>Ga0209172_10000913_pt1 | contig 72469 bp, 61 predicted proteins | sample LarsenN4metaG_FD_184113 | JGI IMG/M metagenome (GOLD analysis project Ga0209172, IMG submission 184113) | Hot spring sediment bacterial and archeal communities from British Columbia, Canada, to study Microbial Dark Matter (Phase II) - Larsen... ... | reverse complement strand
AACATCCGTAGGCGCAGGTCGTCTTCGGGGCCGACGGGAGCGCCGAGGGTCAGATCCAGGCTGGCACCAATCAGTTCCACTACCGCGGCGAGAAGCATCGCCAGACAGACGGTGGCGAGAATCACCCTGCGCTCCCGTGCCGCTCCGCATCGGATGTCCCTCCACAGGAGAAGGTGGAAGCCAGCAAAGCACATGAGCGCTCCAGCGGGGATCAACCAGGCAACGCCAGCCCAGGGGGAAAGCAGGGTCTTGCCAGACGCGTAGGCCAGCGAGCCCAGTCCCGTAAGCCAGGCCGCAGACTGCCGGAGGGACGGTGTCTGGGCCGGAAGGGTGAGGGTACGGGCGGCCGCGAGTTGCAGGACCGCCATCCCGACGACTGCCGAGACCGTTGCAGCGTCCAGCCACATTGCCGACGCCAGGCCCCCAACCAGCACGATCCATCCGATCGAGCGGTTCCATTGTTCAGGAATTGCCGGCGCCGCCGAGTCATCCCCTCTCGGCCGCGCCTCAACCGCGGTCGCCTTTCCCACGACCCAGTCGGCAGTCATGTCGGACCTCGTTTTCGCCGGTAGCTTATCGCTGACCAGTGATCCTGCTGACTCATGGAGCAACTGCAGTGCCGGGATAGCAAGAGAGGAGAGGAGGAATTCCGAAGGCGCGGAACTCGTGAATTCTAAAGGTGGGCCGGTTTGGACGGGAGGAGATTAGGGCCGGGAGGGCCAAGCAAAATGCCTACCAGACTAGGCGGTTTCAGAGGGAGAACGTCCAGTGGCCTAGGCATTCCCAGGGATGATACGGGACCTCACCTACCTCCTTCCACCGGGTACCCTCTGGGTGTGGGGGAAGACAAAGGTGGGGGTGGCATCCCTGAATCACTCACCCCCATCCCCGCCTTCCCCCATCACAGGGGGAAGGGGGTGGGTTGTGCTTCGCCTGAAGGCGAGAAATTTACACATTCCCCGAACGGGACGCGAAGGTAAGCAGTTCCTCGACCCCGGGCTTGCCACAGTCGGTCAGGCAGGCTTGCTGAGCAGACGGAAGCTCTCGCGCAGCTTGTCGAAGGTGGCCAGGTCGCGGTCGAAGTAGAACCGGGCCGCGGCCTGGTACGTCAGTTGGTACACCCACTTGCCCTCCAGGAAGCCGTACTGGATCCGCTTGAGGCGGTAGCCGTCCTTGGTTTGCCAGGTGTAGACGAGCCGGAACCCCCGGCGGCCGTCCACCGTCGCCGGCGCGTTCTCCTCGACGGTCAGGTTAAACACGTCCGGGTTCGACCGGTGGTCGTCCAGCTCGATCTCCGCCACGTCGTGAGGCGGCAGCTTCGGATCGAATTTCCGCTTGGTGAACTTGAGGTCCTTGTCCACCGGGACGCGCACCACGCGGATCTGCTGGAGGGCCAGGCCGTCGCGGGTGAGCACGAGCCCTTCGGGGGCCTCCAGGGTCCCCGGTGCACGCATCGCGCGGTACCAGCCTTCGGGAACCGTCACCTCGAACTCGGACTGGGTGAGGGTCTGCTTGCCGGAGGCGAGCACGAACGGCGCACAGCCGGCGAGAAGAAGGATGAGCCCGCCCAGCAGAGCCCGCGAGCCGTGTCGGTTCCTCGTCATTTGCGCACCTCCTCCAGCAGGCCCTGGATATAGCCGCGGTCGGGCGCGGTCGGAGCCAATTCGAGATATCGCTCCAAGGCCTGCGCGGCCTGGCTTGGTTGGCCTGCCTGATAGTAGAGTGTTCCGAGTCCCCTATATGGATCGGCGTATGCCGAGTCCAGGGCGATGGCGCCCTCATAGAGGCGGATCGCCTCCGGATGGAGCCTGGGGTCGTTTTGCCGCCGATAGCTCTCGGCCAGGAAGTAGTGGCCGGGAGCGTCCTCGGGGTTGAGGGCCACGAACTTCTCGAGTCCCCGCTGCGCCTGGAGGAATCGCCCTCCCTGGAGATCCAGCAGGGCGTTGTCAAGCAGCAGGCGACGGGTGTGGACGAGGAACACTTCCTCTCCGATCCGCAAGGGTCCTCCCCGGGCCAACGCCCCCCCTTCGCGCCTGAGGATTTCCTCGTAGCTCTCGATGCGATCCACCAGTCGCGGGTGCGTGTTGAAGAAAAATGGCTCGGGCTTCTTCTCCTCTTCGACCCACTGCTTGAGGTGGACGAAAAGCTTGGGAGCCTCTCGCGGATCGTAACCCGCCCGGACCATGAGCTGGAAACCTTCCTGGTCGGCCTCCCTTTCCAAATCCTGCGAGTAGCCGTACACCGATGCGATGGTTCCGAGCTGTCCGAGCACGCTTGCCAACATTCCCCAGGCGCCAAACGGCATGCCGGCGACGCTGAGCGTGGCCATGAACGCCGTCTTGTTCTGGATATCCCGGAACTGGCGAGCGAGATGGCGGTGGGTCGCGTGTGTCATCTCGTGACCCAGCAGGGTGGCGAGTTGGGCCTCGTTCTCCATCCGGGCCAGTAACCCCGTATGGACGTACATGACCCCGTTGGGGTAGATGAAGGCATTCAAGCTCGGGTTCTTGATGACGTGCACGTCCACCGAGAGTCCCGCCTGTCTTGCCTCGTCCGGCAGTACCCGCTGGGCCACGGAGTTCAGGTAGGTCCTGAGCGCAGGATCGTGGTACTCGACGCGGGCACGCCGGAGCTGCTCCTGCTCCTCCTGCGCGCGGTTCCAGAGCCTGCCCTCGTCTTCCTCGAGGGCGAGCTTGCCGGGATCTTTCCCTGCGGGAGGCAGGGCGGTAGTCGCGCAGCCCGCCGCCATGAGACTCGCGGCCAACAGCCAGGGGAATCGCCGCCGAATCTCTCGCATCCTGCGCCCTCTCATTGCTGCTTCAGTTTCACAGGCGTCGCGGTAGGCACAAAAGTGGTCAAACCCTCAAGGGTCTTGGAGACGAACTCCTCGGCACTGACGGGATCACGCAGGTCATGGGCGCCGGCCGTCGAGTATTTGTTGAACCAGAGAACGTCTCCGGTCTGGGCGTCCACTAAGGCTGCCCACATGCCGGTGACCCCCCCGCTGGGCCCGGGAAAGATGATGGGGGACCTGGCCGCCGCTGTAGCCGCCACTGCAAGGATGGTGAGTATCACGTCGCGTGCGACTCGCCCACTCGTGGAGATGTGGTCCAGGCCCTGGACGAAGAGCAGGGCGTCTGCTTCCGATGCCTGGGCGAGGGTGGGGAGGGGTCCCAGGGTATAGTCGAAGCGCTCCTTTTTCGTTTCGAGTTGGACGGGCGTTGGATACGCGTGGAGCGCCGCGCTCAGGGCCACCGCCTGGAAGAGCCAGCGGGCATCTTCGAATTCCTCCCGAGCCGCCTCGGACTGGGTGGGGTCGAAGTCGCGAATGGTGAGCCCGCCACCGCCCGTCAGCCGCTTGCTGATGGCCGCGACGACATTCTTTCGGGCGGTTTCGGTCCACTCGTCCATCTGCTCCTGGACTTCACCCGCTGTGATCTGGTAGACCTTCACATCCGGCGGCATCACCGCGACCCGCAAGCCGCTGCGGAGCCGTTCCTCGAATTGCGGGTGGGCGCGGTATGGGGTGGTGGCGCATCCGGACAGGAAGGCGATCGCCAGCAGGGGAATGATCCAGGGGGATCGGCGTTTCGCCGCTAGAGGAACACCGTACCGAGTCCACATGTTGCACCTCGCCGAAGATTCATACCTTCCAGGCAAAGTCCTCGTCGGACACATAGACACCGCCGCCCCCGGCCAGGGCATCTCCAAGGATGTTCACGGCAACCAGCTTGGGGGAACAGGCGGAGAGGGAGAGGGCAACGAGCCCCGGGATGGCACGTCTGATGATTGGCCTCTTCGCCGATCGCCGGTACGTCATACGCATGCTGCCTTGGCTGTTGTCGTGGAAGAGGTTGGCGAAGTCTACACGTGGTCCATGGGAAAGGCAAGCGGGATGCCAGGGGTGCTGGTGGGCACCTAGGGCGTCCAGGGGAACGGGCGATCTGTGCGATAGGAAAGGGCGGCTAGGCTGCCAGAGGACGACGGGTTGAGCGAAAGGGCCGGGCAGGGATGGCCAAGCCACTAGGCGGCTTCTGTAGGGAACTGCAAGGGGGCATTGGCAGTCGGGGTGCTGCCAATCACTTGACCCGCCTTTCACGGAAATGCTATGGTGCAGGCCGGTTCCCTGGGGGTCGCGGTCCCGAAACGGAGACCAGTCAGGCGGAGACCCTGACAATGATTGCACGGAGCTTGCACTGCGTGTCGGAGGCTGGCCTGACGGCCCTGGCGCTCTTCGACCTTCGCCGTGCCTGTCGCGAGGGTCTCCTTTCCCGCATCCGCCGACCGCCGGAGGTGTGTTCGGTGGTCGTGCCGGTTCGACAGTCGGAGCTTCGGGCCGACCTGTACCGGCCGGGACGCGAGGGGAAGCACGGCGGACTCGTCATGGTTCCCGGCTTCACGGAATTCGGGAAGGACGACGCCCGGGTGGTTTGGCTGGCGCGGAACTTGGCGCGGATCGGCTTCGTCGTGCTGGTGCCCGATCTCCCCGGCCTCCGCTCGTGGCGGGCTCGAGAGGCCGATGTGGACGACATGGTAGACAGCTTTCGCTACCTGGCAACCCTTTCCCCGCCGCTGCGACTGGACCGTCTGGGACTCATGGGGTTCAGTTACGGGGCCGGACCGACGGTTATCGCGGCCGCGGATCCTGCCATTGCCGGCCAGGTGCGTTTCGTCATCTCCTTCGGGGGCTACTTCGATCTCGTGGACGTGATCCGCTTCGTCACCACGGGCCATTTCGCCTGGGAGGGGCATCGCGGGTACATCCCCTCCAGCCCCCACGCCCGGGGGCGGTTTCTCCTGGCGAACCTGGATCTGGTGCAGGAGGCCAAGGATCAGGAGATCCTGGTGGCGGTGGCGAAGGGGCTGGCGAATGGAGAATGGCGGCCGACGGTCTGTACGGACGGGCTGAGCCCCTGGGGGGCGGCCCTCTATGCCCTGTTGATCAATACCGACCCCCAGCAGGTCGATGTCCTGATCGGGCGGCTGGATCCTCGGATCCGGGAGCGGATCGCGTACCTGTCGCCGTCCCGGGTCGTCGGGCGGCTCCAGGCCCATCTGGTAATCATCCATGGCCTCGAGGATGACTACATCCCGTATAGCGAGAGCCTTCGGCTGGCCGCGGCCGCTCCGCAGAAGGACCGGGTTCATTTGGCCCTGACGCGTCTGATCAGCCACGTGGACGTGGTGGGGACCGGTCTCAAACCTCGGGCATTTGTCCGCGCGTACCTGCGCGAGTTGTGGCACGTTGCCCACGTCGTCCGGTTCCTAGTGGCGCAGCGATGCTGACGCCGGGCGGGGAAGAACGCCCTGCGGGATCGGTGAGGCGGTGGCGACCCGGTACCGCCCGGGAGGCCCTGCATGGGGTGGGAGCATCCCGTCTTCGCCTGGGTCTACGACCTGTACATGCTGCCCCAGGAGCTGTGGGGCGTTCGGGAGCGCCGGCGCCGCGTCGTCCGCCATGCCGCGGGGCTTACCCTGGAGTTGGGTGTGGGGACGGGGTTGAACTTTCCCCTGTACCGAGGCGTCCCATGGCTCGTAGGGGTCGATCCGGACCCCCACATGCTGCGACGGGCGCGGGGGCGGGCGGAGCACGCCCAAGTGCGGATTGCCCTGGTGCGGGCGAGCGGCGAGGCGCTGCCGTTTCGGAACGCTGTCTTCGACACGGTCGTATCCACCCTGGTCTTTGCGACCATTCCCGATCCCGCGACAGCGGCCCGCGAGGTGTGCCGCGTGCTCAAACCCGACGGCCGCCTGCGCTTCTTCGAGCACTTCCGCTCCCGCCAACCGCTCCTGGCGGGCTTGCAGGACGCGGTGACTCCGGTCTGGAAGCGCCTGATGGGGGGATGCCAGCCCAACCGCGATGTCGTCTCCATCTTCCGCGGGGCCGGATTCGAGATTCTGGAGGCGGTCAAGTTCCGTGGCACCTTCCTGCTGCACGGGGTGGCCCGTCCGCTCTGATCGGGTGACCCCGCCGGACCGGATGGCATGGCGGGCGGGAGACGAGGCGGTGTGCGCGTCCTGGTGACTGGAGGGACCGGGTTCATCGGCAGCCACCTTGTGGAGGCGTTGCTCGCGGAGGGCCATGAGGTGCGCTGTCTGGTCAGGGACCAGCGGCGCCTCGGCTGGCTCGCGGGGCTTCCGGGAGTCCGCCTCGTCCAGGGCGACGTAAACGATCCGCCCTCGCTCCGGGAATGCCTGGAGGGAGCGGATCACGTCTACCACGCGGCCGGGTTGACGCGGGCCTGCACGGTCCGGGACTTCCTCCGCGTCAACGCCGAGGGGACCCGGCATCTGCTCCAGGCGTGCCTGGAAGGAACGGGGGGGCCGCGCCGCTTCATCCACCTGAGCAGCCTGGCGGCCGCAGGCCCTTTGCCGAGCGCCACCCCGATCGCAGAGACCGTTCCGCCCCGTCCGGTTTCACCCTATGGGTGGAGCAAGCTGGAGGGTGAAGTCGCCGTACTGGCCGCGAAGGACCGCCTGCACGTCACCGTGCTCCGCCCGCCCGTGGTGTACGGGCCCCGGGACCGTGGGGTGCTGGAGTTCGCGCGGTGGGTGGGGCGGGGTTTCCTGCCCATGCCGGCGGGTTCGCCACGGATCCTCAGCCTGTGCTACGTCCAAGACCTGGTGGCGGCCCTCCGGGCGGCCGGGGAAGCGCGGACGTCCTCCGGCGAGGTCTTTCATGTGGCCGGCGAGGGGGCGTTCACCTGGGAGGAGATCGGACAGCGGCTAGGGGAGGCCCTGGGTGTCCGGCCAAGGCGGGTGCCCATTCCCGCGCCGGTTTCCCTGGCGCTCGCCTCGATCGCGGACGCCTGGGGGTGGGTGAGGGGGCGGCCGGGCTACTTCTCCCGCGGCAAGGTCCGGGAGGCCGCGGGCCACTGGCTGTGCGACACGAGCAAGGCGCGACGAGAGCTGGGGGTGGTCCCCCGCGTCGGATTGGCTGAGGGAATAGCGATCACCGTCAAGTGGTATCGGGAGGCTGGCTGGCTCTAGCTGTGGGGAGGAAGCCGATGGACCTTTTTGAGAAATGTCGGCGGTTCACCGACGCTCGAAGGTTGATGGCGGCAGGCCTGTACACCTATTTCCAGCCTATCGCCTCGGCGCAAGAGCCCGAAGTCGTGGTGGGACGGCGCCGCATGGTCATGATCGGCACCAACAACTACCTGGGCCTGACGACCCACCCGAAGGTGCTGGAGGCCGCCCACGAGGCCATCCGGCGGTACGGCACGGGATGCGGCGGCTCGCGGTTCCTCAACGGGACGCTGGACCTGCATGAGGCCGTGGAGCGGAAGCTGGCCCGCTTCAAGCGGAAAGAGGCCGCGCTGCTCTTCTCCACCGGGTTCCAGGCGAATCTCGGAATCCTGTCGGCCCTGGGTGGCAAGGAGGATGTCCTGATCATGGACCGCCTGGACCACGCCAGCATCGTGGATGGCTGCCGCCTCTCCTTTAGCGAGACGCCTCGCTTCCGGCACAACGACATGGCCGACCTGGAACGGACCCTGATCGCGGCGGGGACGCGGGGGAAGCTGGTGGTCGTGGACGGGGTCTTCAGCATGGAGGGGGACATCGCCAACCTGCCCGAGATCGTCCGCCTGGCCAAAAAGTACGGGGCGCGGGTCATGGTGGACGATGCCCATGCCACGGGCGTCCTGGGGACGCACGGGCGGGGGACGGCGCAGCACTTCGGCCTCGAGGACGAGGTGGACCTGGTCATGGGCACTTGCAGCAAGGCGCTGGCCTCGGTGGGCGGATTCGTCGCCGGGCCGGCCGGGGTCATTCACTACCTGCGGCACTGCGCCCGCTCCCTCATGTTCAGCGCCAGCCTCCCGCCACCCTGCGTGGCCACCATCGGCGCCGCCCTGGACGTTATCGAGACCGAGCCCGAGTGGCGCGAGCGATTGTGGAAGAACGCCGAGCGCATGAAGCGGGAGCTCACCCTCCTGGGCTTCGACACCGGCCACAGCGAGACGCCCATCATCCCGGTGATCCTCGGCGACGACAAGCTCACCTTCGAATTTGTGAAGCGTCTCCGCGGGCGCGGGGTCTTTTCCAACGCGGCGGTGAGTCCCGCCGTCCCCAAGGGGCGCGCCCTTATCCGGACCAGCTACATGGCCACCCATACTTCCGAACACCTGGATCGCGTGCTGTCCGCCTTCCGCTATGTCGGCAAGCAGCTGGGTGTTCTCTAATCCAGATCGCGGTTGCCGATGGAGCCGGATGCCGGGCGGAGAGGCCGAGGGCGCGCCGCTCCCATCTTGCGGATCGGGACTGATCTTCTGACCACGCGCGACGGGAGCTTCCTGCACCGGGTCCGGCGTTCCCCGTTGTGCGTTCCGGGGCGCTGATGGACAGGCCGACCGTCGAGGCCGTGGCGGACCGGCGCGGACTCACTGCCTTCCTCCGCGTTCCCGAGACCATCTACCGGGGTGACCCGCGCTGGGTGCCACCCCTGCGGCGGGACGAGCGGGCGCGCCTGTCCCCCTCCAATCCCTTCTTTGCCCATGCCGAGGCGCAACTCTTCCTGGCCCGCCGGGGCCGGGAGGTGGTGGGCAGGGTCGCGGCCATTCTGGACCGGTGGCATCAGGAGCGGTGGAAGGACGGCGCCGGCTTCTTCGGGTTCTTCGAGTCCGTGGCCGACGGCGCCGTGGCGGAAGCCCTGTTCGCGGCCGTCCGGGAATGGATGCGGGGGAAGGGGCTCGCGCGCTTGCGCGGCCCCTTCAGCCCCTCGACCCATGATGTGTGCGCGGTGCTCACCGAGGGGTTCCAGTATCCTCCGCGGATCATGATGTCGTACAATCCCCCGTATTACCCGGCGCTTCTCGAGCAGGCCGGCCTCCGCCCCATCCATGAGCTGCTCAGTTACGAGGTGGACGTTCCCTCGGTCCTGCCCGAGGGCATCGGCCGGGTCGCCGCCGGGGCATCCGCCCGAGGCGCCAGGATCCGGTCGCTGGACCCCGCTCGGCTGCCGGCCGAGGCGGAGACCTTCCGGCAGATCTACAACGCCGCCTGGGCCGAGAACTGGGGCTTCGTTCCCATGAGCCAGGCGGAGATGGCCTGGATGGCTGCTCAACTCCGGCAGGTCCTGGTCCCGGACCTGGCCCTGTTTGCCGAGTGGGAGGGCCGGCCTGTGGGCTTTTTCCTGTGCCTGCCAGATCTCAATCCGGCCCTGCGGCTGCTGAGAGGTCGGATTACGCCCTGGGGGCTCCTCCGCTTCCTCTGGAGGCGTCGTCGGGTGGATACACTGCGAGTGATCCTGCTGGGGGTGATCCCCGAGTATCGCCGCCGGGGAGTCGAGGCCCTGCTTTTGCAGGAGGGTTTCCACGCCGTGCGGCGCCTGAGGTACCGGCTCGCCGAGCTGGGATGGATCCTGGAGGAGAATGCCGTCACCCGCCGCGCGGCCGAGCGGTGGAATGCCCGGCTGGTCAAGCGGTACACCCTGTATGAGGCCCCTGTCTCCGACTGAACACCCCCGCAATTGATCCTCAGGTCCCTGGGCGCTGGATTCCCTTCAGGATGGCAGTCCCTGGACCTGGCGTTCCTGGCGTCGCAGCAGCCGCGGGGCCAGCACAACGCAAAGGCCAGCCAGGATCGCTCCCGCCAGGATGTCCACCACATAGTGATAGCGAAGATAGACGGTGGCCAGGATCATGAGGGCCACCGGCGCGAGGGCATAGCGGGCCAGAGGCGGCGTGTAGCGAAAGGCGTAGAAGAGCGTGATCAGGGTGGCGGAGGTGTGGCCGCTGGGGAAGGCGTCGCGCTTGATCCCCTCCATGGCGTTCAGGAGATTGCCGATGGGCTCAGCCAGGATCAGGCCGGTGAGCGGGGTGGGGTAGAGGGAGGCCAGGGCAAACCGGGGGCCGAGGGCCGGGACGGCCATGTAGCCCACGAAGGCCAGGTAGTGGGAGAGCAGCAGCGCCACGATGCACAGGTCGAAGGCGGCCGCCGCCTCGTGCTTCTGCTCCGGTGGGATCCTCGGGCCATGCTGGCGGCGATGCAGCGTGCCGAGCAGGAGGAAGGGCAGGACATAGTACACCAGGTACGCAAGCTGGAGGATCTCGGTGAGCCAGGGGGTGCTGATCCGCACGAACCAGAGGCTGAGGTCTCCCCCCAGGAGGGCGCGGTCCATCCGGATCAGGAGGTCGTCCCGGTCGCCAGGATTCAGCTCCGGGATGAATCGCAACGAATCATAGATGGCCAGGACCGGGACGAGGGGGAAGAAGTCCGCGAGCACCGGGGGCAGCCCACGCCCTCTGCCCGCGACCACCCCAGCCTGCAGCACCAGGAGGACGAGGTAGGTTCCCACCAGCCGGTGCCAATCGGTGATGCGCTCCCGCGCCGCCAGGACCAGCAGGATGAGTCCCAGCAGAAAGACGCTCGTGATGAGATCCGGCACCTTCCAGGAGTAGCGTCTTGGCATAGGGCGAAGCATAGGGCAAGCCTTCTGGGATGGCAAGCGGGCTGAGAGAGGCGTGCGTGAAGCAGGCCATGGATGCCGTGCGACTGCCGGAGGGGGTCGCGGACGCGATCGGTCAGTGGGGCTACCTGGCCCTGGGGGTGGGCGTGGCCCTGGGGGTACCGGTCCCCGAGGATGTGTGGCTCCTGGTCGCGGGGTATCTCGCCTGGTCCAGACTCCTGTCGTTTCCCTGGGTGATCGTCGTGGGAATGATCGCCGCCATGGTCGCCGATCATACCGGGTACTGGGCGGGCCGTCTCGGCCGGCGCCGCCTGCTGGATCGGTTTGGGCGATACCTCTTCGTGACGCCCGCCCGTCTGCGGCGGGCGGAGATCTTCTTTTTCCGTCACGGGCACAAGGCGGTCTTCTTTGCCCGATTCATCCCCTGGATCCGGGTCAGTGCGGGTCCGCTGAGCGGGGTCTCGCGGATGCCGTATGGCCGCTACTTCATCTACAACTTCCTGGCGGCATTAACGTATGCCTCGACCATGACGGTGCTGGGCTACCTCTTTGCGCCGCAGATGAATGAACTGCTGGAACTCCTGGGGCGGCGCCGCCGGGCGGCCAGCATCGTGATCGTCCTGATCCTGCTGGCCTGTGCCGCGATCGCCGCCCTGCACCGTCGCCGCCGGGGAATCCAGAGCTCTGGCTAGGACTGCGCTCGTCAGGTGTCGCCGGCGGGTGCCCCAAGACGCTCCAGGGCGAGGCGCTTGACCTGGCGGAGGTCCAGCTTCCCGCTGCCGAGGACCGGCAGGGCGTCCACCTTCACGAAGTGATCCCGGCGGGGGATGAACAGCTTCGGCAGCCCGCTGGCTGCGACCTGTTCGAGAAGTCCCGGAATGGCCGTCTCGTCCAGGGTGTGGAGGACGGCCAGCCGCTCCCCCTTCCGCTCGTCCGGAATCCCCGTCACGGCGAAGACCTGGGTGTCCACCGCGGCCGCCTCGTGGAGGGCCTCCTCCACGCGCCCGTGGGGGACCATCTCGCCCCCGATCTTGGAGAAGCGCGCGAGCCGGTCGGTGATCTGCAGGAACCCGTCTTCGCCCATCACCGCGATGTCCCCGGTGATGTACCACCCGTCGCGGATCACGCCGGCCGTGAGGTCCGGACGCCCCAGGTAGCCGCGCATCACGTTCGACCCCTTCACCAGGAGCATTCCCGGAGTCCCGGGCGGCAGGGCCTCAAAGCTCTCCGGGTCCACGATGCGAATGGCCATGCCGGGAAGCGGCTGGCCGACGTGGCCGCGGCGGGCTGCCACCTGGTGGAACCCGGCGGTACGGAATCCCATCCCGCTCGCCGCGATGATGGGAGCGCACTCCGTGGTCCCGTAGCCCTCGACAGGTCGGATCCCGAATTTGTCCTCGAAGGCCTGGGCCAGACGCTCCGGCAGCTTCTCGGCCCCGGTCAACACCAGCCGGAGGGAACCGAATTGCCCGGGGGTACACCGGCGCAGATACAGTTGCAGAAAGGTGGGCGTCGCGACGAGGAAGGTGATCCGGAATCGTTCCACGAGATCCCCGATGGCGCCGACATCCAGGGGGCTCGGGTGAAACACCACCCCCATCCCCCGGAGGGCGGAGAGCCAGAGAGTGACTGTGTAGCCAAAGGAGTGAAAGAAGGGAAGGATTCCCAGCAGCCGGTCCGTCGGTTGAATGGGAAAGACTTGCGCCGCGGCCTCGACGTTGGACAGGATGTTGAAGTGCGTGAGCTCGACCCCCTTGGGTTCCCCGGTGCTGCCGCTGCTGAAAATGACTGTCGCCACGTCATCCGTGCTGGGCCGATCGCGCATCCCGCAGGCCCGCTCGATGAGGCGAAGGGGAGCCGCCAGGGCCAGCAGCAGTGCCAGAAGCCTTTCACCTCGGCCGACGCGTGTAGCGACCTCCTCGATCAGGAGCGGCTCGGACCCATCGGGAAGCTCGAGCTTGGCCCGTTCGAGAAAGGTTCGGCTGGTCACCACTGTCGCCAGACCGGCCTGCCGTGCCGCCGAGGTCATGGCGGCGCGCCCGGCCGTGTAGTTGAGGTTGACGCTGGTTCGGCCCGCCATTGCGGCGGCGAAGTTCACCAGCGCCCCCGCGACGCTCGGCGGGAGCAGGATCCCCACGCGCTGCTGTCCGTGCCAGTGGGGACGAAGGGCCCGGGCCAGGGCGATGCTCCCGGCGAGCGCCCGGATGCCGGAAATGCGCGGGCGGTGAAGGTCGGCCCACACGAGGCGGCGGGGATGGCGCCGCATCGCCCGGACGAATGCATGGTGCAGGGGCGGGGACCCTCCTTTGCGAAGTGCCCACGCGGTTTCCCCCAGGTCCTGGACCGCACGCCGCACCTCGTGCACGGGCGTTCCGGGGGGAAGCGGTGGGCCGAAGGAGACGGTCACGGGGTAGGGGATGCGCTCCGGAATCTTGCTGAGGAACCGGCCGCCCGCATAGCTGAAGATGCTCCCCCAAACGCGGTCGAGGTGGACGGGGATGATGGGCGTGGAGCGGCCCTTGACGATGCGCTCGAAGCCCCGCTGGAACGGGAGGAGCATGCCGGTCCGGGTGATCTGCCCCTCGGCAAAGATGCAGACGATCTCGCCCTCGTCGAGGTGACGCCCGGCGTCGCGAAGCGTCCGTAGGATGACTCGGGGTCCACCCGAGTTGGTGATGGGCATCGCCCCCAGCGACCTCATGAAGGGCCGAAGGAGGGGATGGTGAAAGTAGCTGGCCGCCACCACGAAGCGGATCGGCCGGTCGAGGCTGGCCAGGAGGAGGAGGCCATCCACGAAGGAGACGTGGTTTGGCACGAGCAGCACCCCGCCCCGCGGGGGGACATGCTCCCGGCCCCGGACGGTAAGGCGGTAGACGCTGTGGGTCAGGAAGATCAGGATTAGGCGCAGGAAGGCGTCGGGGAGAAGCGACAGCACCCACACCGTCCCCGCCGCGGTTGACACCGAGGCAGCCAGCAGGATGCCGCTCGCGGTCAGTCCCGCCTTCGACAGGGCGCTGGCGGCCAGGGAGCCCGCCAATATCCCACCAAAGACGAAGGTATTTGAAAGGGCAATCACCGCCCCCCGGCGATCCTCGGGGGAGCGCCACTGGATCAGTGCGTTCAGCGGGACGACTAACATCCCGCTGGCCACGCCGAGGAGCGCCATGAGGATCAGTGTTCCGAGGATGCCCGGGGTGAAGGCGCCTACCAGGATCAGGAACAGGGTCAGGCCGACCGCGCCCAGGGGGAGCAGGCCGTATTCGACCTTCGAAGCCGAGAGCTTTCCCGCGAGGATTGCGCCCGCGGCGGTGCCAACACCCAAGATGCCGAGGGGGAGGCCGACCGCCCGATCGCGAAGCCCCAAGACCGCCTTCCCGTAGATGAGGATGTCCTGGCCCACGAGGCTGGCGGTGGCCCAGAAGAGGACCGTGCCGACCACCGCCAGGCGCAGGATGCGATCCGACCGCATGGCCGCCAAGGCCATCTTTGCCGTCGTCGCCACGCCCCCTTCGGCGCGGGCAGGCCGGACGCGAGGCACCGCCCAGGATGCGAGAAAGCCCAGCCCGGCCAGGACGGTGAGAACCGAGCCGGCCATCCAGGAGGATTTCCCAGCCAGGTCCAGGAGCGCCCCCCCGGCAACGGTTCCGGAAATGATCGCCAAGAATGTCCACATCTCAAGCCAGCCGTTCCCCGCGGAAAGCTGCTCATGGGGAAGGATCTCCGGCAGGATACCGTACTTGGCCGGGCTGAAGAAGGCGCTGTGGACGCCCATGAGGCCCAGGACCACGAGCGGGAGTTTCCACTGCGATGGATCGACGAAGAGCACGGCGGTTCCGCCCGCCATCAGGAGGACCTCGAACGCCTTCAGCGTTATGAGGACGGTCCGTTTACTCAGCCGGTCGGCCAAGACACCCGCGGGGATCGACACCAGCATCAGGGGGGCCGTGAACACCACGAACGCGAACGTGGTGCGCCATTGTGACTCCGTCTCGAAAGCCGGACCCGAGGTGCCGACCTCTGGGGCGATGGCCCGGATGGCCAGGAGTGCGACGATCAGTTTCCAGGCGTTGTCGTTGAACGCGCCGAAGAATTGGGCGGCCAGGAGACCTCGGAGGGGGTGTCGGGGCTGGCTCATACGATCTCTTTTTTTGCTGTCGGATATGGCTGTCGCTCTCCAACGAATACCCGGACGACCGCCGAAAGGGACAGGGGGCAAACCGGATGCCATCTGAAACGATGACGCCGACCTCCACGGAAGATGGCGGGATTATCGGATTTTCCAGCCATGGGTGGAGGCGGGGGCGAAATGGGCCTGAGGAGAGGGAAAGGGAGGTGTCTACCCACCTGGGCGGTCCGCCGCATCAGGCGTCCAGGGTGCTGGCCACCATTCAGCTTCTGAGGCTTTTGAGACCATAGACCTTCATCTTCTTCTGGAGGGTTGCGCGGCTAATGCCCAGGGAGCGGGCCGCCCGGGTGACGTTTCCGCCGGTCTCCCCGAGGGCGTGCTGGATGGCCTCCTTCTCCACGATCTCGGAAGACCCGCGCGTGATTCCCTTCAGATCCTTCGCCTGGTCCAGCGCCGGTTTTTCTCCTCCACGAATCTCCGCGGGCAGATCCTGAACCTCCAGAACCTCGCCCTTGGCGACGACCATCATCCGTTGGATCGCATTCTCCAGCTCCCGGACGTTTCCGGGCCAGCTGTAGGCCATGAGCACCGCCATGGCCTGCGGGCTCACGCCTCGTACGGGCTTGTTCATCCTCGGATTACACTGCTCGAGGAAGTGGGATACCAGGAGCGGAATGTCTTCGGCGCGTTCTCGCAGGGGAGGCACCCGAATCGGGAAGACGTTGAGCCGATAGTAGAGGTCCGGCCGGAAGCGGCCCTTCTTGACCAGGTCCTCCAGGTTCTGGTTGGTTGCCGACAGGACCCGGACATTCACGCGAATGGGGACCGTGCCGCCCACCCGCTGGAATTCCCCCTCCTGCAGCACCCGCAAGAGACGCACCTGGGTGCTGGGCGAGATCTCTCCGACCTCGTCCAGGAAGAGCGTCCCCCCGTCGGCGACCTCAAAGACCCCGCTCCTGCGGGTGGTGGCGCCCGTGAAGGCCCCCTTCTCGTGACCGAACAGCTCGCTCTCCAGCAGCGTCTCCACCAGGGCCCCGCAGTTGACGGCCACGAACTTCTTTCCCTTTCGAGGGCTGTTGTAATGGATGGCCCGGGCGATCAGCTCTTTCCCGGTGCCCGTCTCCCCCTGGATCAGCGCGACCACGTCGGTTTCTGCCAGGGATCGGATCACCCCGAACAACTCCTGCATCTTCGGGCTCTGGCCGAGGATCCCGGCGAAGCTGTACTCCCGCTCGATCTCCCGACGCAGACGGATGTTTTCGAGGGCGAGGCTCCGCTTCTCGATGTTGTACTGGATCATCCGGACCTGGGTCCGCTTGATCTGCTTCAGATGCTCGAAGAGGAGCCGCGAGACCTCCCGTCGGACGGTGTCCACCGTGACATCTTCGCGGGGCGCGGCCGGTTCCTGCCACAGGAGCTGGAATCGGGAGTAAGGCGCGTTGAAGACCTGGTCCATCTCAAAGGGGTACACAAGCCCTTGGGAGGAAAGAATCCCCGGCTTCACGATCCTGTAGGCCCAGACGGCGGGACCCCGCCCGTCGGTCTCCGTCCCTTCTTGGTCGGTCAGAACCATGATCCGGCCATCGGCCGACGGGACCACCGCCGCTTCAGGCATATCCACCCAGAAGTCCCGGGACAGCACGATGACTTCGGGCCTCAGGAGGATCTTCCGGGCCTCGGCGATCAGTTGACGGGAAACACGGTGCCGAATAGAGACCCGGTCTCCGTCGGTGATCAAGGTAAAGTCGGGGAAACCCTCCAGAATATCCTCGATCCGTACCTGGGAGAGCTCCTCAATGCACCGCACATCCGTACTGAAGGAATAGAGGCGGGGAAATCCCTCGGCGATGCCCCGGAGAAAATCGATGCTCCCCAGGCTCGGCCTGGCCTTCTGGCTGAACTGGGCAAGCATGAACATCTGGGGGGGAGCTCCCTCCGTTTCGAAGGACTGCAATTTCAGGAAGTTGGTCTGGACGCTGGCCCACAGGGAAGAAGAGATGAGGACCGAGCGGACATCGTTCAGGACGCGAAAGATGACCTCGAAGAGGGAGAGGGGGGCTTTGGTGCCGCGGCCGAAATAGGCGCGGGCAGCGTTGTACGCGAAATTCCTCTGCGCGGCGATCCTCTCGCATTGCAGATGCAGATCGCGCAGGACCGAGCGGGGCACCCAGTTGGTGGCATCCCGGAGGAACCCCTCCGGGTCGGGGGGCACCTCGAGCCCTTCGACACTGCGAAACAGGTTGGCGAAGTCGATGTCCGTCTTTCCCTTGCCGATCTCCTCCATGTAGCTGAGAAGGATGTCCGTGAGGAAACACGATACCCAGGGCGACTGGTCATCAAGCACGGTGCGCTGTTCCATTGGCCCGTCCTGGCCGTGAGGGCTGAACCGAAGGTCACCCGCAAAGCATAAAGACCCTTTGGGACTTTTCACGTCCCAAAGGGTCGGATGCACCTTCATGCCGCTCTGCCGCCATGCCTCTGCCTGCTGGCGGATCGCCGCTGGCCGGCAACCCCGTCCCTCCCACCAAACCTTGGAGGGGAGCTGTTGCGGTGGAATTGACGCTAACGCGCCTCTGACTGAACTGTCAAGCGCAAAGTCTTCCAGCCTTCTGGCGACGGGAGCTTCAGGTGGATGGCACGCCTCCCTGTCCATGGTCAGCCCGTCCTTCAGGAAGGCTGCCGATCCGTCCCGCGTCTCACGCGACCCGCAGGGTTGACCGCGGGGCGTTTCCCGGATATCGTGGGGGCAACCCTTGGCGGCGCAGGGATTTGCCGAGGAGAAATTGGCGGTCAAGAGATTCGGGTCGAGAGCCATGTTTGGGGCCGAATTTGAGCCGGAGTACCTGAAGCGCGTCTTCGAGGCCACGCAGGTCCTGCGAAAGCCCATCACGGGCATTGTGACGGGGTACCATGTCCTTCCGTACATCCTCGTGGGGCCCGACGAAGAGCGCGCCCAGCGATCCATCGAGATCCGCGGTACCATCCGGGTATCGCCCCGCCTGGTGCTCTCGCCCAAGCATCTGGGACAAACCTACGGGGAGCTGTTCAACGATCCCGAGGTGATGGACAAGACCCTGGTGGGCCGCGTCTTCAGTTTCCTGTATGCCGCCCGCCAGAACGTTCAACTGGAAAGTGATGACCTGCGGATCATCCGGGCAGAGCGGGATCCCCGGGCCCAGCTCGAGCGGGCGCTGGACGACCTCATGCGGGAGGAGATCCTGAATACCGGGGTGATCTTCTCTCCCGACGTGAAGTTCTATCCCGTGTCCATCGAGCGTTTCATCAGCGAAATCCTGGATCGCGAATTCCCCCGTCCCTGACCGCATCCCCCACCGCCGGGTACCCAGCCCACACGGGTCACGAGTCCGGTGGGCTGTAACGGACAAGGTACCGGACACCTTTTGCGGGCTAAGTGGTTGCTTTTTCACGGAGGTGCTCCCCGTTTCTTGACAGTGTTTCCCCACATCCCTATACTGCGCGCCGTGCGCGCGGTCACCTTCGATCTCTGGGACACGCTGTTCGTGGATGACTCGGACGAGCCGGTCCGGGCCCGGCGGGGGATGCGCCCCAAGAAGGTCGAGCGGCGCTACCTGCTGCATCAGGCCCTGACCCGGCACGCCCCCGTGACGCTGGAGCAGGTCTCCCAGGCATACGACGTGGTGGATGCCGCCTTCCGGAAGGTCTGGTACGATCACCACGTCACGTGGACCGTGCGGCAGCGGCTGTCGGTACTGGTGGAGGGCATGCAGCGCAGCCTGCCCGAGGCGGAGTTCGCGGAACTGGTCCGGCTTCACGAGGAGATGGAGCTGACGGTCCGGCCCAGGCTGGTCGAGGGGGTCCGGGAGACGCTGGAGGAGATCAAGGGGCGGTTCCGGCTGGCGGTGATCAGTGATGCCATCTTTTCCCCGGGCCGCGCCCTCCGGGAACTGCTGCGGGGAGAGCAGATTCTCGACCTGTTCGATACGCTGGTTTTCTCGGACGAGGTTGGCTGTTCCAAGCCTGACCGCCGGATGTTCGAGCGGGCCGCCTCGGACCTCGGGGTGCCGGTAACCCAGGTAATCCACATCGGCGACCGGGACCACAACGACGTGAAGGGCGCGCAAGCCGCCGGCGCCCGCGCCATCCTGTTCACCGGAGTGAGGAACCGGGACGAAGCGTCCACCTCGGCCGATGCCGTGTGCAGTCGCTTCGCCGACTTGCCACGGATCGTCGAGAAGCTCGCCCGATAGCGCGGCTCCCGGCCTGAATTGCTGGCGACGGCGCTTGCGAGTACTCACGGACAATGACCCAATCCCAATGAGTACTGAGAACCCATTGGTCATTGGAGATTGGTCATTTCCTCCAGATGAATCACGCATAGGGTCGCGAATCATAGAAGCTGGAGGAGCAAACATGTCCCTCAAGATTTGCATTATCAACGGCTACCCCGAGAAGAACCGGCAGGCCCTGACCGACGCCGGCGTGGCCGGAGCGGATGAGCTGTTTATCCGGGTCCTAAGCAAGTGGATCCCCGATGCCCGCCTTGACGTCTTCATGATCGCCGACCTCGGGACCGGCCTTCCCGGCGGGGCCGGCATTGAATCCTACGATGCCTTTATCTGGACGGGGTCCAACCTGACGATTTACGAGGACGACCCGCGGGTGACGCGGCAGATCGAGTTTGCCCGGAAGGTCTACGAGGTCGGTCGGCCCAGCTTCGGGAGCTGCTGGGGGGTACAGATGGCGGCGGCCGCGGCCGGGGGCGAGGTGCGGAAGAACCCGAACGGCCGCGAGTTGGGGTTCGGTCGCAAGATCCATCTCACAGCGGAGGGGCGAGCGCACCCGATGTACGAGGGAAAGCCCGATGCCTTCGATGGCTTCATCATGCACCTGGACGAGGTCTGCCGCATTCCGCCGGGCGGGCGGCTACTCGCCAGCAACGCGCATACGCCCGTCCAGGCCCTGGAGGTGACCCACAAGCGAGGCACCTTCTGGGCCACCCAGTACCACCCGGAATATGACCTGTATGAGATGGCCCGGCTCTTCGTGGCGCGGGGCGAGCACCTGATCAAGGAGGGCTTCTTCAGCGGCCGGGCGGATTTGGAGGCGAAGGTCTCCCGGATGGAGACGCTCAGCCGTCACCCCGATCGGAGGGATCTGCGGTGGGACCTGGCCATCGGAGACGACCTCTTGGTGGAGCCCATCCGTCAGTGCGAACTTCGCAACTGGCTCGAGAAGCTGGTCATCCCTTCCCTGGCATCCCGCCCAGTCGCCACCCGCGCCGCCGTGTGACACCCGACCCATCGGGGCGCCGCGCCCACACCCCCGTTGCCGTAACGCGTCTCTGCAGGGCTGCCAGGCAGGCAAGGGGGGCGATTGGTTTGGCGCTCAGGTGGGCGGCGGACACACAAATGCCGCAGGCGATCAGACCCGAGCCGTGCAGCATCTCCCCTCGGATCGCCAGCGCCGGCCCTCCCGACCTCACCTGCTGGGTCGGTCTCCGACGCCTGAGGTCTCGCTCCTCCGGGCGACCGGCGGGGTAGCCTCGCGCGCCGTGGCGACTAAGCTGCTCCGCGCTGATCCCTGCGGCTACCCAAAAACATAGAGCAGACCTTCGGCCCAGTCAAGAGAGAATCGAAAAAATCGCGGGGCAGAACGGGGCCGCTTCCTCAAGAGGAGCGGTTGGCTCCCGTTCATACCGGACAGGCCGCTTCCCTCCGGGAGGCAGGCTTTCCTCTTGATCTTTCCAAATGTGGCGGGGACTGGATTACACCGTCCAGACCCTGTTCCATCGCCTCCTCGTATTCCTGCTCCCCATCTACTATGGCAGCACAACGCTCCCATCGGCGAACGTGGGCTCCCTGCTGTTCCGGCTGGCCGCTGCCATCCTTACCACGATTGATCCGTGGTACCGCGCCATCCTGACCGGCTACCGCCGGGTCGAGACCCTCCTGTTTGGCTTCGGCCTCTTGGCCTCACTAAATGTCGGTTTTCCTTTGGTCGGAGTCCAGACCACCTGGGCCCTCCCACTGACCGGCATCCTCAGCCTGGTGGTTCTGACGCCCATGCTCCTCCGGGGTCCCAAGCGGTCCTGGCCTTCCGCGCTGCTCCGCGCCGGGTTATGGGGAGTGGTGGCTGGCCTCCTCCTCTGGTTGCTTCGAGCGTATATTCCGCCGGCTCCGATGCAATGGACGCGGGGAACCTTCGCCAGATCAGTGAGCCTGCTCGAACCTCAAGAGACGGTGGCGAGCCTGTCGGTCAGCGAGGCGCGCGCCTGGGGCGGCCTGACAGCCTTCACGGCGATCGCGGCCCCGGCCGGTCTTCACGAGCCGGTCTATCATGTGTGGCGGAAAGACGGGACGATCGTGGCCAAGGTTCCCCTGGCCCTGATGGGTGTGGAACATCCCGGCGGGTTCCGGACTTTCTCGCGGAAGACAGGCCTGGGTGTCAATCCGGCGGGATCCTGGACCGTAGACGTGCTGACGTCCTATGGCCAGCTCATCGGCCGCATCCGGCTAACTGTCATGCCGTAGACCAATAGCCTTCGGCTGTACTTGAACGATCGGACTACCGAACAGTCGAGCTACCGAACCGTTCCAAGTGGCGACGCGCCGCCCGGACCCACACTTTGACCTGACCCAGGGTATGCCCGTGCCCGGAGACCTCCCTCCACCGGGCGGCCAGGACTTCCGGGTCTTGCGCGGCGAGCTCCTCGACCCGCGTGATCCCGAGGCGCGTCAGTTCATTGTAGTGGGCGGCGCCAAGTCCTCCGACGTCCACCAACTGGGCCGCAGCGAGGAGGGTTCGCAATTCGCCTTCCGTGACGCCAGCCTGGCGGGAGAGATGCGCCAGGTCCTCCGGGGTCCTCGTCCGCTTCAGCAGATCCCGCGGTGATCGGATTCCTAGGCGCGACAGATTTCTCACGACGTCTCCGGACACTCCCTCCATCTCCGCCAGGGAGGGGATGTAGCTTTGGACGGTAAAGCGGTCTATGCCAGCATAGGCCGCAACGTTGAACAGGCAGGCGGCTGCGACCGCCAGGGTGGCCATGCGCCATGAAGCGCCGGGCCCCACCTGGTGCGGCTCCTCCCACCCCCGCCCACGTCGGAATCCATTGATCAGGTTGACCAGGACATAGCACTCCACCGCGAAGGGCGGAAACCCCAAGAAGCCCAGCGGGGGCATTTCAAACCATTTCGTATCCTCGAAGAAGGGCACGGTGTAAATCCACCTGGTGTAGGCCCAGAAGTTCCAAAACTCCCACAGGCCTCCGCAGATGAGGCCGGCCAGGAGCAGCCGGAGGAACGGTCGGGGGTCGCCCCGTTCGCCCTGGCCCAGGACGGACGTTGCCCGGGACGGACCCAGACGGTAGCAGGCAGGGTCCAGGAGGAAGACGGCGAATCCCCAGATCCACGGAAACGCATGCCGAGGCCAGAGGATCGGGCTGATGAGCATCGCGCACCCGATTCCGATGGACACAATGAGATCGGGACGGCGAATCCTCCAGGGCCGCATCCGCACATGTTCGGCGATCCCGTAGGCGCGAAGGAGATCGTAGGTCTCGAAGATTGCGGGGACGACGGTGGCGTAGGCGAAGAAGGTGAAGGTGGCCCCGTACAGGGCGTCGGTCGGGACGTTGACGTAAAACCAGTTCTGGAGACGGAAGTTGAAGACCTCGAAGATGTTCCAGATGGTGATGGACCAAAAGGCCAGGACGAGGAATTCCCACGGCCGGTCACGCAGGAGGGACCGACCCCGCCTCTTCCACACCCAGGCATCCGCCACCAGGATGTACGACCACCAGGCAATACAGTAAAAGAGGACCTGGACCGCGAAGACTTCCAGGAACAATCCGATTTCCCCGGCCACGAGGGCGAAGAGTCCCACCCCACCGTACCAGGGAAGCGACCGAACCTGTTCTCCGTGGCGCTGTGCCATACCGAGCCTGCTGGACCAGGTTGGAAGATCGCTAACGCCTATTCCAAGATTCCTTCCACGTCAAGGCAAAAAGGGGGTATTGACTTTTCCTGGAGCTGTGACAATATGTGCCGCCGGCGATCCGCCCAATAACGGTCCGAATTATCCTGGTTCCTGTCTCTTGCCTCCATCCGGTGGGGCCGACTCTACCGGGGCGCCGCGCATGGTTGGGAGGCCGAGCGACGGAGCCTTTTCAATACGGTTCTCTCCGGGAGGATGGCGAGGTCCGGAAGTTCCACTATCCAACACCATCAGGAGGGGAACATGGGATACACACTGGAAGGGTACCTGCTGGAAGTCTGCACGTGCAAGGTGATTTGCCCATGCTGGGTGGGGGAAGATCCGGATGGGGGCAAATGCGATGGGGTGGTTGCGTACCACGTGGACAAAGGGATGGTCAACAACGTGGACGTCTCGGGCCGCAGCTTCGTCCTCCTGGCTCACATTCCTGGCAACGTCCTCAAGGGCAAGTGGCGCGTCGTGGTGTACGTGGATGACAAGGCCACTCCTCAACAAGAGAAAGCGCTGATGGATGCCTTTACGGGGAAGCTGGGTGGTCCTCTGGCCGATCAGGCTCAACTCATTGGAAAGGTGCTGGCGGTAGAGCGGGCCCCCGTCACCTTCGCCGTAGAGAAGGGCAGAGGGACCCTGAAGGTGGGCGCGGTGGTCGAGGCGGAGGTGACGCCGCTTCAGGGGGCGACGGGGCAGACGACGCTTCATGATTCCGTGTTCTCCAACATTCCCGGCTCGCCCGCCTACGTCAGCAAGGCGCCGAAGTACAAGGCGAAGCTTCCAAAGCACGGGTTCAACATTAATCTCAAGAACCACAACGCCGTGCAGGGCAGCTTCAAGTTTGTGGCCTAGCCCGGGCGGCAATCACCCGTCGTTTTCCTCCCGCGGCTGACCGGCGGCACCTTGGCTCTCTGAGAGGCCGGTCAGGCGCGGGGGGCACTCGCCATGTGGCCAAGAGTAACCGAGCAACGACCCTTTGTAGTACTGCTGGTGTCGCTGGTCGTCCTGGCCTGGTGCGCCCTGTGGCTGTGGGGCCAATCCCCGTACGGGCGATTCCTCGGCCACCACCAGCTTGCAGCGGTCAGGGGAGGGGGAGTCCTCGTCCTGGTTTTCGTGGCGGGCTGGATCCTCATGACGATCGCTATGATGCTGCCCACCAGTCTTCCCCTCGTGACGTTATTCCATACCATGGTTCGCCGGCGGACGGATGCCACCCGGCTGGTATGCCTGGTGATCACGGGGTACCTTTGCATCTGGGGGCTGTTCGGCCTCGCGGTCTATTCGGCCGACTGGGGTCTGCACGAGGCCCTCGAAGGGATCCGGTGGCTTGAGAGCCATGCGTGGCTGATCGGAGCCGTGACCCTGATCCTGGCGGGGCTGTACCAGTTCGCGCCGTTGAAGTATCATTGCCTCGATAAGTGCCGATCGCCGCTGATGTTCATCATGGAGCACTGGCAGGGCAGCCGCGAGCGCGCCCAGGCATTCCGGCTGGGCGTCCGCCACGGGATCTTCTGCGTGGGCTGCTGCTGGTCCTTGATGCTGCTGATGTTCGCTGTCGGCGTCGGGAATCTGGGATGGATGCTGGTCCTCGGGGCGGTGATGGCCGTCGAGAAGAACATGCCGTGGGGGCGCAAGCTCAGCGCCCCGCTGGGCGGTGTGTTGCTCACCTGGGGGCTTCTTCTCGGCCTGTCCGCCACGGGGATCCGAGCCTTTTGAGCCGGCCACCGAGGCCCCGCCCTGAAGCCGTGGAGCCTCCACGCCTTCCCCGCCCCTCGCCGCCTTGCCTTTTTGGCCGAGTTTGGGTATCTTCCTGGCCATGATGTTCCGGAGAGGGATCCCGGCTCCTGCGGGACTCCCCGCAGGGGGGCGATATCTCTCCGCGCTGTTCACCCTGTTCGGGGTGTTTGGCCTCGCCGGTCGGGCCGCCGGTCGGCCGCGGGCACAGGGTCCGGTATCCCGGGTAATCTGCAGCGGCTGAAGCTACGTGAAGTTCATCGGCCCCGCATTTGGCGGGGTGTCACCATCCCGCGTCCCGCGGGATTTTGCATGATCCCTGAAGGGTGTGAGGAGCGGAGCATGTCCGTCCCGAAACGTCGATCCGGCCTCGTGCCGTCCGTGCGAGCCATCCGGTGGCTCCTGCCGTTGGCGCTCCTCACCCTGGCTCACAGCTTCCCGTCCGGGGGGCCCGCCCGGGCGGCGAGCGGGCTCACTCCCGAGGAAGAGATCGTCATCGGAATCTACCGGACGGTCGGCCCTGGCGTCGTCCACATCACCAGCACCGTGCTGAGCCAAGACTTCCTCTTCCGGATCGTTCCCGAACGGGGGACCGGCTCCGGCTTCATCGTGGATGATCGGGGCTACATCCTTACCAACAGCCACGTGGTGGAGAATGCCGACAGCCTGGAAGTCACCCTGGCCGACAAGAGCAAGGTCCCGGCGAAGTTGATCGGCCGGGACCCGAACAACGATCTCGCCGTGATCCGGGTCGCCGTGCCCCGGGAGAGGCTGACGCCGCTTAAACTGGGGGACTCCGACCAGTTGCAGGTGGGGCAGATGGCCATCGCCATCGGCAACCCGTTCGGGCTGGACCGGACGGTCACCCGCGGCGTGGTGAGCGCGCTGGGGCGCAGCCTGAAGGCGGAAACGGGTCGCCAGATCCGCAACGTCATCCAGACCGACGCGGCCATCAACCCCGGGAACAGCGGGGGGCCGCTCCTGAATTCCCGGGGCGAGGTCATCGGCATCAACACGGCCATCTTCTCGCCCAGCGGCGGATCGGTCGGGATCGGGTTTGCCATCCCGGTCAACACGGCGAAGAAGCTCCTGCCGCTCCTGATCGCCCGCGGGCGGGCCAGCCACCCCTGGCTGGGGATCAGCGGATTGGATGTGACCCCCAACCTGGCCAAAACGCTGAGCCTGCCGGTCAAGGAAGGCGTCATGATCGCCCAGGTGGCGCCCGGCGGCCCCGCGGCGCGTGCAGGGCTCCGAGGCTCGGAGCGGCGCGTGCGCGTCGGGAACTACATAGTGAACGTGGGGGGCGACATCATCCAGGCTTTGGACGGTAGGAAGATCGCGGGCGTGGACGATCTCACCGCCTTCCTGGACGACCATAAGAAGGTCGGGGACGACGTCCGGGTGGATATCCTGCGAGATGGTAAGCCGCAGACCGTGACCGTCCGGCTGGGCGAGCTGCCGGAGAGCTGATTGCGCAATTCGGATTTCGGTGGGCGGCAGGAGAGTCGGCGCCGAGGTATTTTGCCGGCGCTGGTGACCCTCTTTGCCATAGGAGTGCCGGTCCCGCCCGTTGGTGGGGTGGACGCCAATCCGCCCCTGGCCACCGGCAGGCTGGTGATCGCCGGTCGGGTGAGGGTGACGGTCGAGGTCGCCCGCAGCTCGGTGGAACAGATCCGTGGATTGAGCGGGCGTCCCGACCTCAGGCCGGGTCACGGGATGCTTTTCGTGTACGATCGCCCCCAACCCGTGAGCATCTGGATGAAAGATATGCGCTTCCCCCTGGATATCCTCTGGATCCGAGGCGGCCGGATCGTCAAGATCGAGAAGCGCGCGCCACCCCTGGATCCGAATGGCCCGGAGCGGATCTACACCGCCACGGCCGATCTGGTTCTGGAAGTCCCGGCCGGCTTCACCGACCGCGAGCGCATCCGTCTGGGCGACACCGTCCGGACCGCCCTCCCCTGACCCAACCGAGGGTCGATATCGTGTCATCTGCCAGCCGGCCCGCCCGATTCTCTCTCACCTCGGTGATCCTGGTTGCCCTGGTCTCGGTGGCGGCGGGTCTCCTTCTCGCCACGGGGCTCGGCCTGACCCAGCGGGCCACCGCAGAGCGGTTCTGGACCGAGCCCTCCGGCAGCCCCCCGGCGGAGGTGGCGATCCCCGGCCGACCCGACTCCTTCGCGACCCTGGTGAAGCGCATCAAGGGGGCCGTGGTCAACATCCATGCCACCAAGAAGGTCCGGCTGCCCAAGGATCATCCCGACCTCGACACGCCGGCCCCGGAGCGGGGCGATCCCCACGATTTCTTCGACCGGTTCTTCGGCGGGCGCCAGCGGGAGTACGGTCAGCGGAACACGGGCTCTGGCGTCCTCCTGCACCCGGATGGCTACATCGTTACCAACGAGCATGTCGTCACGGACACGGAGATCATCCAGGTGCGCCTGTCCTCGGGGAAACAGTACCGGGCCGAGGTGATCGGCAGGGATGCCAAGACCGATCTGGCCCTGATCAAGATTCAGCCGGAGGCCCCCCTGCCGGTCGTGCCCATGGGAGATTCCGACCGGCTGGAGGTGGGAGACTGGGTGCTGGCGATCGGCAATCCTTTTGGCTTCGATCACTCGGTGACGGTCGGGATCGTGAGCGGGAAGGGGCGTGTCCTGGGTTCGGGCCCCTACGATGACTACATCCAGACCGACGCCGCCATCAACCCGGGCAATTCCGGCGGGCCGCTGTTCAACCTGCGGGGCGAAGTGGTCGGGATCACCACCGCCATCATCCCGCGGAGTCAATTCGGCTTTGCCATCCCCAGCAACCAGGCCAAGCGTGTCCTGCGGGAGCTCAAGGAGCGGGGGAAGGTCACCCGCGGCTGGCTGGGTGTCGTGGTCCAGCAGGTCACGTCTTCAGTGGCCGACTCACTGGATCTCCAGGAGGGGCAGGGGGCGCTGGTGTCCGAGGTGCTGGCGGAGTCGCCCGCAGCACGGGCCGGCATCCGGCGGGGAGACGTGATCCTCCGGTTCGGGGGAAAGGCGGTGCTGGAGGTCCGGGACCTCCCCAGGCTGGTCGCGGAAACTCCGGTGGGATCCGAGACGGAGGTGGGAATCCAGCGCGACGGACAGCCCCTGACGGTTCGCGTCCGGGTCGGCGCGCTCCGGGAGGAACGCCTGGCCCGCCTGCGCCCCCAGGATTCGCCGTTCGGTCTCACGGTCCAAAATCTCACCCCCGAGGTGGCCAAGGACCTGGGCGTGCCCGAGGGAACGGGTGTCGCCGTGACCGGGGTGATTCCAGGGAGTCCCGCCGACGGGGCGGGCCTTCGCCGGGGCGATGTCATCCTCGAGGCGAACCGGAAGCCCGTGAAGACCCGGGAGGAGTTCGACACAGTCCTGCGGCAGCGCTCCGGAGAGGGAAGCCTGCTGTTTCTGGTCCGGCGCGGTGACAGCACGCGGTTCATCGCGGTGAAAGGTAACTGAGAGTGTAGAGCCGAGAGCACCAAGCCGAGACCACGCGGCAGTTCAGGACGGGTGCTTCTTGATGACCATGAGCCATACGCCATACGCCATGAGCCATACGCCAAGAGCCTGCGTCCTTCGAACCATCGCGCTGGCGATGGGCGTGTTGTTCTGGTTCGCGCTGTCGGCCCAGGCCTGGGCGGCGAGCCTGACGAACCGGGTCTTGGAGACGGTGCTGCCGAATGGGCTAAAGGTCCTTTTGGTGGAGGAACCGAAGGCCCCGGTGGTCACTATTCAGATGTGGTACAAAGTGGGCTCGCGCAACGAGCCCATCGGCAAGACGGGCATCTCCCACATGCTCGAGCACATGATGTTCCAAGGAACCCCCACCATCGGCCCCAAGCAGTTCTCCCTCACCGTGCAGCGCAACGGCGGGGTGGACAACGCCTACACCACTTCCGACTACACTGCCTACTACCAGAATTTTGCCGCGGACCGGGTCCTTTTCGGCCTCGAGCTGGAGGCGGATCGGATGGCCCACCTCCTGATCGATGAGAAGCAGTTCCAGCCGGAGCGCCAGGTGGTCATCGAGGAGCGGCGCCTGCGAATCGAGGACCAGCCGGCCAGTGTGCTGGGCGAGGTCATGCGGGCGACGGCGTTCCTGGCGCACCCGTATCGCTGGCCGGTCATCGGCTGGCTGAGCGACATCGAGGGATACACGCGAGAGGACCTGGTGCAGTACTACCGCACCTACTATGCGCCCAACAACGCCACCCTGGTCGTGGCCGGGGACATCAGGAAAGACGAGCTGTTGCCCAGGATCCAGGCGCTCTTCGGCAAAATTCCCCGGGGCCCCGATCCACCCAAAGTCGTGACGGTGGAGCCGCCCCAGCAGGGCGAGCGCCGCGTCACCGTGAAGAAAGAGGCGGAACTCCCGCTCGTATTCGTGGTCTACCATGCGCCCAATCTCACGCATCCCGACACCTTCGCCCTGGATATCCTGGCGTACGTCCTGGGGGGCGGCCGGAGTGCACGGCTGCACCAGCGGATGGTGTACGAGAAGCAATTGGCGTCCTATGCCTCGGCGGACTACTCCGGGGTGCACGTGGATCCCTACCTCTTCGGCCTGAGTGCCGGGCCGCTCCCCGGGAAAACGGCCGAGGAGGTGGAGCAGGCCCTGTATGCCGAGGTCGAACGGGTCCAGCGGGAGCCGATCACGGATCGGGAGTTGCAGAAGGCCAAGAACCAGCTCGAGTCTGAGTTCATCTTCGCCCAGGATTCGGTGCACCAGTTGGCCACCATGCTGGGGTCCTGGGAATCGGTGGCGAGCTGGAGGCTCTTGGCCGGATACCTGGATGGCATCCGCACGGTGACCGCGGCCGACGTCCAACGCGTCGCGCGGCAGTACCTGATGCCGGAGAAGCGCACGGTGGCGATCCTGATCCCCACCAAGCCGGCGCCGCCGACGGCGCCGGCCGCGGCCCCGGCAGCCGGAGGCAAGCCATGAGGCGCCATCGCGGGGCAGGCCTCCAGGCCGTCGTGCTCCTCCTCCTGGTCCTGGTCGTGGGGCCAGGGCAGGTCTTGGCGGCGGCCCTGGGCCAGCGCGAGGTCCTGCCAAACGGGATGGTGCTGCTCTTCTCGGAAAAGCGGGCGCTGCCGATTCTCACGGCCACCATGCTCATCCAGGCCGGCGCCATCCAGGATCCCCCCGACAAGCCGGGGGTTGCCAACCTGACCGCCGAACTCATCACCCAGGGAACCACAGCCCGGACCGCGACCCAGATCAGCGAGGCCATCGAGTTCGTCGGTGGCTCCCTCAGCGTAGAGGCGGGCCAGGACGTGACGACGGTTTCCCTGTCGGTGCTGAGCCGGGACGTGGACCTGGGACTGGAGCTCCTGGCCGACATCCTGCTCAATCCGACCTTCGCGCCAGACGAGATCCAGCGGAAGGTCCAGGAGGTCCTGGCCGGCATCCAGCGGACGCAGGAGGATCCGGGCGAGGTCGCGACCGAGGCCTTCGCCGCCTTGGTCTTCGGCACCCACCCGTATGGCCGGCCCCTGGAGGGCACCCAGGCCTCCGTGCCCACGATCACCCGCGAGGACCTGGTCCGGTTCCACCAGGCGAACTACCGGCCCAACAAGACGATCCTGGCCGTGGTGGGGGATGTCCGCCTCGCGGATCTGAAACGACGGCTGGAGGCGCGCCTGGGGGGCTGGCAGCCGGGCGGGTCGGCCTTTACGCCCCCGGCCGACCCCGCCCCCCTCACCCGACCGGTGGTGCGCACAATTCAGCGAGACGTGACCCAGGCCAACATCCTTCTTGGCCACCTGGGCGTGACCCGGGATAATCCCGACTACTACGCCATCCAGGTGATGAACTACATCCTCGGCGGCGGGGGGGTCACCTCCCGGTTGACCTCCAAGATCCGCGAGGAGCGGGGTTGGGCCTACGATGTGGGGAGCGCCTTTACCCCCGACAAGTACGCCGGGACGTTCTCTGTGAGCGTGCAGACGAAAAACCAGACGGCCCAGGACGCCATAGACGCCATCCTCGCCGAGATGCGGCGGATCCGGGACCAGCCGGTGACCGAAACCGAACTGGCGGACGCCAAGGCCTATCTCACGGGCAGCTTCCCCCTCCGGCTGGATACCACCGGCAAGATCGTTTGGCTGCTGGCCAACATCGAGTACTTCGGCCTGGGCCTGGACTACGTGGACCGGTACGCCGGGTTCATCAACAGCGTGACCGTGGCGGACATCCAACGGGTGGCCCGGAAGTACCTGCACCCTGACCGGTACGCCCTGGCCGTCGTGGCCGACCTGGCCAAGGCGAAGCTCACGCCGTAACGGCTCAAGCACGAATGGATCTTGTTCTCTGAGGCCGGATCATGCTCGTGTTCGCGTGGCACGGAAGTCCTCCGCCGGTCGCTGCCGCGACACACTATTTTCAAGTGCTGGGACTGCAGCCGCCCAAGGAAGAGGTGGAGGCGCCGGACTTCACCCTGAAGGACCTGGATGGCAAGACGGTCCGGCTCGCGGATTTCCGGGGCAAGGTGGTGTTCCTGGACTTCTTCCCCACGTGGTGCGTGCCGTGCCGGGCGGAGATGCCGGCGATGGAGCGGCTCCACCGGGAGTTCAAGGGCAAGGGGTTGGTGGTCCTGGCGGTGGATATCCAGGAAAGCACCAGGACGGTCCGGCCCTTCGCGCGGGAGCTGAAGCTGCCCTTCCCCGCCCTCCTGGATGAGGACGGGTCGGTTGCCTCCCGGTACGCGGTTCGGCCGGTTCCCGCCACGTACCTGATCTTCCGGGACGGGCGAATCGCCTGGCGGGCCTTCGGCGCCCGCGACTGGAACAGCCCGGATTCGCGCCAGTACTTTTCCCAACTTCTGTCCGACGCAAAACCATGAGAGTCAGCGCTGGACTGCCGCTTACGTTCCTCACGTCGAACCTCGAACCTCGAAGTTCGAACCTCGAGCTTAGGTAGGTGTGATGCCGTCTCCCGACCTGACCATTTTCGTAGCCATGATCGCCGGCCTCCTGTCCTTTCTATCGCCGTGCGTTCTGCCCCTGTTCCCCTCCTACATCTCCTTCGTTGCCGGGGTCTCCTTTGACGAGATCCAGGGGACAGCGGCCAACCCCCGGACACGACGGGCCATCTTGCTCAACTCGATCCTGTTCATCCTGGGATTTTCCCTGGTCTTCATCTCGCTGGGGGCCGGCGCGACTCTACTGGGGCAGATCCTGTTTCAGCGGCAGGGCATCATTCGGAAGATCGGTGGCGTCCTGGTCATCCTCATGGGCCTGTACGTGGCGGGGTGGCTGCGGGTTCCCTTCCTGATGCGCGAGTGGCGGATCGAACTGAAGGACCGGCCGGCCGGATACCTGGGGGCCGTGATGGTGGGCATCACCTTCGCCGCAGGCTGGACGCCCTGCATCGGGCCGATCCTGGGCTCGATCCTGACCCTCGCCTCGGTGTCTCAGACGGCATCCACAGGGATCCTGATGCTGTCGGCCTACTCGCTGGGGCTCGCCATCCCGTTCTTTGCCTGTTCGCTCGCCATCCACCGGTTCGTGGCATTCTTCGACCGCTTCAAGCGATTCTTTCCGGTGGTCACGCGGGGGAGCGGGCTGGTCCTGATCGGGCTGGGCCTGCTCCTGATCTCCGATTACTTCACGGTGTTGAGCCGCCTGGCGTTTTCCTTGACGCCGGAGTGGCTCTTCGAGATCGAGCGAAAGCTCCTCCGGTTCTGACCAAGGAAGCTCAACCGCCGGCACCAACCGCAGCACCGTCGGCGCCGGCGGTGATATGGCGGGGCTGACCGCCTGTCGAGGATGGGATGGGGAAGAGACAAAAGACGCCCGTCGAAGTGGCCAAGAAGGAGGTGGGCAACGAAGTGCGCCGTCTGCTGGTCGGCCGGCCTACGATCACGGGCGTCCTTTGGCTCCTGGCCATCGCCTTGGTGATCGGCGTCTCTGGCGGATACCTCATCTTTCGCGCCATGGGCCCCGCGAGCCCTCCGACCCCGGCGGGCGGCGGGACCGGGCCGGATCCCGCGGCGCCCTGGCGAGCCCGGTTGCTTCAAAACCCCAAGGATGTCGAGGCGCTCCTGGCCATCGCCCACATCCAGCTCGACCAGCAACAGCTCGATGCGGCCGAGGAGCTTTACAGGCAAGTCCTGGGGCTCGAGCCGAAGAACGTCGAGGCCATCACTCACGTGGGCACCGTCCTCTTGGGCCGAGGGCAGGCAGAGGCTGCGCTGGCAAAGTACAATGAGGCTCTCGCCCTCAATCCGCGCTACGTCCATGCCCTGTGGGACAAGGCGAACCTGCTGCAGCAGGTGAAGAAGGATTACGCCGGCGCCATCCGGGTCTGGGAGAGCTTCATCCAGGTGGTGGGCGCGGACAGCCAAGACGGAAAGACGGCGCAGAACTTCATCGCCGAGGCGCGAAAGGCCATGGGCGGCAAGTCATGAACCGCCACAATTCCCTGGCAACTCGGCAATCCGGCGCACCGCACCCGGCGGGTACCCGGTACCCGTCAACTCGGTACCCGTCAACTGGGAACCCCTGATTGTCCCGCCACCGGCGGGATTGCCTGATTGCCGCTCTCGGTCTACCCGGCGCATTGGCGGTGAGCATTGTCGTGTCGAGCCCTGGGCGCATATTGCGGGCCCGTGAGGCCGCGCTTCGAAATACCGAAGCGCGGCCTTTCTGTATGAGGAATTTCTTGGTGTCTTGGTGCCTTGGTGGTTGAGCTGCCATGTCAAGGATGAACCTTCGCGGGCACGCCCAGGCCAGGCTGGCCGCCTGGGAAAACCAGCGCGAACTGCGCCGCACGGTCCTCCAACTGGCCCTTCCCATCGTCGGCAGCGACCTGCTCCAGCGCGGGGTCAATGTGGTGGATGCCCTCTTGGTGGGGCGTCTGGGCGCGGCCGAGCTGGCGGCGGTCGGGCTCTCCCAGCTCATGATCATGTTCATCATGGCCCTGGTGTACGGGCTGGGCGTGGGCAGCACGGTCATGGTGGCCTTCCACACCGGGGCGGTGGACGAACGGCGTCGGGCCTCGGCTGCGCGAACCAGCCTGCTGATCGGCGTGGTGGCCACCGTGGTGCTGGGCGGCGCGGGCATCCTGCTGTCCCGCTCCGCCGCGAGATTCATGGGAGCCGAGGGACGCCTCCTCGATCTCACCCTGGCCTATCTTCACGTCACCTGGTACCTCTTCGGCGCCTACGTCTTCCTGCACCTGGCCGCGGCGATCTTTCAGGGGTTCGGGGATACCCGGACGCCGCTTCGCGCGATGGTGGCGGTGAACATCCTGCACATTCTGCTGGCGGTTCCCCTGGTCTTCGGACTGATGGGGCTGCCACGGCTTGGCGTGGTGGGGGCCGCGCTGGCCTCGGCCGTGTCCGAGGGGATGGGGGCCGCGTGGCTGCTCTGGCAGGCGAAGCGTCGGGGGCTGTTTGGGGAAGGCCGTGACGAGTGGAATCTCAGGGAGCTGCCACGCATCCTGCGCGTCGGGATGCCCGCGGTGGGAGAGCGGCTCATCACCCACGGAATGCAGCTGGTGTTTGCGAGGATCGTGATCGGCTTCGGCGTGGCCGCCTATGCGGCGCACCAGGTGGGGCTGAGCATCGAGTCCCTGTCGTTCCTGCCCGGCCTCGGCTTTGCCAAGGCGGCAACTGCGCTGGTGGGGCAGCGACTGGGTGCCCGCGATCCCGAGGGCGCGCGCCTGTCGGCGCGGCAGGCCAACCTCCTTGCGGTGGGAATCATGACGGCTTTCGGCGCCAGCTTTGTGTTGTTTCCCAGGCCCTGGGTCGTCCTCTTCACATCCGACCCGGGTGTCCTGGCCTACAGTGTCCTTTTGCTCACGGTCATGGGCCTGCTCCAGCCGCCGTTGGCGGTCGCCATGGTGACGTCAGGCGCCCTCCGCGGTGCCGGCGAGACGCACGTGGTTCTGGCGGCCGCCATTGTCGGAGGTTGGCTGGTCCGCTTGCCACTTGCCTACGGCTTGGGTGTGGCCGCGAACCTGGGGATGCCAGTGGTGTGGACGGCGATGCTCCTCGACTGGGGCGTGCGCTGCGCCATCGTGAGATGGCGCTTCCGCCGCCTCCGACTCGCCGACGTCCGCCTCTAGACCGCGTAACCCGCCAAGAAACCCATTGGTCATTTCCCCAGGAGCCTTGCCCGTAGTCCCTCCAGCGAAAAGTCCCGGCTGTGGGCGTAATCCCGAAGGCCGATCTCGTGCTCCCGGACCATCTGGCACTGCTCGTACACCTTGTCCGCGATCTCCAGGGGGACCGTGGTAACCCCGCTAGGATCGCCGTGGATCAGATCTCCGGCCTGGACGCGGACGCCGCTCAGCTCCACGGGAATTCCCACGTCCATGATGTTGAAGGTCCCGTGGGCCACTACCAGGCCGGCCGCGAAGACGTGGAACCCCAGCGGGCGCACGCCATCCAGGTCCCGCACCCCGCCGTCGGTGACGATGCCAACGGCCCCCAGCCGGCGGGCGAGACTGGCGATGACATCGCCCAGGAAACAGGCGTGGGTGCGCCGCGGCCCGATGTCCTGGACTACCAGGACAGCCGGCTTGGGCGAGGCGGCGATGGCGTCGAACAGGCGCATGTGCCCCTGCCGATTCCTGGCGCGCCCCGGGGTCATGCTGTCGGCCGTGGCCGTCACCGCATAGCCCAGCATTACCCCCAACTCCGGCGTGAGACAGCGAATGTCCATCCCCATGAAGCCCTGCGTGTCGTCCCGCACCTTGAAGGCCTCAATGGCGTTGGCCAGGGTGGGCGAATCCACCGACCGAAGCGCTTCGAGCTGCTCCCCACTCAGTCGCACTGGCATCGGAGTCTCCTTTCCCCTGGGTCTGGGTCAAATTGATCAGATTCAAACCGGCGCCCAAGCTACCCTCGCCGATGACCGCTGTCAACCCCGATCGAGGATTCCTCAAGGGAGGGAACAAACCGGTGAACCGGGGAATCGGGGAAGTGGGGAGCGAAGAGCGCTGCCTGAATGGATTGGCGGATTCGTGGATTGGGGAATGGCGTGGATGTCGGGGCTCAGGCCTCTTCGGAAAGTTCGGGGAGGAGGGTAAAGAAGCTCTGGGGGGTCTCGAGGAAGTGCACGGCCGTGCGGTATCGAATCCCCGCGTGGCTTCCTTTCCCACCCCCCGACACGACACTCCGGACTACCTCGGCGCGGAGCCGGAGTCCATGGCTGGAACGCCATAATTCCACTTCGCAGATCGACCCGGGCGTGAACGGCCTGATGTGTTCGACGAGAAGGCCGGTCGCACTGATGTCGAGAGCCTGAAGGGGCACGGTCCGGGGAAGGCGGACCTCCAGCGGGTCTTTGGGTCGGATGCGCTTCGCGGGTCGGCAGTGCGAAGGGGGTGCCAGCGCAGCCGGCAGAGCGGTGAGCGGTGGATTCGCGACCTCGACGAGCCGCCTGGATGGACTGAGTCTCGGGGATGGAACATTCGTGGAGGCCGCGGAAACGCCGTCAGCGGGTGAGCCCGGCTCGTCCCCGACCAGGATGAAATCGCCGAGGCCACACCTCGGGCAGTAGGAGGGGGCCCGGGACCGGTCTCGGATGGTGTTGCCGCAAATCTGGCAAATCCAGTCGTTCACGATGACCCTCCCATGGCATCCGGACGATGAACTTCTCCAACTGCCGGTGGGTGCAGCGACCCCCTACAGCGACTCCACGAGCAAGGAGCCGAAGGCCAGCGACGTGGACCAGGTGGGCCGCGTAAACCGAAGACCGTGCCGAATCGGTCCTCCGGGCGCCCGGCTTTCCGGCGGGGCGACCCAGGCGACCGCGCCCTCGACCTTGAGTGGTCCAGGGGAGGTGTGCACAGTGACTTCCATGATGGTTTCGGGAGGAACGACCTCGGAGAGGCGGAGCAGGAGACCCCCGCGACTGGCATCCCTGGTCCGACCCTGGATGGGTGGCCCATCTCTCCCCTTTGGCCGACATGTGACCGGGACATCGAAAGGCAGCCGGACTTTTGGAGGGCGGATGAGCCCCTTGGACAGGAGCAGGTTCCTGAGGGCGGAGAGATGATCGGGGGTGATCTGGGTGAAGGTTACCCCGTGGAGGATGCCACTCTTCGGGTCCGCGCATTCCCCGGCCCAGGTCACCTGCGCCTCCATGTCGATGGGGCCTTCCTCGGTTTGGAGGCGGACCCAGAGGGGCATTTGGGGTCGCAGGGACTCGGCCAGCTCGACGCAGGCGCCCCCCTCGCTCAGGTTATGTGTCCAGCCCACGCCGGCTTTGGAAGGCGCAGGAGTTTTCGCCTGGTGCAGGAAGGGGAGCTGAATCGGATACCGCCGGTGCTGTCGTCGGGGCGCAGGCTCGGGCATGGGCGGGCCTCCACAGCCTAAGAGGATTGGGTGGCAAGCGGGAACTCTTCCTGGGGGATACTCGGGCCTCCGACCCGGAGCTGGGCCATGCGTCCGCACGTACTCTGGCAATGGGTTACATGCGCTTGCCGTGCCGGAATCGACGAAACTCGACTCCGAAAGGCCGGGAATACCCAATGGCCTCATTCTGTAAGATATTACCGGGTCAACGGGTCCGCATGCTGTTCCCGGAAATCCGACCTCATCCCATCTCATTCGCTGTACGTGGTGTTTCGTGCGCCGGATCAACACACTGGAGTATCCGGTGTCCAGGCGGTGCTATGTCCATTCGGCACACTTCTAGGCAGGCGAGTGATCTGTTCCTTCTGGCGAAAGAGAAGCGTAATCTGGCGATGTTCCTTTGTCCGCATGCCTAATGGCATTTGGCAATCCGGTGCGTGCCGCGTCTCGGCGTTTCCTGGGAAGGTTCTTCAGGTTCCTCGATGGTTGTCATCACCAGCGCCAACGGAGATGCGATCCGGTCGGGCGCGGTCGGGCACCGCGGGAGCATGACGTGCTGGCAAATCAGGACTGCATGGGATCATATCGGGCTAGGTCAAGCCGGGTCCCCAGTATCCGGGGGAAGGGTCAGGTGCGCGAGGGATTTTTGTCGTTACGGTTATGGTGTACCGCCATGCGGACTACGGTGTCGTTGGCAAATTCCATCGTACCTTGGTCGGGATTCAGAAGAATATTTCAGTTTAGACTTGACATGAGGTTACGAATTCTGTAGAAGAACCATATTTCTCGCCACGTCGTCAATGGACTGACGAAAGAATGTAGGGCCTTGTTGCCCGCGATGGGAGAGCAGGCGCTTGGTCAGCCTGTGAGGAGGGGAAGAGTAGGCGCGGAAAGATGCGAAGGGGATTTTGAGGTGTCGGAGAGGGGGAAACGCCGATGCTGGGAATGTGTTGTCGCGCCTGTCAGTAGCTAAGTTTTTTATTTCGAATTAAAGTACAGTATCCCAATGGGTTTTTGATAGAACTAGACATCAACCTCTCACTCTCGGGAGAGCCTCTATGAGCGAGCCTGTGGCAGTCGAGGGGAAGCGACCCCACTATCATATTCCTGAAGCCGAGGAGCTCCCGGGCCAGGTCCAGGGAGAGCCCGCCTCCTGGGCGGATGACCAGGAGATTGATACCTTCGATCTCTTCGTCCGGCGCTTCTGGGCCGGCGAGATCACACCGGACGAGTTCAAGCGATTTCGTCTCCAGCACGGCGTCTACGGCCAGCGGCAGGAAGGTGTGCACATGGTCCGGGTGAAGATTCCCTGGGGGGGGCTCACCGCGCGACAACTGGAACGGCTGGCAGAACTGACGGAGCAGAGCCCCCTTGGCGTCGGGCACATTACGACGCGTCAGAACATTCAGTTTCACTTCGTGAAGCCAGAGGAGCTGACGCCCACACTGCGCCGGCTGGGGGAGGTGGGACTCACGACGCGGGAGGCCTGCGGCAATACCGTGCGCAACGTCGCCGCCTGCGCCCACGCGGGGGTGGCTCCAGATGAGCCCTTCGACGTGACACCATATGCGGAGGCGACGGCCCGCTTCCTGCTGAGGAACCCGATGAACCAGAACCTGCCCCGGAAGTTCAAGATCAGCTTTTCGGGGTGCTCCGAGCTCTGCGGCCTTGCCCCCATCCAGGACATCGGCGCGGTGGCGACCATCCGGGGCGAGAACGGGACGAGCCGGCGGGGATTCCGGCTGTACGTCGGCGGAGGGCTGGGGCCATCGCCCCAGGTGGCCCAGCTCCTGGAAGAGTTTACGCCGGCCGAGGAGCTGCTGGTCACCATCGCGGCCATCGTCCGGGTCTTCGACCGGTTGGGGAATCGCGACAACAAGTATCTCGCGCGGCTCAAGTTCGTGATCCGGAATCTCGGCATGGACAAGTTCCGCGAGTTGGTCTTCAAAGAGCGGGCCGGACTGCGGGCGGTGCTGGCCGGGAAGATCCCGCCGGTCGTGCTGAAAGTAGAGCCGGATCGGCCCTCGCCCGGTGGCGCTTCACACGCGGGGGCGCCCAACGGGGATCCTGAGTACTTGCGGTGGTGGCTCACCAACGTGCGGCCGCAGAAGCAGCCGGGCTACTGCATGGTCTCGGTGCGCCTGACCCTGGGCGATGTCACGGCCCAGCAGTTGCGGGTGCTGGCCTTCGTGACCCGGCAGTTTGCCGACGGATGGGTCCGGACAACCAACCAGCAGAATGTCCTCCTCCGCTGGGTGCCTGTCCCCAGCCTCCCGGCCGTGTACCGCCTCTTGAAGGGGGTGGGCCTGGCGGACCCTTCGGCCGACCGTTTGGCCGATATCACGGCGTGTCCCGGTGCCGCCACCTGCCAACTGGGGATCACCTCGTCCCGCGGGCTCGCCCTGGCCATCGGCGAGATCTTTCAGAACGGCCACGCGCAGCTGGCCGACGAGGCGGGGATCCGGATCAAGATTTCAGGCTGCCCCAACTCGTGCGGCCATCACCACATAGCCGGCATCGGCTTCTCCGGAGGATCGAAGGAGTTTCACGGGAACCAGGTGCCGACCTACCAGGTGTACCTGGGCGCCTGGCTGAATCTTGATGGGACACGGTATGCGCGGCCCACGGTCAAGGTCCCCGCGAAGAATGCGCCTGCGCTGGTGGGTCGGCTGCTGGACCTGTACCAGGCGGAACGGCTGGAGGGGGAGAAGTTCGAAGGCTTCGTGGAGCGGATCGGCTTGGGGCGGCTTCGCGAGGCGGTCAAGGACCTGACGGATCTCCCGCCCCAGGTCGAGGCACCGGACGCCTACATCGATTGGGGCGCGACTGCGCAATTCCGGGTCAAGACCGGTGTGGGGGAATGCGCCTCGTGACGGAGTGCCTGGCAGCGAGAGGCTGCGGCCGGCGCTGGGGATATCAACGCGAGGGGTCGCGCGAAACTGGTGCGGCGAACCGGAGACACGGAGAATGGAAGGGAGGCAGGGGACATGGTCCAAGAGCAGGGAGCCGCAAGGCAGGGGAGCCGGATCTTCACGGAAGATTGGCTGGCGGTCGTCGTGGGGCTGACGCTTGTGGCCCTTGGGCTGGCGGGGCTTCTCAAGAATATTCCGTGACCTGGGTACGAGCGGATCCAGAGGAGAAACGATGATGAGCGATCGGGTGTTGTCTTCAGACCGGACGGTTTCTGCCCCCCGACGGGAGGCGTCGGCGCCGTGGCTCTGGTGGTCCGCGTCTTTCCTGCTGGTGATCGGCCTCACCGTAGCGACTTGGTGGCTCAACAAGACCGTCCCGACATGGAACAAGCAGCTTCGAGTGATCGAGTTTCCGGTGTATGCGGTCGCGCTGGGGCTCCTGGCCAACGGGGTTCTGTCGCTCCTGGGCATTCGGGACCGCCTGGCAGCGTACTTCCGCACGGAGTTCTTCCTCAAGACAGGCTTGGTCCTGCTCGGGGCGACCATCAACCTCACCGAGATCGTCGCCTTCGGGGCGAAGGGCTTGGTTCAGGCCGTGATCCTCATTACCAGCGTGTTCCTCTTCACCTGGTTCGTGGCGCGGTGGCTGGGCGTGGAGGAAAAGCTGCGGGCCTTGCTCTCGGCGTCTGTGGCCATCTGCGGCGTGTCCGCGGCCATCACAGCCGCGGGGGCCGTCCTGGCCAAGAAGGAGCAGCTCGCCTATGTGACGGGGCTGGTGATCCTGTTCGCCCTTCCGCTCATGTTCCTCCAGCCGGCGGTCGCCATCTGGCTGAACCTGCCTCCGGAAGTGGCGGGTGCCTGGATTGGCGGGAACATCGACACCACCGCGGCCGTGGTCGGGGCGGGCTCGATCCATAGCCAGCAGGCCCTGAAGGTCGCCTCCATCGCGAAGCTCTCTCAGAACGCCCTGATCGGTGTGGTGGCGTTCCTGCTGGCGCTGTACTGGGTGGTGGTGGTTGAGCGAAGGCCCGGTCAGAGGCCAAGCGCTTGGGAGATCTGGGAGCGGTTCCCAAAGTTCATCCTGGGGTTCATCCTGGCCTCGATCGTCGTCTCGCTGGGTCTGGCCAACGGGTGGGTCGTCAAGGCGGCGGTGCGCGACCTCCAGCGCCTTCGCGAGTGGTTCTTCATGGCGGCCTTCCTCTCTATCGGGTACGGCCTGTCATTCCATGGGCTGCGGGACGCCGGCTGGCGCCCGATCGCGGTGTATGCCCTGGCGACAGGGTTCAATACGCTCGTGGCCCTGGCCGTGGCGAGCGTGATCTTCCGGTAAGGTGAGCCGAGTCTTACCCGGCAAGATGGGGCAGGGAAAGCGGCTTCTGGAGGGAGGCGCGTCATTCGCTGGTTCTTGAAAGCCCGAGACTACGTTCGACGACCCAGGAAGGAAAACGGGAAGGATCCGCGCTGGGTGCGAGCCATTCCCGGAGCCGTCCCTCGATCTCCGCTGGAGTCGCGGGTGCAGGAGGTCTTGTCTGGGCACCCGATTTGCGCCTGGGACAAGCTTGTGGCCGAGGTCGCCGAGTATCTCCGCGGATCGAATGATCCGAAGCGTCTGGGCGTGCTGGACGAGGGGTTCTGGGGAGGGTGGACGTGGTCCGCTCTCGCCGAGCAGGAGCTTCGCCACCTGGACGGCATCCTCGTGACAATCGAGGCATGACCGCTGGCCCCCTTCGCGTGGTTCACGGTGGGGCTCTTCGGTTTTCGGTTCGCCGGTCTGCTCCTCGCGGGTGGAATCCTCAGCGTCCTGGTCGGGACCTAGAAGTGCCACCGACTATCCCAGCGGCCCCTGCGTTTGATCATATCCGTGGCCATCGGCTATGCGGCCTGGCGCCCCCTGTGAGGGAGAGACGCCAGGGGGGAAGAACGGCAGCGACAGGCCGTCGGGAGCCAATTCTTCGTTCGAGCTACTTGAGGCGTGATTCGAGGATCGTCGTGAGGACTGTCCTGACGGTCAGAGTGACACCAGCGCAGTGGAGGGGTAGCCGAGTGGAAAATGCTTTCTCCGGCCCTCGATTTCGGATGGAAGGGGGACGGATATGGATAGGTCGGAAATCAAGGAGACCAAAGCGCAACTGGTGGAGCGCCTCAAGCGGGAGAAGAATCCGTGGGAGTGTCTCGCGGAGATCGAGCGTTTTGCCCGGGAAGGGTATGGCGCTATAGCGCCCGAGTGGCTCAGCACCTACTTCCGCTGGTGGGGTGTGTACACCCAGGGCGATGGGGTGGGCGCGGTGGGCGGAAAGGGGGGTGAGGGAAAAGCGGTGCGCTACTTCATGGTGCGCATCCGCATCCCCAACGGCTTCCTCCTGTCGCACCAACTGCGCACCATCGCCGACCTGACCGCCAAGTACGCCCGGGGGATCGGCGACATCAGCGTGCGCCAGAACATCCAGCTCCACTGGGTCACCATCGAAGACCTGCCCGATCTTTTCGCCAAGCTCTCCGGGTGCGGGATTACAACCATGGGCTCATGCGGTGACGATACCCGCAATATCACCGGTTGCCCCCTGGCGGGGCTAGGTCGGGACGAGATTGTGGACGCCTCCCCCCTCGTCCATGCGGCAACCCGGATGCTGAACGGGAATCCCGACTTCTACAACTTGCCGCGGAAATACAAGATCTGTATCACCGGGTGCCGGGTCTGGTGCTCCTATCCGGAGATCAACGATATCGGCATGACGGCCAGCGCCCGCACGCACAACTGGAAGCCGGAAATCGGCTTCTCGGTCCGGGTAGGCGGGGGGCTATCCACGGACCCGCACCTGGGGGTTCGACTCAACGCCTTCGTGGGCTGGGACCAAGTCGTCCCGGTGGTGAAAGGAATCACCGAGATCTTCCGCGACTCCGCCGTCCTCCGGGAGAACCGGGAGCGGGCGCGGCTCAAGTTCCTGTTCCTCCGCCACGGGTGGACGGCGGAGCGCTTCCAAGATGAGTTAGAGCAGCGCATCGGCTTCCAGCTCGATTCGGCCGTGCCCGAGGAACCACCCGACGACGTGTACCGGGACCATGTCGGGGTGCACCCGTTGAAGCGGGACGGGTACTACTCTGTTGGCATGGCGGTCCTGCGGGGACGCATTACCGCCGCCCAGATGCGCCTGGCCGCCGATGTCGCCGAGCAGTATGGGAGCGGGGAGCTCCGCACTACCAACATGCAAAATCTGCTCATCCTGAACATCCCCCAGCGCAATGTAGACGGCCTGGTGAAAGAACTGGAAGCCGCGGAGCTGCGTGTTCACGGGTCCCCCTTCTGGCGAGGCACCATCGCCTGCACCGGCACCGAATTCTGCAAGCTGGCCATCACCGAAACCAAGGGGTATGCACGCTGGCTGGTGGAAGAGCTTGAGGAGCGGCTGCCCGGTTTCGAGCAGCATCTCAAGATCCACATCACCGGCTGCCCCAATAGCTGTGGGCAGCACTGGATCGCCGACCTGGGGCTAGAGGGCAAGAAGATTAAGGTGGACGGGAGGATGGTGGACGCCTACTACTTCTGCGTGGGGGGCGCCGTGGGCAAGCATCAGAGCACGGCCAGACCCGTCGGGTATCGCTGCCCTGCGACCGAGGTGCCGGATGCCATCGAACGGCTTTTGGGGGCATACCTCGCGGATCGGGTGGATGGCGAAAACTTCCGCCAGTTCTGCGCCAGGCACAGCGACGAGGCGTTGCGGCGTGTGCTGGCCGGGCGGGAACTTGTCGAAGCCGCCACGCGCGACCCATCGCCCGGCAGGCCACCGCACGGGGTGGAGGGTTGAGGAAGTGGGGTCTGGGCCGATGCGACTCATGGGGCTGAGCGTGGCGATCACCGGGAGCAGGAGGGCGTCGGAGCTCGCTCACCTCGTCTCGAACTTCGGCGGCGTTCCGTATGTGGCCCCGACGGTGGGAATCGACGTGCAGGAGGATGTGGACCTCCAGGTGGAGGGGTTGGTGCAGCAAATCGTGCACGGCCAATGGGATTACGCGGTTTTTATGACGGGTCCAGGAGTGTATCTCTTGATGTCGAAAGCAGAGAAACTCGGGATGCAACGCCAAGTGGCGGACAGGCTAAACCGCCTCGCTGTCATTGCGAGGAGTCACAAGCCGCAGAAAGTCTTGGAGACGTACGGCGTGAGGGTGGGCCTGGTGCCCTCGGACAATACGGCGGAGGGGATCGCCGCAGAGATGGTGAAGCTCGAGCTTCAAGGAAAACGCGTGGCCATCCTCTGGCATGGTGCCCCTGCGTCGGTCCTCCGCCAGGAGCTAGAAAAGAAAGGGGCGGAAGTCTTTGAGGCTCAGGCGTACTGCTATTCGCCGGACCTCGAGAAGAGCGGCGCCGAGGTTCTTGGGGCCCTGGGGTTTCAGTACGTGCCGCCCGAGCATCAGAAGATCCTCCAACTTCTCCGCGATGTCCTGGAGGGGACAATCCATATCACGTTCACCAGCCCACCCTCTGCGAGGAACCTGTTCCGGATGGCGGAAAAGCACGGCCTGCACGGGGCGCTGTGCAGCCATATGAATGCGTCCGTGCTGGTCGTGGCCGTCGGACCCCCGACGCGCCGGGCCATCGAGGAGCATGGCGTCAGCGTGGATGTGATGCCGGAGGTCTATAAGCTTCGACCGATGGTGCGGGCGATTGTGGACTATTTCGCTCACCCCCTGCCCTCGCAGAAGAAACGGATCCTCACGGGGATTCAGCCCGGGAGCGAGGGGGACGGTCATGGCTAGCGCTGAGAGAGCTAGTGTCAATGTGCTCCTGCAACTCTACCAGATCTATGACCGGAACCCAGAAGCGCTTCCCTGGTTTCTGCACGACCTCACGGCACGGGACTACTCTGATTACAAGGCCGAGTACGCAGGCACTTCCAAAGAACGGGTCTCCTTCACCTCGGTCTGTGGGTTCTTCGAGCTCTCCGGTGTGCAGGTCAACAGGAAAATGCTCAGTGCGGATCTGTTCTTCGATGTCTTCAACCCCGGACCCTACTGGGAGCGTGCGAAACCGTTCGTGGAGGGCATGCGCAAGGCCAGGCCCCACATCTACGAGAACTTCGAGCGCCTCGATGCGCAACGGAGGCATTGGGCAGCGAAGCGTCCGCCGAGGGTCAAGCAGAAGACGCGGAAATAGGCAGCGCGCAACTGGACCGGAGGTGATGGCATGGACCTGGGGATCTCTGTGCTGGGCTTCGTCGTGGGCGTCCTGGTGGGGATGACGGGGGTGGGGAGCGGGTCGGTCATGACTCCTGTTCTTATCCTGGCTGGCGTCCGACCGACGGTGGCGGTGGCCAGCGACCTGGTCTACGCCGCCATCACGAAGGGGGTGGCGCCGTCCAGCACCTCCGGCAGGGGACCGTGAACCTGCCCCTGGTTTTCTACCTGAGCCTGGGGAGCGTCCCGGCGGGCCTGTTGGGTGCGAAGCTCTTCACCGACCTGGAGCGGGGGTTCGGCCCGGCGCTGGATTTGTGGGTCACCAGGATGGTGGCGATTCTTCTGGTCCTGCTCTCGACGCTCACCCTGGTGGACCTGCTGCGTTTCCAAAGGGACAGGCCGCGGAAGCCGCCGCTCCCCTGGACCGGCTCCGTGAAGCTGCTCACGGTCTTCGTGGGCGCGGCCGTCGGCCTGCTCGTCAGCTTCACCTCTATAGGCAGTGGTTCCATTGTGGCTGCCCTGCTCCTGTACCTCTACCGGCTTCCTGCCATGGAAGTCGTGGGCTCGGACATTGTCCAGGCTGTCTTTCTGACTGGAGCAGCCGCGCTGGCCCATGCGGCCGGTGGACGGGTAGATCCCGGGCTTGTTCTCAGCCTGCTGCTGGGTTCCGTCCCCGGCGTGCTGGTGGGGAGTGCTCTCTGTCCCAGGATGCCCCAGCGGGCCCTCAGGGGGGCTGTGGCCATGGCGATTCTGTATGCGGGTGTCAGGCTTCTTTAACCGATGGGAGGATATCTGATGACTGAGGCTGAGAGGGGGAACAGGGATGATGGGTTAAGCGCAGCGGCGCTCATTGGAGCGGAGCCAGGGCAGCCGGGGGAAGCGGAAGGTCTGCAGGAGTGGTTGCGGACGGACCGGGCGGGGCGACCGGCCGAGGAGGTCCTCGGCTGGGCCATCCGGACTTTCCGGCCACGGATCGCGCTCGCCTCGAGCTTTGGCGCAGAGGATGTGGTGCTCATTGACATGTGGTGGCGGATCGACCGAGATGTCGCGGTCTTCACTCTGGACACGGGGCGCCTGCCCGAAGAGACCTACGAGGTGATGGAGCGGATCCGCCGGCAATACGGAATCGCCATCGCGACCTACTTTCCTCAGGCTCCGGCGGTCGAGGCGTTGGAGCGGGATCGGGGATGTTATTCGTTCCGTCAGAGTGTCGAGGAGCGCAAGCACTGCTGTGGCATCCGGAAGGTGGAACCCCTGCGGCGGGCTCTCGCCCCCCTCCGGGCGTGGGTGACGGGCCTACGGCGGGAACAGGCCCTGACCAGAACTGGGATTGATGTCGTGGAGTGGGATGCCGCCCATGGGCTTGTCAAGGTGAACCCGCTGGCTCATTGGACGGAGGAACAGGTCTGGAACTACATCCGGGCCCACGGGGTGCCATACAACGCTCTGCACGACCGGGGGTATCCCAGCATCGGATGTGCGCCATGCACGCGAGCCATCCAACCGGGCCAGGACATCCGCGCCGGCCGCTGGTGGTGGGAGAACCCGGAGCACAAGGAGTGCGGCCTGCACGTCGGACCGGGCACACGGGATTGACCTGGATATGGCCGATGGGGAACTCTGGTTGTCAAGGGAGGGCAGATGGTGGTTGAAAGGATCGAGGCGTCCGAAGAAACCTTGCGAGGGCCAATCCTTCCCCATGGGGGCCAGCTCATTGATCGTGTCCTGACGGGAGAGGCGAAAGGTGAAGCGGAGGGGCGGGTGCGGGATCTCCCAAGAATTTCGTTGAACGCCAGGGCCGCCTCCGACCTGGAGTGCCTGGCTACGGGCGTGTTCAGCCCTCTTCAGGGATTCATGAATCGGGACGACTATCAGGCTGTCGTCCACGGGATGCGCCTGCGGAACGGCCTGCTCTGGCCGCTTCCCATCACGCTGGCCGTGGACGAGGATGGAGCCGCCGCGTTATCGGAGGGAGACGAGGCCGCGCTGTTGCGTTCGGACGGCGAGTCCCTGGGCCTCATGTCTGTCGAGGAGATCTACCCCTATGACCAGCGGGAGGAGGCCTGCCTCGTCTACGGCACCGAAGAGACTCGTCATCCTGGGGTCGAGTACCTCAGGCGTCGGGGTGAGCTCCTTGTGGCGGGGCCGGTCGCCCTGTTTGGCCGACCCGCGATGCCCGGGTTCGAGGAGTATTACCGGACTCCGGCGGAGACCCGACGGTGCTTCAGGGAAATGGGCTGGCGGACCGTGGTCGGCTTCCAGACCCGCAACCCGATCCACCGCTCCCACGAGTATATCCAGAAGTGCGCCCTGGAGCTAATGGACGGCCTCCTCATCCATCCGCTGGTCGGGCGAACGAAGCTGGATGATGTCCCCTCGGAGGTCCGCCTGCGCTGCTACCGCGCCTTGGCGGAGCGCTACTTCCCGAAGGAGCGCGTCCTGTTGAGCGTCTTCCCGGGCGCCATGCGATACGCGGGCCCCCGGGAAGCGGTCTTCCATGCCCTGGTTCGGAAGAACTACGGGTGCACTCATTTCATCGTGGGACGCGATCCGGCCGGGGTCGGGGGCTTCTACCATCCCTATGCCGCCCGGGAGCTATTCATGCAGCTCCCCCGCGAGGAGCTGGACATCACCCCGCTCTTCTTTGATGAAGCATTCTTCTGCCGGCGTTGCGATGGGATGGCCTCGGCCAAGACCTGCCCGCACGGGCCCTCTGAGCGGGTGGCGTTGAGCGGGACGCGCGTTCGGGAGCTCCTCCGGAACGGTGAGCCCCTCCCGGAGGAGTTCACACGGCCTGAGGTGTCGGAAATCCTGGGGGAATGGATGAAGACAGGATGACCGCGTCGCGAAAGGCGGCGTCCTCCTTCGCCGAGGGGCGCTGGGAGAGGGGAGGCGGCCAGGAGGACCGGAGAACGCCTACTCGGATGACGGCGCCGCGTGGTCGAAGACAGCGCGGGCGGCGCGTACGGTGTTACAGTGGGCCTCCACGGTATCCTGGATATCCTGGCCGTAGCCCCCGCCCAACGTGATGGCCACCGGGATGCCGGCGTCTCGGCACGCCTGGAGGACGAGCTCATCGCGCCGGCGCAGGCCCTCGTGGGTGAGACGGAGGCGGCCCAGCCGGTCCCGCTCGTGCGGGTCCACTCCGGCGAGATAGAAGATCAGGCCGGGACGGAAGTCGGCCAAGATCCTGGGCACCGTCGTCTCCAGGATGCGAAGGTATTCCTGATCACCGGTGCCGTCCGGAAGGCCGATGTCGAGCTTCCCGGGGACCTTGACCAGGGGGAAGTTATTGGCCCCGTGCATGGAGAAGGTGTACACGTCCGGCTCGCTGGCGAAGATGGCCGCGGTTCCGTTCCCCTGGTGGACGTCACAGTCAATGACCGCCATGCGCTGCATCCAACCGTCCCGTTGGAGGCACCGGATGGCGATCGCGATGTCGTTGAGGACACAGTAGCCCTCGCCCCGGTCCGAGAAGGCATGATGGGTCCCTCCGGCCAGATTGATGGCGACGCCATCGCGGATGGCAATGCGGGCGGCGGTCAGGGTCCCCTGAACTGAGGCTCGGGACCGCCGGACCAGCGCCTCGGACCAGGGGAGGCCCAGGCGTCGGATGGCGCTGGCGCTCAGGCCGCCGGTGGTCACCTGCTCCCAGTACTCGTCCGTATGGACCAGGCGGACATCCGTGGGGGCAACCAGGGTGGGTTCCAGCAGGTCCTCGGAGCCGAGCACCCCCTCGGTGACGAGTTGTTCCCGGATCCGCCGATACTTCTGGATCGGGAAGCTGTGATTGGCGGGTAGCTCGATCGTGTAGTGATCAGAGTACAGCGCAAACATTACTCACACCAAGAAAGCGTTCGGTAGGTCGGGGCACCCACGTCACGGCGGTGGATATCCACCGCGGTGCCGTGGGTGCCGGTCGTTCGGTTGTACACTCCGGCGACAATCACCGAACTACTGAACCCCCGAACAGTCGAACATTCTTGCTTTGTCTCACTGCTCCTCACCCAATTTCATCGGACTTCGCCGCAGCCCCCCGACTAGAAGTCTCAATAGCTTCACCGCGAAGTTTAGTCTGGCCTCACAACCCCTGCAATGAGAAAGAGACTCTGCCCGCGTCATCGTACATTGGTTGCACATTGGTTATCCCGGCGAGCCTCAGGCGACTGCTGCAGAGGGGGTGCGGTTGTTTGCGCGGGCGAGGGGGACGATGTGGGCCGCTTCGGAGGGGATCCACGCCGCCTGGCTCAAGAGAATGACCTGGTGCGTGCGGGCCAGGGTCTGAAGAATGGGGAGAAGGCGCTTCCGTCGCTCCCCGTCCACGCGGAGAAAGGGATTATCGAGAAGCAGGGGCACGGCCGAGAGCTGGGGAATGACCGTCAGGAGGGCGAGGTGCCAGGAGAGCATCGCCTGATCCTGTGTCCCGTCACCGGCCTCGTGGAGGGGCCGTTCGCCTTGGTTCCCTCTGAGGACGAGACGCAGACCGTCTTCTGAAGTCCGGCGGATCTGGATATACCGTCCAGCCGTGATCTCGCTGATGAATGTGCTCGCCTGTGCCTCGATGGCCGACAACGAGGGGGCGCTGAGCCCCCCGAGGAACCTTTCGAGGGTGGTGAGGAGGGTGTCCACCGGCTGCGGGGGGCGCTCGCGTGAGACGGGCGCAGGTCCTCCCCGGGAGACAGCGCCCCGTTCGATCTCGTCGATCTCGCGTTGGACATCGGCAGGCTCGGGGACGTACCCTAAGGAGCCGAGCTCTCCCTCGGCAACCTGGATGGTCTCCTCGAGCCTTCTCTTTTTCCCTTCCAGGTCAATCGGGTCAGTCCCTGCGGATAGCTCGGCGATCTTCTGGTCCAGTCTTTTCAGCTTTTCTGCCAGGGCGTCCCGCCGCTGAAGTCTTGTGGCCAGTTCAGAGACTTCCTGACACCCGGTACGGGGCAGCAGATCGAGGAGGGACTGGAACTGCCGGCTGATCCGGAGTTCGAGACCCTTGGTCATCTGGTGCTCGAGGGTCACAAGGCCCTTCCGGATCTTGTCCCGTTTCTGGCTCCAGCCGAGATACTGGATGAGGCTGGCGACAATGCATCCGAGCCCGAGAAAGACGCCGGCCCCAACGAAGGGAAGGAACTGGCCCGCCACCAGGGAGAGGAGGAGGAGACCTCCCCCGATGAGGAACAGGCGGTGCTGAAAGAGCGGGGTTGAGGGGATCAGGGCCAGGCGAGCTTGCTCTTCCTCGATCTTCGCCTCGAGCTCTCTGACCTCTCCATCCCTGGTCTCCAGGGCCTTTCGGTACTCGGTGATCTGCGGCAGGAGTGAGGAGGTCGCAAGGGATGCCAGAGGCCGGAAGCTCTCCAGGGCCTCGCGCGTAGTGCGGCGCTCCTCCTCCAGAGCGGCCAGGCTCTGGAGAGAGGCGCGGCTCTCGTCGTACTGTGTGCGTAACGAGTCCAGGAGCAGCTCTGTTTCACGAATCCTCCGATAGGTCTGCAAATATCCTCTGAGCTGTTGAAGCCGGTCCTGTTGTTGCTTCTCTTGGGGGCTTCCGGGGGGAATCGGCCCGCTCGAAGAGGGGACCGGCGGGCTCGCTTCAGGCGCCACGGGGATCGGGAGCCGGGGCGGCGGTTGGAGGACACAGAGCGTCCGGTACACCGTTTCGCTTACCCCTCCGAGTTCCTTCGAAAGGAGTTCAGCGATATGGGAGAGGTCCTTCGTCGTGGGGACAAACTTGGCGTTGGCCGGATCCCAAGTGGAGAGTACGGCGGAGTGGCGGATAAAGTCCTTCACAATGCGAAAGCGTCCCCGCTGGGTGGAGAAGCAGAGAAGAAGTCGGCAGGCCTCGGGATGTGATGGATTGAGATAGGCAGACGACATGGGGGAGGCGAAAAGGGCGGAGAGAATCCCCTCGCATAGCGTGGACTTTCCCGATTCGTTTCCCCCGACGACGAGGTTCAGGCCGGGTTTCAGGTGGAGGGCGAACGGCTCGGCGAAGCCCTTGAATCCGTGCAGGACGCATTCCGTGATTATCACCGAAGCCCTTTTCCTCCTCGTAGATGCGCCCAGAGATCGGGGATCGTGTTCCCGTCCCCTTGGGGCATTGTGACGTTACCTGCCGGCTGGCTCTTGTCAAGCAATTATTGTGGATATCGATCCCGGGCGACACCACCCCCAAGACCACGCCGTGCCCTCCGCGACCGGGGTGTCGCCTCCACACCTCCTTTTCTCACCCCAGGATGTGATGAATCAGCCCCGAGGGCATTGGGCCGTGGCTGGGGGAAATCAGACTTTTCGAGCAACGTCCCCTTCTCCCCTCGAACGACCGAACGCCTTTGCTCTATTCTACGAACTCTGGTTCTACCCGTTGCGGGATAATCCCCCGGTCATGGCCGAGGGCCAGGAGGCGCCGGACGGCCGCACGGCCTCGCTCACCATAATCCAGCGTCAGGTCATTGACGTACATGCCGACGAACCGGTCTGCCAGCCGCCGGTCCATGTTCCGCCCGAACTGCATGGCGTAGGCGAGGGCCTCCTCCCGGTGGTCCAGGGCGTAGCGGATGCTCTCCCGCAGTAGCCGAGAGATGCGGCGCATCAGATCCATCCCCAAGTCCTTACGGATGACGTTGCCGCCCAAGGGAAGGGGCAGCCCTGTTTCCGCCTTCCACCACTCGCCGAGGTCCACCACCTTGTGAAGGCCCAGGGCCGCATAGGTCACCTGGCCCTCGTGGATGAGCAGGCCGGCATCGACCGTACCCGCCACCACTGCGGCCGGGATCTGATCAAAGGGAATCACGACATGCTGGAGCGCCGGATCCCACAGCCGCAAGGCCAGCACCGCGGTGGTCAGGGTGCCGGGTGTGGCGATGCGCAAACCGTGCAGCTCGTCCGGGCGCATGGGCCGCCGCGCCACAAGCATCGGGCCGTAGCCGTCTCCCATGCTGGCGCCGTGAGGCAGAAGGACGTACCGGTCCGCCAGGTAGGCATAGGCGTGAAAGGAGACGGCCGTGACCTCGTACTGACCCTGGCGGGCTCGGTCGTTCAAGCTCTGGATGTCTTCCAGGACGTGGAGGAATTCCAGATCCGGGTGGCCGATCTTGCCCTGGGCCAGGGCGTAGAACATGAAGGCGTCGTCGACGTCGGGGCTGTGAGCGACCGTGATGCGCCGGCCCATGCGACCTCCGGGTCGAGGCGTGCGGGGAGTGCTCAGGCTGTGTCTCCGCGAGTCATTGGCGTTGTCCCTGGGCTGTCCCCTGCATCTTGGCCAGGGCATCGTATAAGTAGGCGAAGAGCCCCGCCTCGGAGATGAATTCGGGCGTGGTATCCGGCACGCCCAAGTAATAGACGGTGGCCGTCGGCCGCCGCGCCTGCCAGTCGGCGGCTGTCCGGTACAGGTGGATTTCGCGGCGGGGGAAGTCCGCGAAACTTCCCCGAGGGCTCCGGATGTCCAACCGATCCCTCAGGGGCTGCCCGTCCAGGACCACATCACGCTTGGTTGTAAATGGGTCCACCGCCTCGATCCTTACGGCCGCAAAGGGCTGGCCCAGTGGGACAATCCGAAGGATCACCTGACTCTGGTCCTCGACGGCGGCCTTCAGGATCCCCCAGGCGATGGCGATCCCCTCTCCCGCAAACACAGAGTTCTCGCCGTGCACCTCGTGCCCCTGTCCCGGCGAAGGAGCCGGCCAGAGGAACAGAGCCAGGGCCAGGACGATTCCCCTCACCTTCCTCCTCTCCCCCTTGGGGGGAGAGGATTGGGAGAGGGGGATGCGTGGCGGCGGTACGGCGGTCTTCATGTCGAATCTCCGCGCAGAAGCGGGATGCCGGTCGTAGGCAGATGCAGGTTCACCCGGTCGCCTGGCGTGAATAACCCCGCCTGGGCGGGATCGTATCTGGTGACCGGGAGGACTGCTTCGGCGACCCGAACCACGGATTCGGTCTCCTCGCCCGGGAACGTCCGGCTCGAACACCGAGAGATGAGGAAAGAGAGCGTAGCTTTGGAAACGGTGGGCAAAGGGCGGGGAGACGCCCTCGACCCGGATGCCAATGGCGCTCACGCTAGCCTCCCAGGATGCTGGTCATTTCCACGGCGCCCTGTGCCCGGAATCGGCGGAGGCAGGCGCTGACCAGCCCCATCACCACAAAGACGATGACGACCACCAGGACCGAAAAGGCGGCCGCCGGTCCCAGCGACAGCTCCGTCATGTTCTCCAGGATGCGGACCGTGATCAGGGTCCAGTTGATGGACACCAGGAAGATGGTGGCGCTGATGGCGGTCATGGAGCGGATGAAGACCACCCCCAGGCCCGCGAAGAAGGCCGGGAGAATGAGGGGCAGAGTAATCCGCCGGAACGTGGTGCCACTCCTGGCGCCCAGTCCCTCCGATGCCTCCTCGATGCTGGGGTCGATCTGGTGGAGGAGGGCCACAGTGGTTCGGATGCCGGTGGGGCTGTAGCGGAAGATGTAACAGGCCACAAGGATGAGGGCGGTCCCCGTCAGGACCACGGGCGGATCGTTGAAGGCGATGAGATAGGCGATCCCGACGATGGTCCCGGGCAGCGCGTAGTTGATCATGGAGACGATCTCCATGGCCTGCCTTCCCGGGAAGACCTTCTTGGCCACCAGGTAGCCCAGGAGGATCCCGTACAGCCCGCCCAAGGGCATGCCGGCCCCCGCGACGATCAAGGTGTCGCGGATCGCCTTGAGCCCTTCGGTGAAGACGACCTGGTAGTGGTGCCAGGTCCAGGTATGGTTTGCGCCCAGGGCCACCACTACCGACGCGTAGAAGAGCAACGCGTAGAAATACAGGATGGCCACCGCCAGCAGCAGGCACAGCGCGAGGATGGGGACGCGGGCCCACGGTACCAGGCTCTTGATGGCGGTCTGGGCGCCCACCTTCCCGGTGACCGTGACGTAGTATTTCCGGCTTACCCAGTAGCGCTGGAGCAGGTACACCGCCAGGGCCGGCACCAGGAGGACGAAGGACAGGACGGCCCCGCCCTTCAGGTCGAAGAGGCCGGTGATCTGGAGATAGGCTTGCGTCGGCAGAACCGGGAACACATTGCCGGCGAGGATGAGCGGCGTGGCGAAATCCGCCAGCGAGGCCGCGAAGAGGAGGAGAAACGCATTGGCCAATCCCGGCACGGCGAGGGGCAGCGTCACCGTCCGGAAGACACGCCAGCGCGAACTGCCGAGGCTGAAGGCCATGTCCTCCACGTTGGGATCGATGCCCGCCAGGATCGGCTTCAGCGTGAGATAGGCGATGGGAAAATAGGTCATGGTCTCGGAAAACAGCGTGCTGTGCAGGCCATAGACGGTGAACCCCTTGATCCCCAGCAGGTGATATGTGATCAGGCCTCGCGGTCCGAACGAGAAGATCATGGCGATCGCGGTGGTGAAGGGCGGGGAGACCAGGGGCAGGATGGAGGCGGCGTCCAGGATCGTGGTCCAGGGTCGGGACAGATTGGCTCGCACCGCAGTGAAGGCGTAGAGGAATCCCAGGACCGTCCCGCACAGGCCCACCAGCGCCGCCAGGAGCAGGCTGTTCCAGAAGGCCTGGCGGTGATTCGCGTCCCCGAGGATCGCCGCCAGGTTCGCCAGGGTGAACTGGCCGCCGTCGACGAAGGTACGAGCCAGGAGCCTTGCCAGCGGGAAGAGGATGAATAGGGCGAGCAGTGCCCACAGGGCCAGGACGGTAGCCAGCACGGCAGGATCCTGGACCATTCGGCGCCACCCATAGGTCCGGGCGACAGAGACGCTGGGCACAGACGGGGTCTCCAAAAACACGAGGGACCGGCGGGCCTCACTCGCACCCGTCGGTCCCCCTCGGCCAATGGGTCTTCCTCATTCCTTGAGGTTCAGGACCTCGTTCACCCAGCGCTCCACGACGCGCTTCCGGTTGGCGCCGGCGTAGGCATCGTCAATGGGGAAGATCTTCGCGCCCTTCAGGACTTCCGCCAGGCTCGCTTCGGTCTTCACCTCGGGGTGAGCGGGAACGAAGTTGATCTGATACTTGGCAAAGAGCGACTGCATGGCGGGAGAGCTTGCCCAGTCAATCAGCTTCTTTCCCAGTTCGGGATTCTTTGCGCCCTTGATCAGGGCGACGGCCTCCGCCGCGGTCCCGATGCCTTCCTTGGGGAAGCTGACCACCACGTCGTAGCCCTTTGCCTTGGTGTCCAGCGCATCCACGATGAAGAAGATCCCCGCCCCGGCCTGGCCCAGGCCGACGGGCAAGGTCCCGCCACCCCCGCTCTTGGTGTAGAGCTGCACATTGCGCCGTTTCTTCTTCATGTAGTCAAAGGCCTTCTCCTCATCCCGGCCGTAGACCTCCAGGATGGAGAAGATGCGGGTCACGGCCGTCCCGGAGGTGCGGGCGTCGGCCATCTGGAGCATGTTCTTGTAGGCCGGATGCAAAAGGTCCTGCCAGGAGGTTGGCGGTTTGAGGTTATTCTCCTTCAGGAACTTTTGGTTGCTCATGAACACCAGCGGATCATCGGCGATGGCGACCCACTGGCCCTCGGCGTGCTTGAACCGGGCGGGCAGGACGCTGAAGGCTGGGGGCTTGTACGGCTCGAAGATCCCCTCCTTGATGCCGGCCGCGTGGGTCTCCACCGGCCCACCGAAGAGGACATCCACCCGCGGGTTGGTCTTCTCGGCGATGACTCGGGCCAACGCCTCGCCAGAGGAGAAGCGCACGAAGTTCACCTTGATCCCCGTGGCCTTCTCGAACTCCTGGAACATGGGGCGCGCCCAGTTCTCCGGCCAAATCGAGTAGGCGTTGAGCGTATCGGCCGCTCTCGCGGGAAGAGCCGGCAGAGCGAGGCCTCCGATAAAGAGCAGGCTAAACGACATCCACCATCGGCGCATGGATCGCCTCCTTTCAGACTCCAAAATCAGACGCCTGTGGTCCTCCGGGGAGATTGCAGACATCCCGGGAATCAACGCACCCGACCCTATCAAAAGCCCCCGGTCGTGTCAACGCGTACAGCCGGTATCGTGGCTAGTGCGCGAGACACACAACCGATGTCAGGAGAAGCAGGGGGACAATCAGGATGAGCCCCCAACGGAGGAGCGCGGGGCGGATGGCGCCGGGGATGCGGTGGGACCGGGGACCCAGGGAATGGATGAGCGTGAGGCTACCTACGTAGGCGAAGCCCAGGGTGTACAGCACCAGGAAGGGCCCGATCAGGAACCGGCCCCGGCTGAGGAACAGGTATACGCCGAAGGCAGAGTAGGCCGAAAGGCAGAGCTCTCCCACCGCCGTCCAGGAGAACCGATCGCGGTAGCGCTTGGTCCGCCAGGAGTCCTGGCGGGACTGGATGGCGAACTTCGGGGTCCGGACAAAATCGCCGGCGTGGCAGAAGAGTCCTTCCAGGACGGCGCGGGTATTGCTGAGGGCGATGCCCGTCCCCAGGAGCATCAGCGACGGCAGGAACAGCAGGCGCCGGCGCCAGTCCGGATAGAGGACCCGTTGAGAGTAGGTGTAGAGGGCGGAGGGACCGAAGGTCGCCAGGCAGAAAAAGGCTGTGGACGCGAGGAGACTGTGCCACGAGACGAAGAACCAGTCAAGATAGAGGAGCAGGGGCGAGGCGATCGCCACCAGCAGCATCAACGGGTGCGCGGCGTAATGGGTCAGGTGGATTATTGCCTGGTATTTCTTGAACCACGACCCCGGCGCCCGCAGGAGGGAGGAGATCAGCTTGCGCGCCGTCTGGATGGAACCCTTGGCCCACCGTCGTTGCTGGGACTTGAAACCCTGGATCTGCACGGGGAGCTCGGCCGGGCTCACTACGTCCGGCAGGAACACCAAGCGCCAGCCACTGAGCTGGGCGCGGTAACTCAGATCCAGATCCTCCGTGAGGGTGTCGGCCTGCCAGCCCCCTGCGTTCTCGATGGCGGTCTTGCGCCAGATGCCGGCGGTCCCGTTGAAGTTCAGGTACAGCCCCGCCCAGGCGCGCGACCCCTGCTCCACCCCGAAATGGCCATCGATGCCAAAGGCCTGGCCAGTGGTGAGCAGGGAATACTCGCGGTTCAGGTGTCCCCACCGAGTTTGGACCATGCCCACGCCCGGATCCTTGAAATAGGGGGTAGTCCGGCGCAGGAAGTCGGGCTCCGGCACGAAGTCCGCGTCGAATATTGCCACGAACTCGCCGCGACAGACCGCCAGGCCGTCCTTCAGCGCGCCCGCCTTGTAGCCGGTGCGCACCGTCCGGTGCAGGTGGACCATGTCCAGGCCCGCGGCCCGGTACCCCTGCACCAGCTGGCTCACGATCTCGCGCGTGTCATCGGTGGAGTCATCCAGGACCTGGATTTCCAGGCGATCGCTCGGCCAGTCGAGCCGGGCCGCGGCCTGGAGCAGGCGGTCCACGACGTAGCGCTCATTGAAGATTGGAAGCTGCACAGTCACCGCGGGCAGCATTGCCTCCGGGTCGTTCCGGGCCCTCGCTTGGATTCGGGCATCCGCCGCCTGCGCCGCCCGGCGGTGCCGACGATGCAGCCGAATCAGGACATAGCTGTTGATGCCGTACAGGAACAGCCCGAAGAGACAGGCGAGATAGAGGCCAGCCAGCAGGCTCGTAAAGAGGCTCATGGGATTTCCCGGACAAGCCCAAGGCGTGCGGCCGGCAGGGCGGGGATTTCAGGGGGCCACCGCTCCCAGCAGAGCAGCAGGAGGAAGGGGAGGTATTCCAGCCCCCCAATCAGGGCGCGCGCGGACGGCGAGACCACGTAGAAAATGTAACTCACGCTGATGACGCCGGTGAGGTACAGCCACGCTTTGCGTGGTCGAATCACGAGGAGCGGGAGCAGCCAGAGCAGGTACCAGGGATGCACCGTCAACGTGCAGACGGTCACGGCGGTGGCCACCCGCCAAATCCGAGCCAGTAGCGCCTCGAAGCTGTCGGCCTCGCTCCGAAGGAGCCAGAGGCAGGTAGCGGCGATGGCGGCGCTGCCGATCCAGGACGCCCAGACCAGGGGAGCCTGAGTGAATCGGCCGAGCACCAGGGAGACGGCACCCATGAGCGACGGGTTGAACGTCTCCCCTGGATCGGAGAGGAAGCGTGGAAGGTGCCCCAGCACCTTGAGCCCGGCCGAGGGCAGCCATGGAAGGTACGCGAGGCCGATGGTTACGGCGCAGGCGAAAAGGAGCGTCCAGCGCCGCCGTCCGAGGAGGGCGGGAAGCAAAACGATGGGGAAGATCTTCACCAGCGTCGCGGCGCCCAAGGCCGCCCCTGAAGCGCCGTTCCAGCCTCGCCGCCACGCCAGGAGGGCCAGGAGGATGAAGGGCATGGCCAGGGCATCCACGTGGCCGGAGCCCGAAATTTCGAAGACCGTGAGGGGGTGCCAGGCGTACAGGATGATCCGGGTCCGCGGAATTCCCAGCGCGTTGAGCAGGCACATCAGGATTGCGAAGGTTGCCAGATCTCCCAGGAGCATGAACCCCTTCATCGCGGTCATGTTCTCGCCGGCCACGGCGCCCACACTGCGGAACGCTGCTTGGGCCAGGGGGGGATAGATCGTTCGGGCAAACGGCCGATTCTGCTGGTGGTACAGAGGATCCTTCCGGACTGCCTCACCCTGGAAGTCGGCCGGCGCGGACAAGTATGGGTTGACCCCAGACGCCTGCATGCGGGCGTCCCAGACGTAGCGGAAGATGTCGCTGGACAACACCGGCGGCGTGGGCAACAGGAGCAGGCGAAAGACCAGGGCGAATCCCAGGATCACTCCCAGGGTCGGGAGATCGTCCTCCCCGGTCCGGAAGACCCACCACGCCCCGACCAGGGCCAGGAAAAGCAGGGGAAAGAAGTGGAGCAGGTAGATTCCGAGAAAATCTGTCTGGGGGAATCCCCAGCGGAGGAACACCGGGTGTCCGGTGATCCGCGCAATGATCGAAGCATACCCCAACACCGAAGCCAGGCCGATGAGAGTGAGCCGGAGCCGCAGTCGAGAGGACTTGGCACCCAGGCACCTGGGCGACCCGGCAACCTGGAACCCCGGATTGTCCCGCCATCCGCAGGACCGCCGGGTACCGGGTCCCCCACCCAGCGGGTGCCCGGTGGGGTGTGCGCGATTGCCGGATGGAAGCATTGGCGTCATGGCGGTTCAAGGGTCTCCTGGGATCAGGGTTAGGTGCAGAGGTCGAGGGCGCGCGCCCACGGCCGGGCGGCCAGGGGTGGGCTACTCAAGCGCCAAGACAGCCAGCCATCCAACCCGAGCACGCGGCCCGGGTGGGCGCTGAGGAAGAGGAGCGCATAGCCCAGGAGCATGGCGAAGCTCCACGGCCACTCGGCGGGATGGCGGGCGAGGCCCACCATAAGGTTCGCGGACATGGCCAGGGCCGCCAAGGCCCCAAGGCGGCTCACAATTCCGGCCAGGTGCGAGAACCCGATAAACAGTTCGGTCAGGAGAGTGAGCCAGGCAAAAAACAGGAAATTCGGGAGAACCACGGACTCCACAAAAAACCTATGGGGCGGCAAGAAGGAGTACTTCGCCATCTCCTTCGTCCAGAAGTAGAGTCCCCCGTTGCTTGCCATGCCAAAATCCGGCGGCACCTTCCACATGACCTGCTGCAACCACAGGATGCCGTACAGCATCCGGAGGATGCCAAAGATGTACCGGGTGCCCGCGCCGGTCCAATTGCGCTCGGCCGTCATGATCGATCCCCCTGCGACCTTCCAGCCGTGATTTGCTCAAGGAATGACCGGGTATGGTGGGCCGCGGTGCCGTCGCTCTCCAGGTCCCGGGCCAGTCTGCCAAGATCCTTGGCCGTATCCACGTCGTACCACGACGGCAGGAGCTGCACTCGAAGTCCGGCACCCGCGGCTGCCTGGAGCGTCTGCTCCAGCACGACGGGCGTGCTCCACGTGATCCCTTGAAAAAGGGCCGGGGCCGATCGTCGCAGGCCCACGAGGTAGTACCCTCCGTCCTCGGCCGGGCCAAAGACCGCGTCGGTGTGGGGATCCGTCAGGCGTTCGATCGACTCGGCCAGGAACCGATCCGGGAGGCTCGGCGTGTCGCTGTCGATGAGCACCACCCCGGGATGCCCCGCGGCGAGGAGGCGCGTCGAAAGATGGTCGAGCCGTTCTCCGAGGTCTTTTCCCTGCTGGGGGAGCAGAGAGAACATCCTGCCGGCAAGATCACGGAAATAGGATTCGGCCTCGGGCGGGGTGAACCCCAGGTATGGGATGGCGGACGCAATGCGCAGGACCTGGGCCATCTTGTCCAGGAGAAAGCAGCGATACAGGTCCGTGGCCTGTTCCGGGGTGAGGGATGGGCACAGGCGCGTCTTCACCCGACCAGGCGTCGGCTGCTTCACCATGATTGCGAGGGCGACATTCATTCCGCTGCCGTGTCCCCCGCTCCTCTCCCTCTCGCCCACCTGGGGGAGAGGAATGGGTGAGGGGTCAGTAGGACCAGAGGCGTCCGCACCCCCGGCAGGGATCCGGGGCCTCGGAGGATTCAAACTGGGTCCGGAATCGCTGGTAGCGTTCCCCGTTCCAGATCTCGACAAAGGATTCCCTGAAGGCGTTCCCCAGGATCAGCCCGGCGTAGTTCTTGGCGGTCCAGGGCGAGATGCAGCAGGGAAGGACATTCCCATTGGCGGTCACGTAGCTCAGGTTCCAAGGTCGCTGGCAGCCGGCCCAGGGCCGGTGGCGTTCCTCGGGGGTGAGGCTCGCCTCCGGCGTCGTGTCGCCGGACGCCTTGAGGACGATTCCCCGGTCCCGGCAGAGGTGCTCCGCCTCGGCCAGCATCTGGGTCTCGAGGGCGGTCAAGACCCCGTAGAGCGACTGCTCCTGGACCGCCATGCCCTGGCCGTAATAAATGAGGCGCTGGACGTTCACTTCGGCCGCGCCGATCTTGCCCGCCAGGCGGATGAAATCCGGGAGTTCTTGCACGTTCGCCTTCATCACCGTGAACCACAGCGACACCTTGGGCGTGCTCACACCCACCTCGCGTTGCAGGTCCACCAAGGCGGTGATGTTCTCCACCACCCGGTGAAACGTGGGCACCCCGCGGATCGCCCGGTAGGTGTCAGGAGTCGCCGCGTCCATGGACACCCGGAGCTCGTCGAGGCCGCTGTCGATGAGCGCCCGGCGTTTCTTGTCCGTCAGGCCAATGGCATCGGAGTTGAACACGACCGCGACACCCCAGCCCTTGAGATAGGCGATCATCTCGAAGAGCTGGGGGTTGAGCAGCGGCTCCCCGATCCCATGCAGCAACACCCGCTGGAGGTGCGGGAACTGGTCCACGAGGCGCGTCAGCTCCTCCAGGGTCAGGTCCTTGGGCGGCTCCTGCGTCTGAAAGGTCCGGATGCACGTTTGGCAGAGGGAATCGCACCGGTTGGTCGTCTCGATGTACAGGACCGCCGGCAGGTCTGGCACGACGGCCGGTCGGCCCATCCGGGGGCAGCTCATGACGGGATCCCTTCGTGGCCGTTTAGCCTCAGGATGGTAGTGCAGGCCGAGCCGGATTTGAGCAGGGTCTTTCCCTCCGCCACCCGTGCAACAGGGCGCATCGGATCCTGCCGGATGATGGGACAGTACGGGTCGGGCGCTGTGATGTCCCCCGCCAGCAGGCGACGCCCCACGCACCCGCCGGCGCAACTGGCCTCGAAGGCGCAGCCGCGGCAAGCGACCGGCACGAGGCGAGCGGCGCAGAAGTTGTCGGTCTGGAAAACCGCCTCCTTCAGATCCCAGAGGCGCTCCAGGGGGAGGCCGTCACCCCTCCAGTATACGCAAGGGATGACCCGACGGAGGGGCGTCACGCGGATCGTCCGGCGCCCGCAGGCGCAGCCCGCGAGGCTGTTCAGGCCCAGCATGGCGTTTACGATGGGCTCGGTGGTGACGACCAGGCCGGCGACCTCGAAGAGCCGCCGCCACCCCTCCCAGAATTCGGCGTAGCTCATGGAGAAGGCGTCGGATTTCACCGGCTGGTACACGTTGACCCGGAAATTCGCCCCGCAGGCGTGAGCCAGTGTGGCCACCTCGGGCAGGCGCCGGAAATTGGTCCGCATCATGACGGCGATGATCGTCACCTCGACATCCAGCGACCGGCAGCGCTCCAACGCCCGCATGGCCATGGCCCAGGAGCCAGGGCCGCGGAAGGCGTCCTGCTCTGGCTGGGTGGGAAAATCGAAGGAGAACTCGACCTCGGCGAGGGATTGCAGGAGGGCATCGGGCATCACCTGGACCGTGTACCCGTTCGTGGTCAGGCTGGTCTTGATGCTCCGCCCGAGCAGATACTCCGTGATGACGTTGAACTGGGGATGGAGCCCGTTTTCGCCGGTGCCCAGATTGGCCGAACGGATAGGCAGGCTGTCACAGGTCCGCTGGACATCCTCGAGGGAGAGGCGATAGGCGCCGCCGGTCGGCCGGTAGCAGTGCGCACAGGTGAGATTGCACTCGTTGGTAAGCCCCAGGCCGAGGGAGTAGGCCATGGCATGCCTTCTTACCAGGGCAATCGGGCCATCAGGCGACTTGGCAACTGGGAGCTCCTGGGTGCCAGATTGTCCCGCCATCGGCGGGATTGCCGAGTTGCCAAGGCTACACCACGCCAGGGGCCCCTTTCACCGAAGACCCCTACCCGCGTGGCCGTCGGGAACCAGCGTGGGAGAAAGCGTCGGATTCTAGCCCCCTTACCGGATGGGAGCAAGTGAAAGTCGAGCGAAAAGGTCCCGTATTGGATTTAAGATGCATAATCCGGCCGGACCCTTCCAGGATGTAACGGACATGACACCCGAACTTTCTGGCAGTACGCCATGGCTGCCCGCTCGCCCCGCAGCGTTTCACAAAAACCGCAGGGACCCTGCTGGGCCGCCTATCCTCAACCAACGCGCGAGAGCCCCCTTATGAGCCTTGCGGAGCCCCGACCCCGGGGGTCGGCCCAATTGGGATTACAGAGCTGCGTCAATTGACCGGTCGTAGTCCCCATGCTAGATTCCCCGATCACGATGCGTCTCCGGAAGACGGGCTGTCGGAAGGGTGGGAACATGGCCCGAGCCGACAGGAAACGACCGAGAACGAGCGGCAATTGCGGGTCGCCGTTGGCCTTTCGTGATGGGGGAGAGCCAGGTGAGAACAGTAATCGCAGGTGCCGGAGCCCTGGGCAGCGTGATCGGGGGGTACTTTGCCCAAGCCGGCGAAGACGTCACGCTCATCGCCCGGAAAGCCCATGTGGAGGCAATCCGGGCCCGGGGGCTCGAAATCGGCGGCATCCGGGGGTCTCACCGCATCCGGGATATCCGGGCGGTCGTGGACCCTCGCGAGGTGGGGTCGGCCGACCTCCTGATCCTGTGCGTGAAGAGCCAGGATACGCGGGAGTCCCTGGCCTCCCTCGCCCACCTGCGGGGCAGAATCGGGGCGGCCTTGTCGCTTCAGAACGGCGGCCGCAAGGATGAAGAATTGGCGGGGGCCTTCGGGCCCGAGGTGGTCGTCGGGGCGGTGACCTTGGTCGGGGCATCCATGCCCGAGCCGGGGCGCGTTCTCCACACGGGAAACGGCGGGACCTGGATCGGAGAGCTAGACGGGAGGCGTTCCGCCCGCGTAGAGGCCATCGCGGAGCTGTACCGGAAGGCCGATCTCCCCATCGAGGTGCGGCCAGACATCCGGAGCGCGACCTGGTGCAAGCTCAACCAGATGGTGCCGGCCGCCGCCCTCTCGTGCGTGACCCGCCTCTACCTGCACCAGATCTATCTGAACCGGGGCCTGGCCACGCTGTTTGTCGAACTGAGCCGCGAGGTTGCCCAGATCGCCGAGCGGCTCCGCATCCCCCTGGAGGACTTCCGCGGCTTTGCGGTGAAAACGGTGTGCAGCCTTCCCTTCGAGCAGGCGGTCGAGTCGGTAATCGCCCGTGGGCGCACCATGGTGGCGCAGGGAATGACCCAGGTCAAGATCTCCACCCTTCAGGATCTGGAACGGGGGAGGCGCACGGAGGCCGAGCACATCATCGGGCATGTGGTGCGCCTGGCGGGAGAGTTGGGGCTGAGTGTGCCCAAGGTTGAGCTCCTCTTCCGGGTCATTCTGGGTGTGGAGAGTGCCCAGCCGTCTCCGGGGCAGGATGCTGAAGTCGCCCCGCGTGTTTCCAGGTCCACGGGGTGAGGCGAGATGGCGGTGACGGGTTCCATCCTCATCCGCTCTTGCGAGGCCGCCGATCTTCCGGCCGCCCTGGGGGTGATCAATGCGGCCGGCAGGTCGTACCGGACCTTCCTTCCCCCGGCGCACTACCACGAGCCCTTGATGACGCCTGAGGATTTCCGGCGAGTTTTCATGAATGAAATTTCTGGGGGAATCTGCGTAATCTCTGAAGTCTGTGGATAAACATGAAGTGCCGTCTCTGAGGCTCTTGAATCAGCGGACCACATGACCAAAGATTTCCGACATTGCCTGCGGGAGCGGGTCCTGGTCTTTGATGGCGCCATGGGCACTTCGATCCAGGACCGCAACCTCACGCCCGATGATTTTGCAGGGAAGGACGGCTGCAACGAATACCTCGTTCTCACCCGGCCCCAGGTGATCCGCGAGATCCATGCCGGCTTCCTCACGGTCGGCTGCGATGCCATCGAGACCGACACGTTCGGCGCCAGCCGCTTGGTCCTGGGAGAGTACGATCTGGCGGACCGGGCGTATGAGATCAATCGCGCCGCCGCCCGGCTGGCCCGAGAGGTGGCGGCGGATTTCTCCACCCCGGACCGCCCCCGTTTTGTCGTCGGCGCCATTGGTCCAGGCACGCGCCTGCCCTCGCTGGGACAGATCGGGTTCGATGACCTGGTGGACATGTTCACCGAGCAGGCGCGGGGGCTGATGGATGGCGGCGCCGACGTCCTCCTGATCGAGACGTGCCAGGACCTCCTGCAGGCCAAGGCGGCCGTGATCGGGTGTCAGGACGCCATGCGAGCGTCGGGTACCCGGCTGCCGGGTGGCCGCTTGCCCCTCATGGTCCAGGTCACCATGGAGAGCAGCGGGACCATGCTCCTCGGGACAGAGATCGGGGCGGCCCTCTCGGCCCTGGAGCCGTATGACCTCGATGTCATCGGGCTGAATTGCGCCACGGGGCCGCAGGAGATGCTGGAGCACATCCGGTACCTGGGACGGCACTGCCGCAAGGCGATCTCCTGTCTGCCCAACGCGGGCCTGCCGGTCATGGTGGGAGGTCGGGCAAAGTATCTCCTGACGCCGGACGAGCTCGCCAGCTTCCACCGGACCTTCGTGGAGGAGCACGGGGTCTCCATCGTCGGCGGCTGCTGCGGGACGACGCCGGCCCACCTCAAGCGCGTGGTAGAGGTCATCGGCGAGCGTGCCCCCCGGCCCCGGACGGCCGAGCACGCCCCGGCCGCAACGAGCCTGTACGTGAGCGTTCCCTTCCGGCAGGATCAGAGCTTCCTCATCGTCGGCGAGCGGACCAACGCCAACGGGTCCCGGCAATTCCGCGATCTGCTGCTGGCCGGCGATTACGACGGCATGGTGGCCATGGGCCGGGAGCAGGCCAGGGAGGGGGCCCACGTCCTGGACGTCTGTGTGGATTACGTGGGGCGCGACGGCGTGGCCGACATTGCCGAGGTCATCCGACGCTTCGTCACCCAGGTGACGCTCCCCCTGGTGATCGATTCCACCGAGGCGCCGGTGATCGAAGCGGCCCTGAAGCGGATCGGCGGCCGTGCGGTGATCAATTCGGCCAACCTGGAGGACGGGGAGCACGGCCGACCGGCGAAGATCTTTCCCATGGCGCGGCGGTACGGCGCCGCCGTGGTCTGCCTGCTGATCGACGAAGAGGGGCAGGCCCGCACCGTGGAGTGGAAGCTGCGGGTGGCGCATCGCCTGCATGATCTGGGGGTGAACAAGTACGGGCTGGAGCCGGGCGACCTGATCTTCGACGCGCTCACGTTCCCCCTGGGATCCGGCCAGGAGGATCTGCGGAAGGACGGCATAGCCACCCTGGAGGCGATCCGGCGGATCAAGGCCGAGCTGCCCGGGGCTTTCACGATCCTGGGGGTGAGCAATGTCTCCTTCGGCCTGAAGCCGGCGGCACGCCAGGTCCTGAACAGCGTGTTCCTGCACGAGGCCGTCGCGGCCGGCCTGGATGCGGCCATCGTGAACATCTCCCGGATCCTCCCCCTGAACCGGATCGAGGCGCGCCAGCTCGAGGTGGCCCGGCAGCTCATCTATGACGAGCGGCGGGACGGCTACGATCCCCTGACGGAGTTCATGGCCCTCTTCGAGTCGGCCGCGGCCAGCCGGGCGGTGGCGGTGCGGAAGACCCCCGGGAGCCTGGAGGAACGGCTGAAGGCCCGGATCGTGGATGGCGAGCGGCCGGGGCTGGAGGCCCTGCTGGACGAGGCCTTGCGGTCATACGACGCCCTCACCATCATCAACGAGATCCTGCTGGACGGGATGAAGACGGTGGGGGAGCTGTTCGGCAGCGGCCAGATGCAGCTCCCCTTCGTGCTCCAGTCCGCCGAGGTGATGAAGGCGGCGGTCGGCTACCTGGAACGGTTCATGCAGCGGGCCGAGGGGCAGAGCAAGGGCCGGATCATCCTGGCCACGGTGAAGGGCGACGTTCACGACATCGGCAAGAACCTGGTGGACATCATCCTGAGCAACAACGGCTACACCACGGTCAACCTCGGCATCAAGCAGCCCATCGGCAACATCATCGAGGCGGCCCTGAAGCACCAGGCGGATGCCATCGGGTTAAGCGGCCTGCTGGTGAAATCCACCCTGGTGATGAAGGAAGACCTGGAAGAGCTGAACGCGCGGGACCTGTGGCGGTTCCCGGTCATTCTGGGCGGCGCGGCCCTCACCCGGGGCTACGTCGAGGAGGACTTGAGGGGGATCTACAAGGGCGACCTGTTCTATGCGGGGGATGCCTTCGACGGCCTGCGGTTGATGGAGGAGATCGTCTCGCGGGAGGCAGCCGAGGCCCGGGGGGCGGATGCCGTCCCGCCGCGCCCGCAGATCGTGCGCCGGCCTTCCCGCGTCGCACCGGTGGAGCCGCCCCCGGGGACAAAGAGCGATGTGCGGAGCGATGTGCCGATCCCGGCCCCCCCCTTCTTCGGAACCCGGGTGGTGACGCAGATCCCGCTGGCCGAGGTCTTTGCCTTCGTCAACGAGGTGGCGCTGTTCCGCACCCAGTGGCAATTCCACCGGGGGAAGGGGCCGCGGGAGAAATTCGACGCGCTGATCGCGACCCACGTCCGACCGATCTACGAGCGGTGGAAGGCCCGCTGCGAGCGGGAGCAGATCCTCCAGCCCCGGGTGGTGTACGGCTACTTCCGGTGCCAGTCAGAGGGGAACGACCTGATCGTGTACGCCGACCCCGGGTGCACGCCCGCGGTCCGCTTCACCTTTCCGCGCCAGCCGGGCGGGCGGCACCTGTGCATCGCGGACTTCTTCGCCGGCACGGGCTCGGGGCGGATGGACGTCTTGGGGTGCATGCTGGTGACGGTGGGGCGCCGGGCCTCGGAGGTCACGCGGGAACTCTTCGCCCAGCACAACTACACCGACTACCTCTACCTGCACGGCCTGTCGGTCGAGGCGGCCGAGGCCCTGGCGGAGCTCTGGCACAAGCGGATGCGGGAGGAGCTGGGGATCGCGGGCGAGGACTCGGCCGACCTCACCCGGATCTTCCGCCAGGGCTACCGGGGGTCGCGGTACAGCTTCGGCTACCCGGCCTGCCCCAATCTCGAGGATCAGGCCAAGCTGTTCACGCTCTTGGAGCCGGAGCGGATCGGCGTGGAGCTCAGCGAGGAGTTCCAGCTCGAGCCCGAGCAGTCCACCTCGGCCATCATCGTCCACCACCCCGAAGCCAAGTACTTCAACATCGCCTAGCACCGATCGGAAACTACCAACCGCCAAGTCGCCAAGACCGCCAAGAGAAGATTATCAACTGGTCCTGAGTGGATCCATCGCCTGGATCTCCCCCACCGCCTCACTCCGATTCATCCGGAATGGTAGGTCCCCACCATTTTCCTGTTGCCTTTCAGCAGGCGTCTTCGATAGGTTTTCGGGCAAGTAGGGAGAGGGAAAGATGGTTGTTCTATGTCTGTGGGCCGCATCGCTCGATGAGAGCCGTGCGGCAGTTTTGTTTTGCCCCCGGGAAAGACTGCCCATTCCGGTCTGACCAAGCCCTGGGAGGAAGTCAAGTTCCTTGGCGCTCTTGGCGTCTTGGAGGTGAAAGGCTTGGGTCATGGCGCGCGGTGACCAGCTCATCCGCCAGTGGAAGCTCCTGCACGTTCTGGCGGCCCGGGGCGGCCGGACCGTTCCCGAAATGATGCAAGAGGTCAAGTGCAGCCGGCGCACCGTCTGGCGGGACCTGGCGGTGCTGCAGCAGGCCGGCTTTCCCCTCGCCTCCGAACAGGATGGCAGGGAGAGCCGATACCGCCTGATCGAAGGTCCGCGGGGGACGCCGCCGATCCCCTTGACCATTTCGGAACTCATGAGTCTCCACATGGGGCGGCACCTGCTTGTCCCGCTCCGGGGAACGCCCATCGGAGACGCAGTCCACACCGCCCTTGAGAAGGTTTCCGCCACCCTGCCCCCGGCCGCCAAAGCGTTCCTGGACAGGCTGGACAAACACGTTTCGGCCCGCACGGTCCAAGCCAAGGATTACTCCCGCGCTACCGACACTCTCCGCCTGATCCAGCAAGCCCTCCAGGAGCGCCGAACTGTGGAGGCAGAGTATCACTCCTTTGGCCGGGATGCGGTGAGCCGCCGCCGACTGGACCCCGTTCATCTCTGGTACCAGCACGGTGGCATCTACCTGGCGGCCTATTGCCATACCCGGCGCGACGTGATCACCTTTGCCCTGGAACGGTTCCGGCAGCTCCGCATCACCGATGACACCTTCCAGTCCTACTCCGGATTCAACCTTGACCGCTACCTCGAAGGCAGCTTTGGTCTGTTCCGGGGGGATCCGGTCCGGGTTACCCTCCGCTTTTCCCGCCAGGTCGCCCGGTATATTGCCGAGCGGCAGTGGCACCCGAGCCAGACCCTGGCGCCGCTCCTGACCGGCGAGCTGGAGATGGGCCTCCGGGTTCCCGTGTGTCCGGAGCTCCGGCGATGGATCCTGGGCTACGGCAAAGACGTGGAGGTCTTGGAGCCCAAGTTCCTCCAAAAGGATATCCGCCGCGAATGGCTGTCAGCCCTCCGGGGGCCTACGGGCCGGATCGAGCCGCTGCGCATGGCCGCCGGAAGGCGGCGGTCCCGGCGGCAGCCCCAAGCGGTCGCTTCTGGAGCAGACCGGAGGGGAACCGGCCCCCGGCAGCGTCAGGCTGCCCCAGCAGCCCAGCGCCGGCGCTAACCAGGGTTCAGGTCCAACTGTGCCCTCCCCTGGCACAGGTGGGCGCTAGGCTACACGGCACATGAGTGCCTTCGCCGTGCGGGCCTTCGTCCGAATGCGTGCCGCCCTCACCGACACCCGCGAGCTAGCGCGCAAGCTCGCGCAACTTGAGCGGGAACTGAAGGGACGGCTCGATGTTCACGGGTCGGCCATCGTGAATCTCCTCGAGCGGGTCCTCAGCATCCTCAGTCCACCCCGGCTCCCTGCGCCAAAGCGGAGGCGCTCCATCGGCTTCCGCGTGCAGGAGGCGCGGCCGGCCGACCGGAGGCGGCGAAGCGTGACCTTACGGATTGTCCCATGGAAATCTGGCAACGCCCGCATCGTACGTCGCGCGGAATTCTTAATGGTGTCCCCGGAATTAGGGCGGCATGTCCCTGTCGCTGTCCCTGTCGGAGATCGGCTCTCGGTCCGCACCGGGTGCGCCGGGGGGGTGGCGATGCGCCAAGGTACGGCCAAAGCAAGGCATAAATTCATGGCCGTCCTTTAGGATTGCGTCTCTTACGGTTGGAAAACAAAGTCACCAAAGCCGCAAACGGAGGCGCGAGAGGGAAACGTGGGCCGGGAGCACAGCGACGCAGCGGAGGAAGTCATAGCGCGGGGGATCCCAGTGGGCTACTTCGCCCACAGTGCCAACAATCGCGGCGAATGGCACGACCTGCGCGAGCACCTGGGGGCGGTCGCGCGGCTAGCCCGCCAGTTCGCCGAATCGTTCGCTGCCGGCGAGTGGGCCGAGCTTGCAGGTCTTTGGCACGATCTTGGGAAGTACCAGGCGGACTTTCAGCGGCATCTCAAGGGGGAGAAGCGCCACGTCGATCACGCTGTGATCGGGGCCGCCCTGGCTCGCAGGGCTGGCGGGTCGCGCGGTTATCCGCTCGCTTTCGCGATCGCGGGTCATCATGGCGGCCTCGCCGACCGTGCGGGTCAGGACAGCCTGTCACCGCGGGCGTTGGACGAACGACTTAACGACGGAATGTCCACCCTTGAGCAAATCTCCTCTGCGCTTCCAGCGGACCTGGCGGGTCACACGATCCCACAATGGCCAGCCCGCTTGCAGGACCGGCACGCCAGCAAGGATGTGCTCCGGAGCGTTGAGCTGTGGACACGATTCCTGTTCTCTGCTTTGGTCGATGCCGACTTCCTGGATACGGAGGCGTTCTTCGAGCCCGATCGACGGACAGCGGTCCAGGGCTTCGACGCGATCTCCACGTTACGTGCGAGGCTCGACAGTTACCTTGATGCCATCCAGGCCAAGGCCCCTGCGACGGAAGTCAACCGGGTCCGCGCCGAGGTCCTCACCGCCTGTCGGGCCAAAGCCCAATCGCCCCCTGGGATCTTCACCCTCACGGTGCCTACGGGTGGTGGGAAGACCCTGGCGGCCATGGCTTTCGCTCTGCGTCACGCGGAGCGACACCACCTCGACCGTGTCATCGTCGCGATTCCATATACCACGATCATTGAGCAGAGCGTCGCCGTCTATCGTTCGGCATTGGGGCAGGCAAATGTCATCGAGCACCACGCCAATCTCGACCCGGAAACCGAGACCGAACGGAACCGCCTGGCCAGCGAAAACTGGGATGCACCCGTAATCGTGACCACGAACGTTCAATTGTTTGAGTCCCTGTTCGCGAACCAGCCTTCGCGCTGCCGTAAGCTGCACAACGTCGCCCGCACTGTTATTATTCTTGACGAGGTCCAGACGCTGCCGAGCGGCTTTCTCCTGCCGATTCTCGAAGCGCTCCGCGAGTTATCCTTTAATTACGGATGCACCGTTGTGCTTTCTACCGCTACGCAGCCAGCACTCCGCGCGCGGGACACGCTGCCCAGTGGTTTCACGGATACCATCGAGATCGCGCCGAGCCCGCCATCGCTATTCGAGAGACTTCGACGGGTTGAGGTGGACTGGGACCGCCTTACCTCCAACCCACTGCCCTGGGAGCAGCTGGCCAATGAGCTTCTCGGACACGAGCGAGTTCTTGCCGTTGTCCATCGACGGGAGGATGCCCGCGCGCTTACCAAGCTGTTGCCAGTGGACGGCCGATTCCACCTCTCCGCCCTGATGTGCGCCCGCCACCGGGAAGCCACGCTTGCACGGGTGAGGGAAACCCTGCGCGGAAGTGGGCCATGCCGCTTGATCGCCACACAGCTCATCGAGGCGGGCGTTGACATCGACTTCCCGGTGGTATACCGCGCCTTGGGGGGGCTCGACAGTGTCGCTCAGGCGGCGGGCCGTTGCAACCGCGAGGGCAAACCTCAGCGAGGGAAAGTGGTGGTCTTCAGGGCACCGACCCTGCCACCCGGTGGCACTCCCCGTCAGGCGCTCCAGGTTACCGAGACCATTCTGCGCGAAAGCAACGATGGTCCCGACATCAGTGATCCACACGTTTATGAAGGGTTCTTCAGAGGCCTGTACTTCGGGCAGAATCTCGACACGGAGCAGATCCAGACCCTTCGTCAGGAGTGGCGATTCGCGACAGTTGCACGCCGCTTTCGCCTGATCGAGGACGGACTCACCTATCAAATCGTCGTTCCCTACCCAGGGGCGGAGGAGAATCTTGCACGATTGAAGCGCGAGCGCCCTTCACGGGAGACGCTGCGAGCACTCCAGCCTTTTCTGGTTTCTGTCTATCACCAGGCATTCAGCCGACTTCAGAACGCGGGTGCCCTGGAGCCTCTACCGGCCGAGGGCCCACTCGTCCACGCGTTGAGCCAGCCATATTGGCACCTTTACGACGCGAGCTTCGGTCTGGTTGTGGGCGATTCGCCCCATGCCGACCCAAAGGCCCTCATTGCGTGACTCGAGAAAGGAGGAACTATGTCGCCACCGAGAAGTCCAACGCTTTCCATCCGGGTGGGAGGCCCACTGGCTTGCTTCACCCGCCCCGAGTTGAAAGTCGAGCGGATGTCGTACCCGGTCATGACCCCCTCGGCGGCCCGCGGCCTCCTTGAGGCCGTACTCTGGAAACCCGGAATGCGCTGGCGTATCGAACGGATCAAGGTGCTCGCGCCCATTCGTTTCATTGCGTTCCGGCGCAACGAGGTGAATCGCAAAGGCACTGCTCCAGCGTCCAGGGTGATCGATGAAGGCGGAGTTCCGCCGGTGTTTTTCGCCAATGATGAGGATAACCGCGCCCAGCGCAACACGGTCGCTCTGCGGGATGTTGACTACCTCATCGAAGCGCGCATCGAGCTGACCGACCGAGCCGGCGCTGAGGATACGATCACCAAGTTTGTAGCCATGTTCCATCGCCGCCTCGAGAAAGGTCAGCACTTCCACTGCCCCTGCCTGGGCTGTCGCGAGTTTGTCGCCGAGGTGCTCTCCGCCGACAACGCCCCGGAGCCGATTGCCGACACCCGTGATCTGGGCATCATGCTTTGGGACATCGACTACACGCCTGCCGGGAACCGCCCCCGTTTCTTTGCGGCCAAGCTCGTTCGTGGCGTCTTGGAGGTTCCCGACGACCCCGAGTCCACGCTCGCCGTGGCGGGAGGTGTGACGTGATGCTCAAGGCCCTCTACGA
>Ga0209172_10000912_pt1 | contig 72525 bp, 60 predicted proteins | sample LarsenN4metaG_FD_184113 | JGI IMG/M metagenome (GOLD analysis project Ga0209172, IMG submission 184113) | Hot spring sediment bacterial and archeal communities from British Columbia, Canada, to study Microbial Dark Matter (Phase II) - Larsen... ... | reverse complement strand
CGATCGCGGCCATCAATTCGGAAACACCGAAGTTGCCCGTGAGCCGGTAGCCGGCCAGGTGATCCACGGTGCGGCGGCCGTGGGCGGCGATGGCGCGGGCGCCAAGACGGTTCAACAGGGGGACGCCGAGCACGGGCCGGATCCAGCCGACGCCGTGGCGCTGCGCCAGGCGCGCCACCACGCGCAGCACCGGCGGAAGGATGTGGGTGTGCTTGTGAGTGTCGAAGTGCGTGGGCCGGATGCCGGCGTCGAGCACCCGGCGGATCTGGGCGTCGAGTTCCTTTTCGACATCCAAATCTCCCGAAACCAGCGCGGCTACCAGGCCCTTCAGTGTCGCGGGCAGGGCCCGATTGGGCCGGCTCAGCGCGCGGCCGCCCACAAGGGCGAGATGGACGCCCACCCCGAGCCGCGGATTCTCTTTGGCGCACAGCACGGCGTGGTGGAACGCGGAGCCGTTGGCCATCAGGGTCGCCGACGTCACGATCCCCTCACGGTGGGCGTGGACGATTCCTTCGTTTACGTCGCTTGTGAATCCGAAGTCGTCGGCGTTGACGATCAGGCGGCGGGTGGCGCTGCTCAATCCTGCATTGTAGCCACCCGCGCGGCGTCGCGGAGTTCGCTCCCGGTGAACAGCCCGGGCGACGCCATCCGCCCGGGCGCGCCGGGGTTCCGGGGAGGCCGGCAGGAAAGGCTGTTCGGGCTGCTCACTTTTCCGGATACTGAATGTTGGCCTCGCGCCACGGCACGCCGGCCCGGCCGTTGAAGTCGAACACGATCGAACCGGCGCGGATCGTCATCTCGCACCCGAGCCGCTCGCCCCCTTCGATACGTCCTCCGCGCACGTCGACGAATCCGAAGCGGCCCCGCTCAAGCCGCAGCACCGCGATGTCGGCCCCGGCGCCCACGGCGATCTGGCCGAGTTCAGGGTGCTTGATCTGCGCCGCCGGGTTCGCCGTCGACATGCGGATGACTTCCTTGAGAGGCACCCCCAGAGCGAGGAACTTCGACATCACGTTCAGCATGTCGATCATGGCCCCGTTGACCGATCCCGAGTGCACGTCGGTGGAGATGGAGTCGGGCCAGAAGCCCTGCCTGACCAGCGGCTCGGCGAGCTTGAAAAAGAAGCTGCCGCCGCCGTGGCCGACGTCGAACTTGACGCCGCGCTTCCTCGCCACGTGCAGAAACTCCGCCGTGCGGCCGTTGGCGTCGAGCAGCGGCGCGGGCACGCGGTAGAAATGGGTGCTGATGTCTCCGGGCCGCAGGATGTCGGTGACCATCGTCTGGTAGGGCTTGTTGAACGAACCGAAGTCGACCATCACGGGCAGATCGGCGAGTTTGCCGGCCTCGACCGCGCGCTCGACCGAGACAAACGTCGGCGCGCGCCAGTGCGCGGACTTGATGCCGACCACCACGTCGCGATGTTTGCGCGCCATCTCAGCCGTCGCTTTCGGATCCATATCCGCCGGGTTCTGCTCCACCTCCGTCACCGGCATCCCGATGCCGACGATATTCAGCATGGCGAACACGCGCAGGCGGGAGTTATCGATGATCGTGCGGCGGAACTCGGGGAAGTTCCGCCAACCTGCCGACCCCACGTCAACCATGGTGGTGACCGCGGTGCGGAAGCCGACATGGTCCGGCATCACGCTGTGTTCGCCTCCGGCGGTTCCGATTCCGTGCGTTCCCGCGTAGACGTGGGCGTGGATGTCGACAAGCCCGGGCGTGACGTACAGTCCTCTGACGTCAATGGTTTTCCTGGCATCCGAAGGCGCCAGGTCCGGACCGACGGCGGCGATGCGGCCCTCGCGAACCGCCACGTCGGCGGCGCCGTCGACATTGTTCCGCGGGTCGATGACGTGGCCACCCTTGAGCAGCAGATCGTATTTTTGGGCGGCGAGGCTGGCGGCGCAGATCACAACAAGCTTGGCGGAGCGCATTAGCGGCGAGTATATCATCGGCCCGCGGCGCGCGAACCTGAAACACGGCAGTCACACAGCTCCGCTACAATGCAACCGTGATGAACCTACTCTTTCTGGCCGCCGCGGCCTCCGCGGCGGCGCAGACCGTAGACCAGCCCGTCCGGTCTGTGACAGATCCGGGCGTGGTGACCACGCGGCAGAGTATTACACCGGCAGGCGTTCCGGCGGTCTTCCAAGGTCGGGTCTACGGCGTCGCCTTCGGCGCGAACTCCTCCGAAGTCTGGGTGCTGCACGCCTCGCATGTCTACCGAATGGACTGGCGGGCCAACCGGGTGATCGAAAAGATCGCGCATGGCGGAACGCCCGGCCTCCAGGGGTTGCGTTTCGACGCCAAACAGGGCCGGCCGCTGGTGAGCGGAACCGGGCGCGACCGCAAGACGCGCCTCGTGGCGATCGACGGAGGTTCGGCGCGGGCGGTATTTGAAGGCGCCGGCACGCAGATCGCCGGCGCGCTGGCCGTGGCGCCGGGGCGGCGCGCGGTGGTCCCGCTGACCTTTGACAACAAATTGGCCGTGGCCGACCTGGCCGGCGGCAGGCTCGAGCGGACACTCGACACGGAGATCGCGCCGTTCGGTGCGGCGATCAACCAGGCGGGCACGGTGGCCTGGGTGAGCAACTGGGGCGGGCGCAGGCCGTCAGAGAAGGACCTGACTGCGCCCACGGGCCTGGCCCCGACGGCGGACAAGGTTGTTGTCGATGCACGTGGGATCGCCTCCACGGGCACGGTCACGCGGTTTGATCTCGACAAGGGCGGCGAGGGCGTGCGGGTCAGCGTAGGGCTTCATCCGACCGCGCTCGCCTGGGATGAGCCCCGCGGCCGGCTGTACGTGGCGAACACGAATTCCGACAGCATCTCCGTGGTTGACACGAATTCCAATCGCTTGATCCGCACCATCGAGATTCAGCCGTTCCAACGCAAGGCCGCGGGAGTGGCGCCGACGGCCCTGGCCGTTTCCGCCGACGGCGCGACGCTGTGGGCGGGCTGTGGAGGCATCAATGCGATCGCACGGATCCGGACGGCGGATGGCGTCGTAGAAGGGCTGATCCCGACGGGCTGGTATCCGAACGCGATTGCCTTGAGCCCGGATGGAAAGTACATCGCCGTGACGACGCTGCTCGGATCCGGTTCCGGATGGCGTGACGATCCGAAGAGGCGCTTCGTCCATTCCTACCGGGGGTCGCTCCATGTCATTGAAGTGCCCGGCGCACCGCAACTGGCGAGTTACACGCTGGCGGTGGGCGAGAACAACCGCATGCGCGTGGGTCCGGCGGTTCCCGCTCCGCCAGCGCGCCCGGGAGTCCGGCCCATTCCCGTTCCAGAGCGGCCCGGAGAGCCTTCCACGATCGAGCACGTGGTCTACATCGTTAAGGAGAACCGGACCTACGACCAGGTGTTCGGCGACATGCCGAAGGGAAACGGCGACCCATCACTGGTCATGTTCGGCGAGGACGTCACGCCGAATCAGCACAGACTGGCGGACCAGTTCGTCCTTCTCGACAACTTCTACGCGAGCGGCGGAAACAGCGCCAACGGACACCAGTGGGTGACCCAGGCCAACGAGCTGTCCTATACTCTCTGGCCCGGCTACGCCGGCCGCAGCTATCCGTTCGACGGATCGGATCCGATCGCCTACGCTTCGAAGGGCTTCCTGTGGGACCTTGCCCTGTCGAGGGGAAAGACCGTGCGCATCTACGGCGAGTACGTGCCGCGGATGAGTGAAGCGGCGGCGTCGGACCGGGGAAAGCTCCTCAAGGAGTTCGAGGCCGGAGCGGACTTCTCCAACCGCTGGAAAGTCCGCGCCGCTGTGGAGCCGATGAACAGGATCCTAGCCGATTATTTCCCGAGTTACACCAACGCGATTCCGGACGTCGTACGGGCGGCGATCCTGAAGAAAGATATCGCGAAGTGGGAAAGCGACGGGCGGATGCCGAACCTGGTCATCGTGCAACTGCCGTGCGATCACACCTTCGGAACGCGGGAGGGCATCAGCAGTCCGAAGGCCATGGTCGCGGACAACGATTGGGCCACCGGGCTCATCGTCGAAGCTCTGTCGAAGACGCGGTTCTGGAAGAAGATGGCGATTTTCATCGTCGAGGACGACGCCCAGAACGGGGTGGACCACGTGGACGGGCATCGCACCGTGGCGCTGGCCGTGAGCCCATGGACGCGCCGGGGCCATGTGGACTCGACGTTCTATTCCAACCAGAGCATGGTGAAGACGATCGAGTTGATCCTGGGCCTGCCGACGCTTTCCCTGTTCGACCTGATCGCCCACGACATGCGCGCCAGTTTCGGAGACGAGGCCGACACGCGGCCTTACGAAGCGGTGAGACCCAGGCAGGATCTCTATGAACTGAATCCGCCGGTATCCGCCTTGCGCGGCGAGGCCCGGCGCGCCGCTCTCGATTCCGCGAAGATGCGCTGGGACGTGCCGGACGCGGTGCCCTCCGACCGGCTGAATCGCATCCTCTGGCATGCCACGCGCGGCTGGAACACGCCGTTTCCGGGAACGCGGCAAGCCGTGTTCGCGCCGCTCTCGCTCGATTTGGACGACGACGAGCGGTAGCGGCCCCGGCCGGGCGGCGGCAGGCGCCCCGGGGCGCGGCGTTCGCGAACGTGCGAACATGAGGCTGAAGTGAGTCGCACTTCCAGGTAGCCCCGGCCATGCGCAGCGTGTTTGTCCTCGGCAGCATCAACCAGGATATTGTTGGTTTCTGCCCGCGGCATCCCCTGCCCGGCGAGACGATCGTCGGCTCCCGCGTGGAGCGCCACCCCGGAGGAAAAGGGGCAAACCAGGCGGTCGCCGCGTCCCTGGCCGGCCGGCCGTGCAGGATGATCTCAGCCGTCGGAGACGACGCGGCCGGCCGCGAACTGCTGGCCTTTCTCGCGTCCAAGAACGTCGACGTTTCCATGGTCCGCCGGCTCGACCATGCCGCCACGGGGACGGCGCTGATCCTCGTGGCTGCTGACGGTCAGAACTCGATCGTCGTTATTCCCGGCGCCAACGCGGAGGTGACCGCCGGGGACCCGGGGATCGCACCGTCGGAAGGCGACGTGTGCCTGGCCCAGTTCGAGGTGCCGTTGGCTTCCGTGGAAGCGCTGTTTTCCCGGGCGCGCGGCGCCGCCGCCACCACAATTCTGAACCCGTCCCCGTTCCAGGCCATACCGCCGGGCATTCTCGCGAACACGGACATCCTGATCGTGAACGAGACCGAGTATGCCGAGCTCGGCGGGAGAGGCGTGGACCGCTCCAGACCGGTCGCCCGCCGTGCGGATGTGGTGACCCTTGGCCGTTCGGGTGTTCGCCTCGACACGGCCGGCGAGTCCGTTCACATTCCCGGAATCGCGGTGGATGCGGTCGATACGACGGGGGCGGGCGATTGCTTCGCCGGCTACTTTGCGGCGCTCCTGGCCGAAGGCGCCTCCCTGTGCTCCGCCGCCCGGACCGCCAATGCCGCGGCCGCACTGAGCGTGACGCGGCCCGGCGCCGGAAGTTCGATCCCAACCCGGGAGGAAGTGAATGGCTTCCTCGCCCGCATCGATCGGGAGTAAACGAAACATGACACGTATTCTTTGCTGCTTCCTCGCCACCCTTGCGATCGCGCCGCTGCCCGCCGAGACGCGTACGATCTCCCTGGCCCGGCTGCGCGACAAGATCGAGGGAGGCTGGGCCGGACAGATGATCGGAGTCAGCTACGGAGCGCCCACCGAGTTCCGGCACCTCAACAAGATCATCGATGAAAAGGCTCTGCCCGCGTGGACCCCGGAAAAGGTTTCGAACGCCCTCAACCAGGATGACCTGTACGTCGACATGACCTTCGCCAAGGTGCTTGCCGACAAGGGACTCGACGCGACGACCGAGGACTTCGGCGCGATGTTCCGGGAGTCCCGCTACCGCCTGTGGCATGCCAACCTGGCCGCGCGCCGGGCGCTGCGGCGCGGCGTTTCCGCACGGCTCAGCGGCACTCCCAAGTACAACGCGCATGCCAACGATATTGATTTCCAGATTGAGTCGGATTTCATCGGACTGATCTCGCCAGGGCTGCCTCAGTCGGTCGTTGATCTGTCGTGGCGCGCCGGCAGGGTGATGAACTACGGCGACGGAATCTATGGCGGCATGTTCATTTCGTGCATGTATGCCGCTGCGTTCTTCGAAAGCGACCCACGCCGGATTGTGGAGGCGGGACTGGCCTGCCTGCCTCCCCAGTCGACCTACGCCCAGACTGTGGCCGACCTGCTGGCCTGGTCCAAGGCTTCCCCGGATGACTGGATCGCCGTCTGGAACAGGATCGAGGCGAAATGGAACGGGCGCGAATCATGCCCGGCTGGCGCCATGCATTCCTTCAACATCGACGCCAAACTCAACGGCGCCTATGTCGCGCTGGGCGTTCTCTATGGCAAGGGGGATATCGGCGCCACGATCCGCGTCTCGACGCGCTGTGGCCAGGACTCGGACTGCAACCCTTCGAGCGCGGCCGGAATCATCGGCGTGGTGCTCGGTTACAACAACATTCCGGACCAGTGGAAATCCGGGATTGCTTCGATCGCCGACAGGAAGTTTCAATACACCGATTATTCGTTCAAGACGATTGCCGAGACGTCCGTCGGCCTGGCCACGCAGGTCGTCAGGCGGGCGGGCGGACGCGTGGAAGGCGGAAACCTCGTCATCCGGACACAAACGGCGAAACCGGCGAAATTGGAACTTTGGGATGACTATGGATCGCCCGTCGAATGGATCGGCGCGGAAGACTCCCGCTGGACCTGGACAGGATCCTGGAACACCGAGTCCCCGGACCGCCGCGGCCGGGTTCGAAAGACGGCCGGGGCAAGAGGTGCCGAGGCAACGGTTTCCTTCGACGGCTCCGGCGCGATCGTGACCGGTCCGTACCTGCCCACGGGCGGCAGGCTTCAGGTATACCTGGACGGCAGGCTCGATCGCACCGTGGACGTGTACTCGGACGAAGACTCCGCCAAGATATCAGAATCCGTCTGGCACGCCTTTGATCTGAGGCCGGGCCGGCACACGCTGCGAATCGTGGTGCTGGGCGAGCCCTACGGGGATTCGAAAGGGGCGGAAGTCGCCATCGAGGGGCTGACTGTTTTCCGGAAGGGCGCGGAACGCGCGCTTCGCCTTCCCTACGGCCTGCGGGCGGAGCCGTAACCTCATGCTTGTCGTCAACGACCTTGGCCTGGCCATCGCCTTTTGCGTGCTCACCATGCTCGGGTGGGGGTCCTGGGCCAATACCCAGAAGCTCGCGGGCAAGGAAAATTGGCCGTTCGCGCTGTACTACTGGGACTACGCAATCGGAGTCGCTGTGTTCGCCGCGCTGTTCGCCTTCACCGCCGGAAGCGCCGGGACGGCGGGCGAAGCCACACTGCCGAACCTCGCCGGGGCCAGCGGAGGACACCTGTGGCGGGCCTTCGCAAGCGGCGCGCTCTTCAATGTTTCGAACATCCTGCTTGTGGTCGCCATAGACGCCGCGGGAATGTCGGTCGCCTTTCCGGTAGGGGTGGGACTGGCGCTTGTCATCGGGACGGTGAGCAGCTATCTCCAGAACCCGAGGGGCAACGCGATGCTGTTGTTCACCGGGGTGGCGCTGGTCGTGCTGGCGATGATGTTTTCCGCCGCCGCCTACAGCAAGCTGCCGCGCGCCAGCGGTCAGGGCTGGAAGCGCGGAGTGACTTATGCCGTGGTAGCGGGCTGTCTTATGGGATCGTTCTACCCTCAACTGGCGGGCACGATCTCGCCGGCGTTCAACACGGCGCCGATTCTGCCCGGAATGCTGACCCCCTATTCCGCCCTGCTGCTGTTCGGAGCGGGACTGCTGGCGAGCAATTTCGCGGTGAACACGGTTTTCATGCGGTCGGCGGGCGTGACTTACGGGGACTACTTCCGGGGGCGCCCCGGGCTTCACTGGCTTGGCGTGCTGGGCGGCATGATCTGGATGCTGTCGCTGAGCCTGAACATTCTTGCGTCGGGCGTGGCGGGTCCGGCGATTTCCTACGCGTTGGGGCAGGGCGCGACGCTGGTCGCCGCGATCTGGGGGGTCGCCATCTGGCGCGAATTCCGCACGGCGCCGAAGCAGGCAACTCCGTTCATCGTGCTGATGTTCGCCGGCTACGCGGCGGGCCTTGTGACGATCGGACTGGCGACGCTCGGGCAGCAGCGATAATAGAGCCAGAGAACGGGATGCCGACACGGCGTGACTTTCTGCGAGCCGGGGCCCTCCGCGTCGGCATGGGGCGGGCGGCCGCCCAGCAGGAGCGTCTCGACTTCCTGGCAGGTCTTCCGGACTTCGAGGATCTCCGCCGCATGCTGCCGTCCTATCTCGAAGGAATCGCAAAGCAACACCTCGCCCGCCGGAAGCAGGAAGCTGGCCGCCTTACGACCGCCGCCGCCATCGCCCGCCGGCGGGCGTGGCTCCGGGAGTTCATCGTCAAGTCCGTTGGCGGCTTTCCCGAGCGGACTCCACTCCATGCGCGCGTCACCGGGATCCTTGAAAGGGACGGATACCGGATCGAAAAGGTGGTCTTTGAAAGCCAGCCGCGATTCTTCGTCACCGCCAACATCTATGTGCCGACCCACAGGCCGCCGCCGTTTCCGGCCGTGCTGATCCCTCTGGGCCACGAGCGCGGAGGAAAAGCTCACCCGGACTGGCAGACGTTGATGGTAAATCTTGCGCGACGCGGCTATGTGTGCCTCGCCTGGGATCCGGCCGGGCAGGGAGAAAGAGCCCAGTACTACGACCCGGTCCGCAGGGAATCGAAACTGGGCGCGCACCGCTACGTCATCGAGCACACGATGCCGGGGATCCAATGCATCCTCAACGGCGATTCCGTGGCGCGATACATGATCTGGGACGGCATTCGCGCGCTCGACTACCTGCTGTCGCGAAAAGAAGTCGATGCAAGCCGGATTGCCTGTACCGGGAACTCGGGCGGCGGAAATCTCACTGTGTACCTCGCGGCGCTCGACGACCGCGTTCACCTTGCGGCGCCGTCCTGCTGGGTCACGTCGGCTTCCCGCCTGATGGAGACCCTCGGCCCCCAGGACGCCGAACAGAGCCTGATCCCATCTCTCGCCGCCGGAGTCGAACAGGCGGATTTCATTACCGCTTTCGCACCGAAACCCTACCTGATTCTGGCCGCGATCCGTGACTTTTTCTCGATTGCGGGCACTCGCGCGACGTTCGCCGAGGCCAGCCGGATCTACGAAGCCTTGGGGGCGGCGGGCCAACTCGAGTTGTTCGAGGCGGACGACGGGCACGGCTACACGAAACCGCGGCGAGAGGCCTTCTACCGCTGGCTCGACAGGACCGGCTCCCCTGAAACACCGGTCGCCATCGAGAGCGAGGAGGCGCTCCGATGCACTCCCACCGGCCAGGTCCACGATTCGCTCGGGAGCGAGACCGTCGCGTCCTTGAATCGAAAGCGGACGCCGGGCCGGAACCGGCTGACTCGTGAGCAACTGGCCGGCCTCGTCCGCGCCCGCACGGCCTACGCCGCTCCGTCGGGTCCGCTTGACATCGTGAGATTCGGCTCCCTCGTCCGGGACGGTTATCGGATCGGGAAGCTCGTCTACCAGACCGAGCCCGGCATCCTCGTTCCATCGCTCCTGTTTCTTCCAGACGCCCCCCGCGCGAGTGCGGCGCCGATCGTCTACGTGCACGGCGGCGGCAAATCGGCGGACGCGGAGGCCGGAGGCCTCATCGGGAAGCTGGCCCAGTCCGGACACGCCGTCCTGGCCATTGACGCGCGCGGCACGGGAGAAACGGCTGTGCTCGAACCGCAGGATGGCCAGCGTTACGGCGGATTCTTTGGCGATTATTCCAATACGATGAAGGCTTTGCTGGTGGGGAAGACCCTGGTCGGCATGCGCGCCGCGGATATCATTCGGGGTATCGACGTGCTGGCCGCCGAGTTGGGGGTCGCTCCCGGAACGGTCTTCGCCGTCGGACGGGGGAACGGCGGCGTCGCGGTCCTGCACGCGGCGTTGCTGGACGGACGCTTTGGCAGGGTGGCGGTCCAAGGGATGCTGCGGTCCTACCGCGACGTGGTCGCCGCGGAGCTGCACCGGGGAATTTTTGAGACGGTGGTTCCGGGCGTTCTCCACGACTACGACCTGGATGACCTAGAGGCAGCGCTGGGCCCTGGCCGTGTGCTGGTCCTCGACCCGGTCGACGCCATGGGATCGCGGCTGAATCCGTCCGGACAGGGGGACTCGCAAATCCTGGACTTCTTCCGCGGCTGATCCGTTCCGCGCCGGAATTCACTGAATGTTTCTCCTGCGGTGAGCTTTCTTGAGCCCCGTTTCCGCGTTTCCTGACGGGCGGGTGCGACCGGATGAAATGAGCGTGGAAGGGAAGGGGTTGTTTCGCAGCCTCAGGAGGCTTTCGATGGCCTCCCGCAAGGAAATGTACGCGAACCGGAATGCGGAGGTCCCGGCCCTCCGCGGGGAAGCCGGATCTGCTCCCCTGTGCGACGCCACGCTGAGCCTGCCACCCGAGGAATCTCCAGCTTCGGCCGCGCAGGTTCCGATCTGGCGACTGCCCGTTCCGGCGGACGGCCGCTGCGGGCCATATCGGCTCGTGCGTCTGATCGGCACCGGGGATATGGGTGCGGTTTACCTGGCCGAGCGCGCCGACGGCGAAGTCGAGCAGAAGGTCGCAATCCGGTTTGTCCGGTTCGAACCCGTTGCCTCCTCGTTCCGGGCGCGATTCCTGCGAGAACGACGGATCCTGGCAACCCTCAATCATCCGGGAATCGTCCGCCTCCTTGACGCCGGGCACAGCGCCGGCATCCCGTACCTAGCCATGGAGTACGTCGAGGGAATCCGGATCGACAAGTACACGCTGGGGTTGGACATCCGGGCCGTTGTCGGCATCTTTCTCGAGGTAGCCGATGCGGTCTCTTACGCTCACCGCAAGCTGGTCATTCACCGGGACTTGAAGCCGTCCAGCATTCTCGTGGATCGCGCCGGACATCCCCGGCTGCTCGATTTCAGAATCGCCAGGCTCGTCGATGACTCCGACAGGACATCGTCGTTGGACCGCGTGTTGACGCAGGAATACGCTAGCCCCGAACAGATTCAGGGTGGCGTTCAGACGACGAGCACGGACATCTATTCGCTCGGTGCGGTGCTGTACCGCCTGCTCACCGGAGAGAGCCCCGGCGACCGGCGCCGGGGCGCCGGCCGGCTCCCGGGAGAGCTTTCGTCGATTCTGGCGAAGGCGATGCGGGACGAGCCCGAGGAACGCTACGCGTCGGTCGAAATGCTGGCGGCGGACCTTCGCGCGTGGCTGGCGCACCGGCCGGTCGAGGCGCGCCGCGGCAATGTCCTCTACGTGGCGCGCAAGTTCATTCGCCGGCGCTGGATTCCGATTGCCGCCGCCGCGTTCGCCGCCGCCGGTCTGGCCGCCGTGCTGATCGCCGCCGACCGCCAGCGAACAGTGGCCGAATGGCGGCGTGAGCAGGTGCGGCGACTGTCGAAGGAGTTTCTCGAACTGGATTCGGAGCTGCGAAACGTCCCCGGTTCGACGAAGGCAAGGAACCGGATCGTCTCCCGCGCGGCCGCGTATCTCGACGGTCTCAGCGGCGAGGCCGACCCGAATGTGGCGATGGAGGTCAGCCGAGCGTATCTCCAGGTGGCGCGCGTGCAGGGTATCCCGGGTAACCTCAGCCTGGGTCAGTTCGAGGCGGCGCGGCGCAACCTGTCGCGGGCGTCGGCGCTGATCGACCGTGTGCTCTCCGATCGGGACTTCGGCCGGCGCCGGCCGGCGCTCCTGCTGGCCGCCAATATCTCCGCCGGCGAGATGATTCTGAGTGAAACCGAGGGGCGCGCGGGGGACGCGCTCACCGCGGGACGAAAGGTCGCCGCGAACCTGGAAGGATTGCTGGCTACCGGTCCCGACAGAGATGAGTCCGTGACCGCGGCCCGCCTCTACGCGGCGCTGGCCCAGACTTACTCGAATCTTCACGAGGCCGAGGAGGCGGCGCGCTTCGGTCTGCGGTCTGTCGCAATGGCCCGGGCGGTGGGTGACGACAAACGCCTGCTGATTCGGACGTTGAGCGTCTACGCCAACACGGCCCGATTCTCCGGCGACCTTAACGGGGCTTTGCGTGCCGCCCGTGAATCGCGCCGTCTCGCCGAGGAGTCCCCGGACCTCAGCAACGCGGAACACGTGCTCGGATTGTGCGGCGCTCTGTGGCGCGAGGCTCTCATCCTGGGCGAACGTAACAACATCAGCCTGGACCGCCCGCAGGAGGCGATTCCCCTGCTCGAAAAGGACTTCGAGCTGGCCGAAGAGATGGCTCGCCGCGACCCGCACGACTACTCGAGCCGGTCCTACGTTTCGATGGCCGGACGGGAACTGGGCGACCTGCTGCGGGATCGCAAGCCCGCCCGCGCTCTCGCCATCTACGATCAGGCGCGGCGGCGACTACAGGAAGTTCCAAATAACGCCAAGGCGCGGCAGGACGAAGTATGGATCCTGGCAGGTTCGGCCTACGCTTTACGGCGGCTGGGCCGCAACCAGGAAGCACAAGCCCGGATCGATGCCGCGATGTCGATTCTGGCGAACCTTCGCCTCTATCCGGCCGCCAGTGTCAGCCTGGGGGAGGAGAGCGACGTCACGCTGCGGGCGCGCGCGGACCATCTGGCCGCCACCGGCCGAACCGCGGCCGCGGTCGCCGCCTATGAAGATCTTCGGTCCAAGGTACTCGCCTCGGAGCCTCAGCCGCGAACGGACCTGCGTCACGCAAACTCCCTGTCCCGCCTTTACCGCGACTTGGGCGACCTCTACCGGCGCTCCGGCCGCAACAGCGAGGCCGACGCCCTGCTCCGGGAGCGGCTCGATCTGTGGCGCCACTGGGACGGAAAACTGCCGGACAATCCGTTCGTCCGTCGTCAACTGTCGGAGGCGCAAACGGAATCGATGCCCAACCCCATGCCGACGGTGCTCTAGCCAGGGGACCCTTCCCGACCCGCGCGCCGGATGTCGGCTCGCCGCCTGCATCCGGCTCAAGTGCGGTCATGACAGTTTTCTCAAACTTTTCTCAAATTCGTGCAGGTTATTGATGTAAAAGGGGTTCCAGGCTGTACCGGGGCGTGATATACTCCCGGCAAGGGGTGCGAAGAAAGCGCTGGGCCACAAACTCTATCGCGCCGGCGACACGGAAATCGACACGGGGCAGCGCTGCATTCGCCGTGGCGGAACGGTCATTCACCCCCGGGCCCAAACGTTCCAGCTCCTCGTTTACCTCCTCGAGAACCAGGCCCGTGTCGTGTCCCGGCAGGAATTGCTGGACCGGCTCTGGCCCCATACGTCTGTCACGCAGAACTCGGTGATGCAGTGCGTGAACGAACTGAGGCGGCTGCTCCACGACGACGCCAGGAATCCCCGCTACATCCGGACGATTTCGAAGCTCGGCTACCAGTTCATCGGTGTCGTGGAGGCTGTCGGACCGGAGGGGATGGCGCCGCCGCCGTCCCCATCCAATGCGGAGGTCGATCCGGCTGCTCGCGCGGGCGGGCACGTGAGCGCGCTGAGAAGGGCCGGTGTGCCCGTCCTGGTCGCCGCCGCGGCGATCGCGCCCGCTGTGGGCTGGTACCGCTATGCAATCCGATCCGCTGACCAGGAGCGGCGGGAAGTCGCCTGGTGGAAGCTCGACGAGGGCCATGGAGAAACAACGGCGGACTCCGTAGCGGGTTTGCGGGGGCCGCTTCCACGGGGCGTCGCTTGGACGGAAAGCCCCACCGGCGGCGCGCTGCATTTCACCGGAGCCGAAGTGGCGGTCCAGGGAGCCGGCAGGGGCCACCTGCCCCGGGGATCTCAGGCAAGAACGCTGTCCGCCAGAATCCGGGCGGCCGGCGGCGCGCCGGATGACATGGTGATTTTCCAGCTCGGTTCCCCGCTTCTCGACGCCGGTGTCGATCACTTCCACATTGGTCTTCACAACACCGGCGTGGCCTACTTCGGTAATCAGAATTTTGCCTTCGGCCGGAGCCGCGTGGATGACGGAGACTGGCATCAGATCGCCGGCGCGTTCGAGGGCGGGGAGACAGGGGTGATGCGCCTCTACGTGGACGGCATCGAGGAAGCCCGGACGCCGGTGCAAGGCTGGCTCGGAGGACAAGGCGAAACGCAATGGGCGATCGGGCGGGGCCTTCGAACCGGCACCCCATTCCGTGGCGCCATCGACGATGTCCGGGTCTTTGGCCGGGCGCTGCGCCCGTCGGAGGTCATGGCCTTGCACCGATGCCTCGCCGGACGCGCTGATATAGAGATCGGCGGCCAGGCGTACTTCTTCGCTCCAGTGTTTGGAGGGCGCGTAAGCTTGGCTCCCCCGGAGAACGGGGAGGTTTCCACACGAGTTCGAATGATGGAACGGGATTTCGGCGGGATTACGTTCGTCCGGCCGGAGTCAGGGTGCGCGATGCGTTCCATCCGAGGGGCGGACATCGGACAGTCCTTCAGAATCGAGGCCGAACTGCGGTTTGAGGACGCGCCGGGTCTGGTGTCGGAAGCGGGACCCTACTTTCGAAGCCGCGCCGCAAGCCCCGGCGACGGTCTGATTGGCGGCACCAGCGCCGGCTTCTGGGTCCAATTGGCGAGCACGGGCCAGGTCCGTGTCGTGCGTCTGCATCCGTATGCGACGATCGCCTTCAGCAGGACGCCGTCCGGTTTCAACCCCCGTCGCTTTCACAAACTGGCGGCTGACTTACAGGGCGGGACGCTTCGGGTGACGGTAGATGAGGAGGAAGTGGAGTTCGATGTCGGCGGAGTCCGCACGCCGGCGGCGCCCCTCGATCCGAAATGGGAAACCGCCTCTCCGGCCGGAATCAACGACGGCAGCGCGGGATTCGCGTTCGGTGCTTCGCGGAACCGGGGCAGAGCGGGCGGACAGGAGGTCCGCAACATCCGCGTGACCGTCCGTTAGTGAGCCGGCACGGCGACTCGCAGCATCAGCGCGACATTCCGTGAAGATACGATACGACGGCGTCGCCGAAGTCTTTCTCCGCGCTTTCCGTAAAGGGAGAGGTTCTCGGTTCATAGCCACCCTGCCCGAAGGCGTCCGCAGTGGGAAGGTATCCGAGCCACCCATTGGCGTAGCCGAAGAAGAACGTCTGGCGGAACGGCGATTCATTGCGAACCCGGATCGCGATCTCGCAAAAGAGCTCGACAGGCGCTCCCCACATGACGACGTCGCCCGCCCGGAGGAACCGTACAGGAATGCGGACGAGGTTCTCCCCGCCGGCGGTTCTGGCGGCGTATCGGGAAAGCTCCGGAGGCCACCCCAGCCCGGGTTTGCGCGGGGTCTCGACCCACTTTTCCCCGATCCACAGCCGGACGTCACCACCCGGGCCGAGAGTCCGGCTGGACTCGAGGATCCGGTCGCCGAGCAGGACACGAAACTCGCCCATTTTGGCCGCCTTCGGGTTCTCCTGCACGGTGTAAATCGGCGCGATGTTGCCGGCGGCGCCGTTCACATAGAGGAGAGGCACGCCCAGTTTCTCCTCGACGTAGCCAGCCACGATGCCCGGCCCGTCGCCGCTGATTTCGAGCCATCTCCCTCCGAGCACGGTGCCATGCATGGCGTAGTTGGCGATCAGGGCGAGGGGCGATCCGTCAGGCCGTTCAAGCCGGAGCAATCCGATCTGACGGTCCACCGGGCCGTCCGGATTCAACCCCAGCGAGATCGTGCCGTCCACGTCGCGGCTGCGCCGGTTGATGTTTGCTCGGGAAAACCCGGCGCCGGCCGCCAGGCGGGCGGGCGCCATCCGGCTGCGCGCCAGAAGGATCGCCTCCATCAGCTTGTCTTCGACCAGCAGCAGATATTCGCGGCTCCATTCGTGGTCGGATCGGCCCTTGAGCAGCACGTCGTAAAGGCCCGGCGGACCGACCTCGGGAGCGGAATGCGTGTGGGTCACAGTCCACCACACCTGGCGCGGTTCGATTCCTGTCCTGTCCTTCAGCTTCGCCGTAAAGTCGTCGTAGACCGAAGGGGAGAAGACGCACAGGTCGGATGCGATGAGGAAGACTTCGGTGGCGCCGTCCGACATCGCCGCCACGCGGTGCCAGATCCGGTCATGGACCCCGGTGGATCGCCGGGCGCCATAACCCATCAGCCACTCGCTGCCCGAGGGCGTGATGTCCGCCTTGACGACGGAGGCGCGGAACTCTCCGTGTACGGCCGGAGCGATCAGCAGGAACGCGGCGGTTCGGATCATAGGCTCGAATTTTAACATCGCGGTGCGGCGCCGGAGTGCGATTTGATCCACTCATCCCCGACCCGCGGCGGGTGAAAGCACCGCCGGGCGGGAAAGATGCGGCCGGACACACTGACCGGCGCTGTCCCCGATTTGGCCTCCCACGTGCAAAGTACCGTCCTCCAGGGGGCGAAAAGACATGACCCAACAGAAGCTGGCTGAGATCGAAAGGGCGCTTCGTGCCCGGCGCGACGAACTGATGAAGACGCTCTGGCAGCGTGATGAGATCCTGGTAGAGCGCTCGGCTGACACGATGGATGAGTTGCAAAGCGCGACGATGCGCGAGCAGGCGGGATTCCGGATGGATCAGGAGTCGCACCAGCTTTACGAGACGATCGAGGCCATGGATCGGATTGCTGAGGGCAGCTATGGCTATTGCACAGAGTGCGGAGGCGAGATCCATCCCCGGAGGCTCGCGGCGGTACCCTGGGCGCGGCTCTGCCTGCCCTGCCAGCAGGCGGCCGAAGCGCGAGGGGAAGAGCCGGAAAAACGGGAACCAGCCTCCCTGGGCTCCCCTGGCGGCCGATGGATGACGGCGGCCTGAAAGGTTGTTTATACTCTCCAGTACCAGCCCTCATAGGCAGCGTTTCAGTTCTGAGGAAAATCGATGGCACCGGCGCCAGCTGCGGAAGCGCCCGTGGTCCTTGTGGCCACCACCGATCCGGCGGATCGGGTCCAGCTTCCGGCTCATCTCGGCAACCCCCGCTACCAGCTTGTCTTCGCCGGGTCGATGGCCGAAGTGAGAACACTGCTGAAGGAGAGTTCGGTCGCCGTACTTGTTGCCGAAGCAAACGTCGGCACAGCCTCCTGGAGAGACTTCATCAGCGCGATCCGGGAAACGGGCGGGCACTCGCGGTTGATTGTGTTTGACGCGCGCGCGGACGAGGCGCTCTGGCTCGACGTCCTTGACAGCGGAGGGTTTGACGTCATCCTGAAGCCGGGCGGCGCGCGGCAACTGCGGGACAGCGTCCAGACCGCCTTCGCCGACTGGCTTTATCTCCGCTGATCAAACCGCTCCCAGTCGAACCTTCTGCGAGATCCCCGTTTCCGCCGCCCGATAGGCCGCGAATACAACCCGCAGCACGGCGACGGACTCATCCGTCGTCATGAACGGCCCGCGAAGGCCGCGGCAGTAGTCGACGGCAGCTTGCAGCATCAGGTCGTACAGGTTCGGCGCGGCGCCGTTCTCGACCCGTTGTTCTCCTTTCGGTGCCGACGGCGCGACGCTGCTCCAGGCTAGGGGCGCCGCTGATCGCGGATCGAAGCGAAACCAGCCTTCCGAGCCCCACAACACGATCAGGTTGGAATAACCGCGGTCGAGATAATAACCGGTGTTCAGCGTCCCCACCATCCCGTCTGAAAACACCATCGAGATCACCGCGGCGTCCTCGACCTCGATCGGCTGTCCGCCGACATTCCGGCAGAATCCGGCGACCTCGGAGATCGCCGCGCCGGTCAGGTGCTGGATGAGATCAAGGTAGTGGACTCCATGGAAAATCAGCTTCCCGCCGCCGCCCCGTTCGCGGGACGATTTCCACGACTGGTGATAAGCGGGGTTGCGGAGGCGCGTCTGGTCTGCCACCCAGTGCATATCCGCGCCGTAGCCACGTCCGAAGTAACCTCTGGACGCCAACTCGCGAATCTGGCCCACGGCCGGATGCAGTCGCGTCGCCATGGCCAGCATCACCTGCCGGCCTGCCGCCTTGCCGGCGCGGGCAGCGGCTTCAAACTGGTCAAGGCGCGTGCAGGCGGGCTTCTCGACGACCACGTGAGCGCCGCCCCGCACCGCTTCGATGATCGCTTCGGGCATCGAACGGGGTTCGAGCGAGATGACGGCAAGGTGCGGGCGGAACTCCCGCAGCATCCGGACGGGATCGGCGAACGTCGCGATCTCACGGCCGCCGGCCGCCTTGCGCGCGGCCTCGAAGATCTTCCCGGACGGATCCGAGACTGCGAATGCCTCGACGCCCTGGCAGAGGGCCGTCCGGAAATAGTGCCCCAGGTGGTCTCCCTCGGCGTGGCCGATTACCGCGGCGCGGATCGAAGGGACAGCGGCGGCCAGACCAGCCTGGATTCCCGTGTGCAGAAACGCGCGTCGTCGCATCCCTTGAGATTACTCCTCGCGGGGACGGCCCCTCTTTATGCGGCGCAACAGGGCCGGCGCCTTCTCGCGAAGGCCGGGAGGCAGATCGGAGTCGAAGTGCAGGTCGGGCAGTCGGTACAGTTCGATCCGCTCGCCGATCCGGTGGCGGATGAATCCCTTGGCGGCTTCGACGGCGCGCAGACAGCTCGTCTGTTCGGCCGCCTCGCCGCTGACCGCCAGCCGGACATGCGCCTTGCGGCCATCCGGGGAAAGGATGACATCGGTCACCGCGACCGACGATATCCGCGGATCCTCGAGCTCGTAGTTGATGATTTCCTCGAGTTCGGACCGGAGGCTCTCGGCGAGCCGTTCGGAGCGGCGGGGGTCCATGCCTTCATCGTAACTTGACCCGCGCGATGCGGCGTGCGCACGCTGCGGCAAACGAGGCGGAACGAGGCGCGGCCGAACGCTCAGGCTCGCCATCGGGTATCTTGAGGAGAAGGAGACCCTCGGAGACATGAAACCCACACCCGTTGCAGCGGCGGCGCTGTTGTACTGCGGTCTGGCTTCCGGCCAGACCTGTTCCGGCAACCAGGACTTTCAGGGCGCATACATGATGGTCGCCTCGCGGATCTCCGCAACCAAGGCGCCACCGGCTCCCGCGGTTCCGACCCCCGCTCCGGCATTGCGGTTCAGCAATACCGCCGTGGGGAGAATTCTGGAACGCGCGACCGGGCAGCGTCCGCTGGCTGTTACCGGCCGGATCACTTCGGACGGTTTGGGAAACCTGCTGGCGGCGCCGCCGGACGCGACCTACGTCACCACGCGGGTCGGAACGTACCGGGTCAACGAGGACTGTACGATGTCGCTGACCCTTGCCGACGGGTTCGCGGCGAACCTCAACTTTTTCGGGGACGTCGTCCCCGGGGCCTCGGCGTCGTTCCAGGGCGTGCTTCAGGACCGGGGCAATGAGGCGAGCCTGGTGCAGACCGGGCAGGGCTCGGAGACAATCCTCCGGCTGGACCGTCCGATTTCGGCCCAGAGCTGCGTCACTTCCTCCCTGAGCGGGGCCTACGGCATTGTCGCCGCCGGCATCGATACGGGCGATCCCGCCGCGCCCGAGACGCTGCCGGTGTCCCTGCTGGGCCGCTTCGTGGCGGAGAACGGCGTCTTCAAGCTCGACACGCCCGGCCTCGAATCGCCCCAGCCCCGAAGGCAGATCACGGGCAGTTATCGGGTGGAGGCGGATTGCACCGGCACCGCCAGGATGGTCCAGGACGGCAAGACCTACAACGCCGACTTCGTCCTGGTGCGCGGCGGCGTCAGCTTTGGCGCGTTTCAGCGCGCCGAACTGCGGTTCGCGATCCAGGATGCGCGAGTGTCGATGACGGGTGTCGGCCGCTGATGGCCACGCCCAGCTACGACCTCGTTGTCATCGGGTCTGGCCCGGCCGGCGAAAAGGGGGCCGCCACGGCTGCCGCCTTCGGCCGCAAGGTCGCGCTCGTCGAACGGAATCCCGCGCTCGGCGGCGCTTCCGCCAATACCGGGACGCTGCCCTCGAAAACCCTGCGCGAAACGGCGCTCGCGCTATCAGGACTGCGCGCGCGGGATCTGTTCGGAGTGGATCTCTCGCTGCGCCGTGAGGCCACCGTTCGGGATTTCATGTACCATGAGTCCCGGGTCAAAAACGCCGAGCGGGTGCGCGTCAGAGAAACCTTGCGCCACGGCAAGGTCGATCTGTACGCGGGTACGGGCTCGTTCGTGGACCCGCACACCGTCGTGGTGAGCAACGGCGTCGATCCTCCGATTCGACTCACGGCCGAGAAGATCCTGATCGCGACCGGCTCGTCGCCGATCCGGCCCAAGGAGTTCTTCTTCGAGGATCCCCGCGTACATGACTCCGACGAGGTCCTCGAGATCGAGCGCCTTCCGCGGACGATGGCGGTCATCGGTGCGGGCGTGATCGGGTCCGAATATGCCTGCACTTTCGCCGCTCTGGGCTGCGAGGTTCACCTGGTTGACGGGCGCGAGATCCTGATGCCCTTTCTCGACCGGGAGATCTCGGCCGCTCTCGAACAGGCTCTCGGCCGCCTGAGGATCCAGTTTCACAAGCGGGAGAAGGTCGTTCGCTGCACCTGTTCCGATGACCGCTGCGCCGAAGTGGAGGTGCATTGCGAATCGGGCCTGGAGTTGCGGGTGGAGCAAGTGCTCGTCGCGGCGGGACGCGCCAGCAACACCACGAGCCTGAATCTGGCCGCCGCGGGCGTGGCGCCGGGCCCGAAGGGCGTTCTCTGTGTCAACTCCTTCTACCAGACGTCCGTCCCGCACATCTACGCAGCCGGCGATGTGATCGGGTTTCCCGCGCTTTCCGCGACGAGCGCCGAACAGGGCCGGGTCGCCATGTGCCACGCCTTCGACCTGCAATTCAAGGAAACGATGGCGCCGCTTCTGCCGACGGGCATCTATACGATCCCGGAAGTCAGCATGGCCGGTGAAACAGAGGAGTCTCTGCGGCAAAAGGGCGCCGCTTACGTCGTCGGGCGCGCGGCCTACTCCGACAACGCCCGCGGCCAGATCATCGGCGACCGTTCCGGCCTGCTCAAGCTCCTGTTCCGGGCCGGCGACATGTCGCTCCTCGGCGTTCATGTCATCGGCGAGCAGGCTTCCGAGGTCGTCCATATCGGCATGATCGCGATGCTTGCCGGCCAGGGGGCCGACCTTCTGGCGCGCGCCTGCTTCAACTACCCTACGCTGGGCGATCTCTACAAGACCGCCACCTACGACGCCCTTCTCGCGCGCGCCCGCGCGTAGCCCTTCCCGACCCGCGCGGCATGTCCCGGCGGGCTGTCCGGATTGCCCCGACGGGTTTGGTCCCGCGATTGCCACATCAGGGCATGGCAGGGAGGTTGGAATGGCCAAAGGCGCGGTTCACATCACCGTCGAGCGGTGCAAAGGGTGCGGGATCTGTGTGGAATTCTGCCCCACTCATGTTCTTGGGATGTCGAGCGCATTCAACGCCAAAGGTTACCACCCTCCGTTTGTCGTCAATGGCGAAAAGTGTTCCGGATGTGATCTTTGCGGGATGTACTGCCCGGATTTCGCCATCTATGGGTTTAAGCTCCCGGCGCCGTCCGTTGCCGGGAAGGCGGAGGGAGTAAAACAATGACCGCGGAACCGGCGGGAGTGTTGACGGGTGTTCATTTCATGAACGGCGACGCCGCCTGCTGCGAAGGGGCGCTCAGCGCGGGTGCGCGATTTGCCGCAGGCTACCCGATTACACCCTCCACCGAGATCGTCGAGCGCTTTGCGGCCCGGGCCCCTCAATGCGGGGGCCTTTTCATCCAGATGGAGGACGAACTGGCGGCGTCGATCACGCTTCAGGGCGCCGTCTGGGCGGGCGCGAAGGCGTTTACGGTCACCTCGGGCCCGGGCTTTTCACTGATGATGGAGCATATCGGCTATGCCGCGATGACGGAGACGCCGTGCGTGTTCGTCGACGTGCAGCGCGCCGGTCCGTCCACCGGTCTGCCCACGTTGCCGGCCCAGGGCGATATGATGCAGGCGCGCTGGGGCTCTCACGGCGACTATCCGATCATCGCCTTGTGTCCCAACTCGCCGCAGGAGTGCTTCGACCTGACCGTGCGCGCCTTCAATCTCGCCGAGGCATATCGCAATCCGGTCATGCTGATGATGGACGAGTGCGTGGGGCACATGACGGAAAAGGTCGTCATTCCGCCGGCCGGTGAAATCGAGATCACGCCACGGCGGCGGCCGGCGGCCGCGCCCGACGGCCGCCATGGATTTAACCACTATCACACCGGTGACGATCTCGTCCCGGCGATGGTGCACGCCGGCGAGGGCTATGGAATCCATGTGACCGGTCTGACGCACGACGAACGGGGCTACCCGGACCTCACTGTCGCCAGCCAGGACAAGCTGATCCGGCGCCTTCATGACAAGATCGCCGACGCGGCGGCCCGGATCGCCGGCTACGAGGAGGCGCTGACCGGGGACGCCGAGGTTGTCGTGGTCAGCTACGGCATCACGTCCCGCATCGCCCAGCGAGCCGTGCAGATGGCGCGGGAATCGGGGATTCGGGCCGGCCGCTTCCGCCTCACGACCGTGTGGCCGTTCCCCGAAGACCGGCTGCGCGAAGTCAGCCAGCGCGTGCGCGCCATCGTCGTTCCTGAACTCAACCTGGGTCAAATTGCGCTCGAGGTGGAGCGAATCGCAGGGTCCGCGGCGCGCGTGATTCCCGTCACCCACGCTGGCGGCGGCGTGCATTCTCCCGAACAGATCCTCGCCGCGATCGAAGGAGGCTTGCGATGACCGACGCCGTCCTCGAACAAACCCACGCTCCCGATCCGGAGCTCTGCTCGATCGAAGCGGAGCACCCGGAGAATCCCGTCGAGCAGTTCCTGCGGACCGAGCGGGTGCCGCACATCTGGTGCCCCGGTTGCGGCATCGGGACCACGGTGAACGCCTTCGCGCGCGCCGTGATCAGCTCCGGCCTCGATACGCGCAAGATCGCTGTCGTCAGCGGGATTGGCTGTTCGGGTCGCGTGGCCGGCTATGTGAGCTTCGACTCCTTCCACACAACGCACGGCCGCGCGATCCCCTTCGCCACGGGACTCAAGCTGGCGAACCCCGAACTGACCGTGGTGGTGTATTCCGGCGACGGCGACCTTGCTGCAATCGGCGGCAATCACCTGATTCACGCCGCCCGCCGCAACCTTGATCTCAAGGTCATCTGCGTCAACAACCTCGTGTACGCGATGACGGGGGGACAAAGCGCGCCGACGACTCCGGAGTCCGCCAACACATCGACGTCGCCCTACGGAACCTTCGAGCCGAACATGAATCTTCCGAAACTGCTGGACGCCGCCGGCGCCGTCTACATCGCGCGCTGGACCACCTACCACGTCAAGCAGCTTGAACGTTCCATGGGCGAACTGCTGCACAAGCGGGGCTTCGGCTTCATCGAAGTGGTCGCCCAGTGCCCCACCCTCTACCAGCGACGGAACCAGATGGGCGACGGGCTGGAAGCCGTCAAGTTCTACAAGGAATATAGCCGCATCAACAACAAGGCGAACTGGGACGAGCTCGAGATGGACAAAGAGGGGCAGATCGTCGTCGGCAAGTTCGTCGACCGGGAGCGCGAAGAGTATTTGACGACGCTCCGGAACTTCTACCAGGCCAAGCTCGGCAGCCGCTATCTGCCGCCCCGGTTCCGTGACGGAGTACTCGCATGAAACTGACGGAAGTCCGCATCGCCGGATTCGGCGGCCAGGGTGTCATCCTGGCGGCGAACATTCTCGGCAAGGCAGCGTCGATCTATTCGCCCGGATACGCGACGCTCACGCAGAACTACGGGCCCGAGGCCCGCGGCGGAGCATCGAGCGCGCAACTGGTGATCTCCGACGAGCCCATTCTCTATCCCTACACGACGCGTCCGGATGTTCTGGTCGTGTTATCCCAGGAAGCCTACACGCGTTTTGTGGGCGAGATGAATCCGGGAGGGATTCTGCTCGTCGAGCAGGACCTTGTGAGGCTCTCCACGTTGCCCCCTTCGACCCGCGTCTACGGGATCCCGGCCACACGTCTGGCCGAGGAGAAGCTCGGCAAGAAGATTGTTCTTAACGTCGTGATGGTGGGGTTCTTTGCCGCCAAGACGGGACTGCTTTCCGGCGAAGCGTATCGTGGCGCCATCGCCGATTCGGTCCCCGCCGCCGCGCGGGAACTCAATCTGCGCGCCTTCGAGCTTGGCTACGAGTTCGGTATGAAGACGAACGGGGAGCGGGCCCAGGAGCCCGTCCCGCTCGAGGCGGTGTTGCAGGATTGATCAGGAAGGAGGCTGTCTGTCATGAAAGTCAAAGTTCTCGTTTGCGGGTGCCACAGCCGGAAACTCGTCCCGGAGAACATCGATCTCGGTGTGCTCACCGCCGAACTCGATGACGATCTCGACATCGAGTACGCGATGATGCACCCGCTGCTGTGCGGTTCAGGAGGCAACTCCGCCATGCGCGACCTGTTTCGTGCGTCGACTCACGACACATACTTTGTGCTTGCGGGGTGTGAACCGGCGACGCAGGCCGTCTACTTCGGCGACGTGATCTCGGAATCGGGATTCCCGCGCCACCGCATCATTCCGGTCGACATTCGCGGCATGAACACGGAGCAGGCGGCGGCGGCCGTGCTGCGCGCGGTAAGCGAGGTCACCGCGAAAGAGGAATCTCTCTCGGTTCCCCACGGCGACGGATTCAGCGGCTGAGACGCTCCCCGGCAGGCGCCTGCCGCGCCGGCCTGGCCGCGGAAGCGGTCCCGCGGCATACACTGAACAGTATGCGCACGCCGCTTCTGGCCGCAGCCTTCTCGATCGCGCTGCCGGCGCAAACTTCTCTCCTGAAGAATCCCGACGTACAGGGATCCATTCGCCTGTTTGAATCCTGGATCGAAGGGCAGATGAGCTACCGGGGCCTGCCCGGTATCGCGGCCGGCGTCATCCATGACCGCGGTCTTGTTTGGGGCCGTGGCTTCGGTTACGCCGACCTGGCCTCACGAACTCCGGTTACGACCCGGACCCGCTTCCGCATGGCTTCCCACACCAAGCTCTTCACCGCCACGGCCATCCTCCAGCTTCGCGACGCAGGCAAACTGCGGCTCGACGATCCGGTCAGCCGGCACCTCCCCTGGTTTGGAGTAAAGCCGGCCAGCAATGACGACGGCACGATCACGATCGAACATCTCCTCACGCACAGCTCGGGACTCCCGCGCGAAGCCGACGCGCCCTATTGGATCACCTTCCGCTTCCCCAGCTACGGCGACATTCAGAGGACCATCGGAGCCCAGCAGGCCGCCTACCCGCCCGACACGCGCTGGAAATATTCCAACCTCGCCTTCACGCTGGCGGGGATGATCGTCGAGAAGGTCTCGGGCGAAACCTGGGCCGATTACGTCCAGCGGCACATCCTCGACCCGCTCGGGATGAAGGATTCCTCGATCGACAAGCCCGTCGACGGGCTTGCCACCGGCTACGGCCGCCGTATGCCGGACGGTTCACGCCAGAAAATGGACTTCATGGACACCAGGGGCATCGGGCCGGCGGCCGGACTCACCTCCACCGTCGAGGACATGGCCAAATTCGTCGCACTCCAGTTCGGGAAAGGCAAGGCGGGCGGCGCGCAGATCCTCGCCGGAGCGACGCTGCGCGAGATGCATCGCGTCCGCGTACTCGAGAACAACTGGACGCGCGGCAACGGCCTGGGCTTCGCCGTCTCCCGCATCAAGGACAAAGTGTACGTGGGCCACGGCGGCTCGCTCGCGGGATACAAGACCCATACCTACTTCAGCCCGGAGGACAGGGTCGGTGTCGTCGTTCTCACAAACGGCGACGACAGCCGCCCCGCGCAGATCGCCGAGAAACTGATCCAGACGGTCGGGGCCGAGGTCGCCAAGGCCGCCAGGGGGCCGGCGAAACCGAAACTGTGGAACCCCGCCTGGAGACGCTATGCGGGGCTGTACCGCTCGATCTGGGGAGACACCGAAGTGGTCGAACTGAACAATCAACTTGTCATGATCGATCCCGCGTCCGACGATCCCACCGACCAGCTTCGTATCGAGCCGCAACCTTCGGGATCGTTCAAGCTCGAAGGACCGTCCGGAGGCGCCTCGGTTGGCGAACGCGTCGAGTTCATCGAGGAGGGCGGACGCGTCGTCCGGTTGCGTGTCGGGCAGGTCGAGTCCGTACGAGTGTCGAAGTAAGGCCGATCGAAAACGCAGCGGCCGGATCTCAAGGCCAGTAAAAAACGCCGCCCGCCGCGGGCGAAACCGGAGCACCATCGCATAGAAATTACATCCGCCGCGGGGTTTCAAAAACATTCGACGTATTTCTTGTTTGTTTTCATTGCGATGCGGCTCCGGGCGGTTTGGCACGAGCCTTGCACTGCCATCGTGCGGAAGCTGAACAAGCGACCTGAGGACAAGCAAGCCAGGGAGGCTACCACCAATGGAAACGATCAACGGGACCAAGACGAACAACGACGCGGCGCCGAGAACCACGAACTGGGCGGTCTGGGCGGGCGGGCTCGCGCTGGGCGGGATGCTGTTCACCAACGCACTCCTGTTTCACAAAAGCAGCCGTCTTGAGGATGAGCTGAGCCGGCTTCGTTCGGCGACCAACGCGGAACTCGGCATCATCCGGGAGAGCAGCACGCAAAGCGCGGAGAACGCCCGGAAGTCGATCGAGGACCTGGCCAGCCAGCTGACGGAAACGCAGACCGCCGCGCAGAAGGCCGCCGCCAGCGCCGCACAGCAGTCGCGCGTCAACGCCGACCGCGCCGCCCGTCGTGCGGAAGAACTGGTTTCCTCCCTGGCCGAGCAGAGCAAGGCCCGTCACACGGAAACCATCGAGGCGCTCGGCGTGATCAAGCAGGCCACGGACGCCAATGCGGCCAAGGTGGGTGAGGTCGCCAGCGAGGTCGGCGGAGTGAGGACGGAAGTGGCCACCACAAAGTCGGCGCTGGACGCCACCATCGCGGATCTCAAGAGCGTCCGCGGAGATCTCGGCGTGCAAAGCGGTCTGATCGCCACCAACGCGAAGGAACTCGCCGCGCTCCGCGAACTCGGGGAACGGAACTATCATGAATTCGCGATCACACGGCAGGCGGGACCGGCGAAGGTCGGCGGGATCGTGCTGACGCTCAAGAAGGCGGACGTGAAGCGGAACAAGTTCAGCTTCGAGGTGATCGCCGACGACAAGCGGGTGGAGAAGAAAGACAAGACGATCAACGAGCCGGTGCAGTTCTACGTGAACGGCAGCCGCACGCCGTACGAAATCGTGGTCAACAGCGTGAGCAAGGATAAGATCGCGGGCTACCTCGCGACACCGAAGATCATGACGGCGCGCCGCTGACCGCGCTGGCCACCTGCGCAATCGCCCCGGGCGCCGGCTTCGACCGGCGCCCTTTTTGTTCTCATCCGTCCGCATTGCCGGCCTGGAGCTCGCGACCGTTGCCGCGCCGCCGGGCGGTGTAACATGAACTGAAATGCGGCTGCTCCTCTTGGTCCTGCTCATTGCCCTCTGTCTGAGCGCTCTGGAACGGCCCGGCGTCGAGTTCAGGATTTTCCAGTTTCCTCCGGACCGGATCCCGCGGATCGACGGCAAGACCGACGACTGGGAGCTTGTTCCGGCCGGCTACGCAATCGGAACCAACGAACTGCGCGAAACCGTCAGCGGCCTCGGCGACCGCCACGACTTCCGGGACCTCGATGTCAAGGTCCGCGTAGGGTGGGTCAAGGGGATGAACCGCCTTTACTTCCTCTACGAAGCTTTTGACAACTACTGGGACTTTTCGCGCCTCGACCTGCATAACGACATCTTCGAGCTTGTCGTGGACGGCGATCTTTCCGGCGGACCCTTCATCAAGCAGATGCATCCGAACAAGCTCGAAATCGGTGAAGCCCACCAGCGATTCCATGGCGTCCACGCGCAGAACTACCACATCTTCACGCCAGCCCGGGACAAGGACTGGACGATGGTCTGGGGCTGCCAGCCCTGGATCAAGCAGCTGCCATACGCCAACGCCGCCTACAACTACGCCTTCCAACCCGGCGAATCCGGAAAGCTCACTCTCGAATTCTGGATCACGCCGTTCGACTTTGCCGCCTACGAAGGCCCGGAGCGTTCCGTGGAATCCAAACTGGAGGAGAACAAGGTGATCGGAATGTCCTGGTCCGTGCTCGACTACGACGACGTCAATGCCTCCAAGTACCGCGGCTTCTGGAACCTGTCGCACAAGACCACGATGTACGGCAACGCCTCTGACCTCGTCGCCTTTCGCCTCATGCCGATGGAAAAGGAACTGCGCAAGCCCGTCGAGGCCGATTGGAGCTTTCGCGTGCTTGACGGGGAGCGGCGCATCGTGGCTTTCCGTGACGACTCGCACGGCGCCATCGAGCGGTGGAAGTGGGACTTTGGCGACGGGACTTCCTCCACCGAGCGGAATCCGGTCCACCGATACGCCAAGGGCGGCGAATTCATCGTGACGCTCGAAGTGTCCGGCCCCGCCGGAAAGGACCGCCGGGCCAAGGTCTGGGACGTGGTGCTGCCATGAAAGCGCTCTCGCTGTTCGCGGTTTGCGTCACGGCGCAGGGCCAGACTCTCGATGCCGCCTGGCAGGTGCTCGCTGGCGAAGTCGAGTCCGGGCGCGTGCTGGCCGTCTCGCTCCTGGTCGCCAGAGAGGGACGCATCCTGCTCCACCGCGGCGCAGGGCGGCTGGCCCCCACGCCGGGCTCGAGACCCGCCACCGAGAACACCGTGTTCCTGCTGGCGTCGATCACCAAGCCCGTCACCGCGTGCGCCGTAATGAAACTTGTCGAACGCGGCCAGGTTTCCCTGAACGACCCGGCCGCCGTGTATCTGCCCGAATACAAGCACAAGGACGTCCGGGTGCGCGACCTGCTCAGCCACGTCTCCGGGATGCCGGACATGCTTCCGGAGAACATCGCGCTGCGCCGGGCCCACGCGCCGCTCAGTGAGTTCGTCCGGCACGCGCTGTCCACGCCGCTGCTGTTCCCTCCCCGCACGGATTTTTCCTACCAGAGCATGGGGACACTCCTCGCGGGCGAGATCGTCGAGCGCGTCACCCGGCGCCGGCTGCGCGACTTCCTGCGCGAGGAACTGTTCGTTCCTCTCGACATGAAGGACAGCTCGCTCGGTATCGGCGGCCGCAAAATCGAGGACACGGCCTGGTGTCAGGGAGGGTCCGGACCGGATAACGAGCGATTCGGCGCCAACTCTCCCTACTGGCGCGACATGGGCCACCCCTGGGGAGGCATGCACTCGACCACCCGTGATCTGTTCCACCTGCTGCAAACGTTTCTCGACGGCGGCGTGCATAACGGCAGGCGGGTCTTCAGCCGCGCCACCGTGGAGGCGATGACGCGGGATCAGAACGGCGCGTTGAACAAACCCTGGGGACTAGGATGGGGTCTTGCCACGAGCCCTGTCTGGGCTTATTTCGGCGAACTGGCGTCGCCGCGAACCTTCGGCCATTCCGGCGCGACGGGCACCGTGGCCTGGGCGGACCCCGACCGGCGCACCGTGTGCGTCATCCTCACGACGCGTCCTTCGGGCGAAGATGGCGGCGGACTTCTCCGACGGGTCTCCAACGCCGTCTCCGCGGCCGTCGCGCAATGAATCGGGTGACTTCCGACAGGCAACTCTCGCGGCGCAGCGCCCTGGCCGCCCCGGCGGTTCTGCTGGCCGGCCAGCGTCTGAACGCCGCGCAGCAGAAGCCGAACGTGGTCGTCTTCATTTCCGACCAGCAGAGGCAGGACACGCTCGGTTGCTACGGCAACCCGCTCGTCCGGACACCGAACCTGGACCGCCTGGCGGAGCGCGGCGCGCGCTTCGACAACGCGTTCTGTACGACGCCGCTGTGCAGCCCCGCCCGGGCGTCCATTTTCACCGGCGTCTACCCGCACCGGCACGGGATCGTGGACTTGTGGGGAAAGATCCCCAGCGCGCTCGGCCCGGTGCCAGGATGGAAGACGCCCTCCCGGGAGCAGCTTCCTTGGATGGGTGAACTGTTTTCGCAGGCCGGGTATCACACCGCCTATTGCGGGAAATGGCATTGCCTGACCGGCGCCAGGCGGCCGGGCTTCGCCGAGACGCTGTCGCGTTACGGCGACCCCGACGACGTGGAGGAACCCGGACAGGACGATTTCGCCGCCGCCGCCGCGCGGAAGGGCTATCGCTTCAGCGGGCATGCTCACTCGGCCTACTCGAGCAAAGGTCCCCGGTATGGCGTCTCCATCTTCGCCTTGGAGGACCATCCCGACACGTATCTCGTCGAGAAGGCATGCGAGTTTCTCCGCCGGAAGCACGACCGGCCGTTCCTGTTGGTGGTTTCGGTCAATTCGCCCCACTCGCCCTACGCTCCGCCCAAGCCCTACGACACGATGTATGACCCCCGTTCGATCCGGCTGCCGGAGAACACCAGGGTGTTTGCAAATCCCCGCCGTCCGATCCCGCTGCGCGGCCACCCGGGCGGCTGGAAGAGCGCGCAGCAGAGTTCGCGGGAAGAGTTGCAAGGAGCCTGGGCGTGCTATCTGGGGATGGTCAGCCACATCGATAACCTGATCGGGCGGATGATGGCGGCGATCGAAACCACCGGCCGCGCCGGGAACACGGTCTTCCTGTACACGACGGACCACGGGGACACGATGGGTTCCCATCGCCTCCAGGACAAGGGCCCCTTCATGTACGACACGGTCGCACGCATTCCGCTGCTGATCTCCTGGCCTGGGAGAGTCCGGTCCACCTGGGTCTCCACGCCCGTCAGCCAGGCCGATGTGCTGCCCACTCTGCTCGACTTCGCCGGCATTCGCGATCCGGCCCGCCGTGACGGACGTTCGCTCGCTCCCGCCCTCGCCGGCGACGCCACGCTTGAAGACCGTCCCATTTTCTGCGAGTACAACCGGTTCTACGGGGAGCACTTCCCCGTCCGCGCCATTGTGACCCGCCGTCACAAGTACGTCCACTACTTCGGACCGGAGGGAGAACTGTTTGATCGCCAGGAGGACCCGGAGGAGATTCATAATCTTCTGTTCGACCCCGGCTACCGCCAGACGCTTTCGTCACTTCAGAAGCAGCTTTTCGCGCACCTGTTGCGAAGCGGAGACCCGTACGCGGCGCTGCTGACAGGCGAGGAGCGCCGCCTGGCCGCAACGGCGACACGCTGAAGTTCCGGTCCGGCGCCGCGAGAAAGACGGCGCGCGCCAAAGCCTGCGCCAGGTTCGGGAATCTATGGCAGACTTGGAGTTTGCGGCTCCTTCCCTGCTGCACCCTCTCCGTTGTGGCCGCCTTCGCCGTCGATGCGGTCGCGTTTCGAACCGGCGTGTACCGCCGCCTGCTCGAGCCCTCGTCCTATGCCGGCCAGGTGGAGATCATGCTCGACAGGGCCGCCCGGTCGCGAGCCGGCGTGCTGGTGCTCGGCGACTCCCGCATCGCCGAGGGATTCTCAGCCCGTCTCGCCGATTCCAGCGGGCCCCTGCGGTATTTCAATGCCGCCATTCCGGGGTCGTCCCCGCGTTGCTGGTACTACCTTCTCCAGAGGCTCGATCCCGCGCGATGGCAAACCATCGTCGTGCCTCTCGACAACTATGAGGACGAGGATGGCGATTGGGATTTCGCCGACAACCCTCTCGACACGGCTATTCTGGCCGGCACGCTGACTCTGGCGGCCGCTCCGGAGTTTGTCTTGTCGCATTCTTCCCTTCCGGCGCGCGCCGCCGCGCTCCGCGCCGCCTTGTTCAAGGGGTTCGCGTTCCAACGCGACTTCCAGCAGTTCCTCGCCGCGCCGCGGGCGCGCCTGCACGCTGTCGCTCAGTTCCGGGCGCATGGGGCGGAGTGGAGCGACGGCTACCAGGGGCGCCCTGAATCGGTGAATCCGGGCCCCATCGCGGCTCGCGTACCCTCCCCGCAGCGCGGAGTGCACCACCGCTACCGGATGCGGTGGCTTTCGAAGATCCAGGAACTGGCCGGTCCGCGGGTTGTTGCGATCCGGCTGCCCCGCGGACCTCAAGTGGTCCCGTCGCCGCCGGGCCTTCCCAGCGCGGTCCGGACGCTCGGCATCGTTCGCGCGCCGGAGGCTCTGTTCGCCGGTCTCGAACGTCCGGAGTTTTTCGCCGACACGCTCCATCTGAACCGCGAAGGCCGAACCCGGTTTTCGCTTCTTCTCGCAGCCTGGCTTGCCCAACAAGCCGCCGGCCGCGGCCGTTAGGCCGTCTCTTCGTCCCGTGGTATCAGGCGTAAGGACTGGGGCTGCACCGGCGCCTTGATCAGGAAGACCGCCAGCAGCCCAATCACCGCTGTACACAACAACCCGCCTTCGGGACCATACTCGCCGCCCGACCACGCATCCGAAATGCGCCACCGCAGCGTCACACCGGTCAGCCTCATCGTGAATCCCGACAGATTCACTCCGAACAGGGGAAGCATCCAGTTCCAGCCAAAATGCATCCCGATGGGCAGCCAGAGGTCGCCGGCGCGCAGCACGGCGAGGCACAGCACGACGCCCCACGAGAACGTGTTGAACAGCGCCAGCCACGACACGCTCGCGTTGCCCGAGTGCGCCGCCGCGAACAGGACGCTCACCGGCAGGATGGTGGCGGCCGCGCCGAGCTTCGGAACCAGCACCTGAAATCCGTATCCGCGGAAGAGCATTTCCTCGCCGATCGCGCCGAACAACAGCACGAGAGTGACGAAAACGAAGCCGCCCGCGCCGGCGGATCCCTCCGCGGCCGGGACCCATTCCGCCCAGCCCATGGCGAGCGGCGCTCCGATGACGAGCAGGGCCGCGCTGCCGCCGCCCGCAACTCCGAGGAGCAGGTTCCGCAGAGAGGACCGGCTCCAGTTCAGGCCGATGTCAGGAAGCGTTCCGTGTTCGTAGATTCGCAGACATAAAGAGTTGGCGACGGCCGCGGCGCTGAAGGCTCCGAGAACCGACGCGATCAGCAGGCCGAAAAAGTAGTACAGCGCCGCCGAGACCATCTGCAAGGTCAGGTACGCGAACACTCCGAACAGGACCACACGGATCAGAACCGCGAGGCGCGCGCCCGGCGCCGGGCCGGGGTTCGGTGATGGGGACGCCGGAGCGATGTCTACTTCCAGGAGCTGTAGAGCCAGGCGATGCCGGCCGATTCGGTGTCGCCCGGATGGATGACCACGCGGTAGCGGAACCTCCAGGACTTGCCTGGCTCCAGCGTCATGCTGCCATCCCGCGTCTTGTCGGCATGGAAATCATGCTCGCCGAACTGGTTGGCCGCGAACAGGCCGTAGTCCCGGGAGTGCCAGTAGGTGGGGTGTTTGGGATTGGACGCATGGTCGAAGATCGCCACTCCCACGGTTTCACCTTCAAGCTGGCCCACGTAGTCGACCCATGCAGAGCGCTTGCCCCAGACCTGCTTCTCTCCGACTTTGCCCTCGGCGTTGACCATCCTCCCGGTGTGCTTGCCATCGAGCGGGGCGGTCAGGCGAAGCGCGAAGAAGCCTTCTTTGGTGTCGCCGAACTTCGCCGTTTCGATGCCCGTGAAGGTCACGTCGAAATCGACGATGCGGAGCTTCGGGTCCGAGTGGAACGTCATGGTTCTCGATTCGCGCAGCAGCGCCTTGCCGGCGCTGTCCTTCCACAAGAACGTCGCGGAGATCGACCCGGACTTCCTGCCGCTTGAGATCCGGCCGAGTTTCTCGAGAACCACGAGGCCCTTCTTCGGACTCTTTTGGGACGGATCATTAGCCCAGAAGTCGGTCCCGTTTACGTCGCCGTGGGTAAACCAAAGCCCCTGATGATGAACGTGGTCCTTCGCCTCGCCTTCTTTTTCCTCCATCGGCCAGACGCGTGTGACGATCTTGCCGCCGGCGGTGCGGAGGGGATGGAGGAAGGGCTTCGTCGTCCTGGCGCCGAAATAAAAGTCGGTGAACGGCTGGCCGTCGATGGAAACCGAAACCTTTTCGTCGCCGTGGCGGGTGATATTGACTTCAGCCCACGCGGCGGTTGCAAGGACGAGAATAGACAAAATCGCGCGAAGTGTCATTACGTTTGAGTAGATCATATCAGGCCGGTGGATTTCCAGGACCGGTCTACTTTCGCCCGGGAATCGATTCGCGAAGCCTGGCCGCCAGGTCCGGCCGGCCGGTTTCAATCATCTGTGCGCCCAAGCTGATTGCTTCAGTGATGCCCTCCGCGCTGTCCATCGCGCCGAGAACCGTCACAGCCACGCGCGCCCCGCAGTCATGGACCGCCCGCACCGCCGCAGGGTCGCGCAACTGCGCGATCGACAATCGGACGACCGTGGTCCGCAAGGACGCGCAAGTCCGGGCGATCTCCCCGGCCGACTCCACTTTGGGCATCGTGTCTACGCCAGGCAAAAGTTCGGCGAAGCGCAGAAGCCGGTCGTAGGGACCCTCGATAACAACGTTGCCGATGGCGCCCGCCTCGCGAACGGCCTGGGCGATGGCGCCGACGTCTCCGCTTTTGTGGTCGATGTCAATCCGGACCCCGGTGCGCTTGCTCCACTCGAGCGCCTCCCGCAGCGTGGGGACGCGCTCGCCGGCGCCCGCGTCGAGCCTGCGGATCTGGTCGAACGTCAGATCGCTCACGAGGCCGCGGCCGTTGGTGGTCCGGTCGACGCTGCTGTCGTGCATCCAGGACAAGGCGGCCATCCCTGGTGGCCCGGACGTCCACCTCGACATAGTCCGCGCCCGCCTTCGCGGCGGCGTCAAAGGCCGCGATCGTGTTTTCCGGCGCGACGCTTTTGAATCCCCGGTGCGCGACGATCCATACCCTGCCCGGTGGCGGAGGAGCCGCCGCCAGCGAGAGCGCACACGCCAATAGCGCCAAACAGGCGCGCCGCCGCAAGCGGCCGTAGCGCCCGATTACAGCTCGACGCCCGTCTTCTCCCACCGTCCGGACCTGCCTGAGCGCAGCACCGCCTCGCAGACCTTCTGGGTCTGAAGCGCGTTCCGGAAATCCGGCTGGGTGGGTTTGCCGGATTCGATGCCCATCACGAAGTCGGCGATGGCGTTCAAAAACGAGTGTTCATAGCCGATCACGAGGCCCGGCACCCAGTACCGGTTCATGTACGGGTGCTCGCCGTTGGTGACGTGGATGCGCCGCCAGCCGCGGATGTGCGAGGGCACCGTCGTGTTCGTATCGGCCGAATTGTATTCGAACAGATCCAGGTATTCCTGTTCCTCGAGGTCGAACTTGATGCTTCCGTTCTCGCCGTTGAGTTCGAACGTCTTGAGGGCCTTGTGGCCACGGGCGTACCGGGTCGACTCAAACAGCCCCAGAGATCCGTTGGCGAACTCACACAGAAACAGGCAGGCGTCGTCGATGCCGACGTTCTCCACCTTGCCGGTGAGCACGTGCTTCCGCTTCCGGATGAAGGTCTCCGTGCGGGCCGTGACGCGCGTGATGGCGCCGTTGAGCCACATCGCCGTGTCGATATTGTGCGCCAGCAGATCGCCTGTGACTCCGGACCCGGCCGCCTTCACGTCCAGCCTCCACAAGCCGGCGCCCCCCTGCGGGAGGTCGGGCGAAATGGTCCAGTCCTGAAGGAAGTTGCTGCGGAAGTGGAAGGGGCGGCCGATGCGGCCTTCCTCGATCAGCTGCTTGGCGAGCGAGATGGCCGGAACGCGGCGGTAGTTGAACCAAACCATGTTCGGGACCTTGGCCTTCTCGATCGCCCTGACCATCGTCGCGGCTTCCCGGACGTCGCGCGCCAGGGGCTTCTCGCAGACGATCATCTTGCCGGCCTTGGCGGCGGCGATGGCGATCTCGGCGTGGGTGTCGTTAGGGGTGCAGATGTCGATCAGGTCGACGTCTTTCGCGTTGACGACGGCCCGCCAGTCCGTTTCCGTCCGCTCGTAGCCCCAGTTGGCCGCAAACGCCGCGACCTTCTCGGCGTTGCGCGCGCAGGCCACCTGGAGAACAGGCTTGTGTTCGACGGGGAAGAAGTCGGTCAGGCGCTTATAGGCGTTCGAATGGGCGCGGCCCATGAACCCGTAGCCGATCATGCCGACCCGAAGAGGTTTGTGCGCCATATCTCGTCCTCACTGGTTGCCGTACTTCGCGATCAGCCCGTCGAGAGCCTTCTTGCACGTCTCGGTGGCCGTCCACGCGTCGGGCCAGAAGCAGAGGTCGATCGTCCACCAGTCGTGCGGAAGGCGCGCCGCCTTCACGAGCGCGGGCATGATCTCGTCGAAGTTGAGAACGCCGAGTCCGAAAGGCGGATGGGACGAAGTCTCGTCGTTGCCGTTGGCGTCTTTGTGGCAGGTGTTGTCCGAGTCGATCAGGTGGATGTGGTTGATGCGTCCGTCAAGCATCCGGATGTAGTCGACCTGGCTCGGATACGTCTCCTTTTCGCCTTCGTGCCTGGCTCCGACCACGGCCACCATCTGTCCGTGGCAGGTGTCATATTGGATCCCGAAGTTCGGCCTGTTCACCGCATCGTGAATGCGCACCGCGTCGCTCGGCTTGTTGAACGCGAACCCCGGCTCCACCTCCCAGGTGACGTATTGCCCGTTGCCGGCGGCGATGTCGCAGCACTTCTGCCAAGTGTTCACGACCCTCGACATGGCGGTGGCGTAGTCGACCTCCCGCAGGATGGTGGGCGGCTGGACGCAGTCGACGCGAATGCCCTGAATGCCGAGGTCCCGGCAGAACTCGGAGTTCTTGCGGAACTCTTCGATGTACTTCGACTGGTCGTCCGTGTTGATGAGTTTCTCGCCCCAGAGATTGGCGGCAATCCCCGAGAAAGCCATCCCCTTCGACTTCATCTTCGCCGCCAGTTCCGCGCGCTGGGACTTCTCCGGCATCGCGCCCGGCCACGAATGGTTCGGACCGTTCGGATTGCCCGGATTCGGATGAGGCGGAAATCCCCCCAGTTCGACTCCGTCGAAGCCGAGTGATTTCAACTTGTCGAGAACCGTGTCGAAATCGATGGGGTTCGAGGCATACGGGCCGATCGTGTAGGCCCAGGATCCGATGGAGGTTCGTTTGCTCATGCGAACTCTTTTTGATACCGCAAAGAAGAGTAAGATGCAAGCATGCCGGAATCTGCGCTGCGGAGCGAGTGCCGGGGCGAACCGCTGTCGCTCCTCACCACGACAATTCAGCGCCAGTTGCGAGCCTCGGCGGCGCGGTTCGGCGGCCGGGACGCGCTGGTTTCACGCCACCAGGGGCGGCGTTTGACGTGGAGCGAACTCGACCGCGAAGTGGATGTGTGGGCGCGCGGCCTGGCCGGCATGGGGCTGGCGCCGGGCGACCGCGTGGGAATCTGGTCGGCCAACTGCATCGAATGGGTGCTTTTGCAGTTAGCCTGCGCGCGGGCGGGCGTGGTGCTGGTGAATGTGAATCCCGCCTACCGTTCGCACGAGCTGCGGTTTGTGATCGCGAAGTCACGTATGAAGGCGCTGTTCCTTTGGGAACGCGACGCCCGCGCGAACTACCGCGAGATCCTCGAGCAGGCCGGCGGCGGCGTCCGGGCCGTCTACTTCGGCGAGGGCTTTTCCTGGGAGCGGATGGGCGAGTTGCGAGACCCCGCCGATCCCGATGAACCGGTCAATATCCAGTACACGTCCGGTACGACGGGGATGCCGAAAGGCGTGCTGCTGACAAGCCGGAATATCCTGAATAACGGCTACCTCGTGGGACGCCAGATGAAGCTCTCCGAGCGCGACCGGATCTGCCTGCCCGTTCCTCTCTACCATTGCTTCGGCTGCGTGATGGGCGTGCTGGCCTGTGTGGTCCACGGCTCGGCGCTCGTGTTGCCGAACTGGACCTACGACGCACGGGCCGCGCTCGAAGCCGTGCATGAGGAGCACTGCACGGCCATTTACGGTGTTCCGACGATGTTCATCGCCGAGCTCGAGCATCCGCAGTTCGCCGAATTCGACCTGCGGCCGCTGCGGACGGGAATCATGGCGGGCGCGCCCTGCCCGATCGAAGTCATGCGCCGCGTTGTGGAGCAGATGCACTGCCGCGAGATGACCATCGCCTATGGGCAGACCGAGAGCTCACCCGTGATCACGATGTCGTCTGCGGACGACTCGCTCGAGGTGAGGGTCGGAACCGTGGGCCGCGCGATGCCGGAAACGGAGGTCAAAATCGTGGACCCGGCCACTGGCGAGACGGCCGCCGTGGGCATGCAGGGAGAGTTATGCACGCGCGGCTATCTCGTGATGAAGGGCTATGACGCCGAACCCGAGGCGACGGCGCGTGCCATTGACCGCGACGGCTGGCTCCACACAGGCGATCTCGCGGTGATGCGCGACGACGGAAACTTCCGCATCACCGGCCGCGCCAGGGACATGATCATTCGCGGCGGCGAGAACATCTATCCGCGCGAAGTGGAAGAGTTTCTCTACACGCATCCGAAGGTTTCCGACGTACAGGTGGTCGGCCTGCCGGACGTCAAACTCGGAGAGACGGTGGCCGCGTGGGTGCGGCTGAAGCCGGGCGAGCAGATGACGGCGGAAGAGTTGCGCGAGTGGTGCAAGGGGAAGGTGGCGCACTTCAAGATCCCGCAGCACGTCCGGTTCGTCGACCAGTTCCCAATGACGGTGACCGGAAAGATCCAGAAGTTCCGGATCCGCGAGGAGGAGATCGCACGACTCGGCCTGGCGTCGGCGGCGAAGGTGGAGACCGCCTAGCCTGAATGATGGTGCCATCCGGGCCGGCTGGGGCAGCGTGCGGGCACGATTGCTTCCGCAGGTTTCATTGAAATCGGCTTACTGGAGACCTGCGAGACCAGCCGCGCCATCATGCCTACATCCTGGGAGGGATCAGGGACAGCTACCGGCTGACGGCTGGTAAACTGAAAATGGCCGACCGAGATAAGCAGGCGCTGCCCGGGAACTCGCCACCACCGAGTTTCTGGAGCGCCGGAACTCGTTCTCTATTGCCCGGCGCGGGCGGTTCCTTTTAACTCCCATATTTGATACAATCCGTCCATTCCCACCAAGGAGTGAGATGGGAATCATCACTTTCTGGAAACGGTTGTTCCGATCGCAATCCCCGACCGCCAGCCCCCCGAAGGCAACCAGCGCGGCGGAGCAGCGGCAGTCGGCAGTCAAGCCACCAGTGCCGTCAATGACGCTGACTCTAGAGGACCGGCGCTTCGATGCCGTTGGTACGCCAGATCAACTGGCCAGCGCCGTCACGAGTAGAGCGCGCGTCTTCTTCCGGGTGGAGTACAACAGGTTCGGTCAAACGTGGGAGACAATCCTGCGCGCACTGCCATCGGACACCAATCTTCAGCAGAGCTTCAACTTTGAAATACATCTCCGGCTCGCTTGCGCAAACTGTCAAGCTGTTCTGACCCCGCTCGGCCTCGGAACGTTGATTATGAGTCAGTCGGGGGGCCTGGTGAACCCACGAAGTCCGTCGGCGGCATGTCGGCGATGCGGCGGAAGCCACGCTTACCTGATATTCGACCCCGACGGATTCCGCCCACCAAGTGGGCCAATCGCCAACTATTTCGTTTACGCCTCAGCCGAGTCTGCTCGAGCAGCGTTTGCGGTTGCCAAACAGCATCTCGGCGGGCGCCCTCCGACATTGCGCGGCAGACTTGAGCTTCGGACCAATACCGTTGGCATCGCTGGAGGGATTCCGTATCCTTATTGGGTGGTCCTCCATTTCCAGGACATTCAGGAGTCTACCTTCAACGCCTTTATGGAGTCTTTCGCCGCGGTCAGGGAGACCATGCATTACAACGATTGGGAAATTACCAAGTCCACCGATAAGATCGCAGCGAACGCCAGTAACTCTACCCTGGTTGACTCGCTTTCCTTCTAATCGTGCCGTGTCTGGCGGCGCCCCAAGGACGAGCACGTAGGCATGTGACGAGTTAGCGTGTTCCGCGTGAAAGCTCGAAATGGACCGGCTCCAAGTTCAGTGGCGAGTGGGGGCCGCCATTACAAAAGCGGCTTGAGCGGCGTATCCGGTTTACTACGCCCTCATATCGCACGAAGAAACGTGGTTGTTGATCTGCCACTCGAATCCGCCCGCGAGGGTTCAGAAGGCGAGACGCTCGAAGGTCCAGTAGATGGCGATGCAGGCGATCCCGGCCGACGCGGGCGTGGCCACCCAGGACCGGTACCAGGAACGGTTCGCCCACCACCCTGCCAGCAAGAACGCGGCTGCGATGACGGCCAGTTGTCCCGCCTCGACGCCCGCATTGAAGCTGAGCAGCGCCGTGACGAACTCCCCCTGCGGCAGGCCGAGTTCGCGCAGCACGCCGGCGAATCCGAGCCCGTGAAGCAGTCCGAACAGGAACACCAGCGCCACGCGCCACGATCTCAACTCCGCCAGAAAGATGTTCTCGACCGCCACGTACGCGATGGACAACGCAATGAGCGGCTCGACGATCTCCGGTTTCACCGAGACCAGTCCGTGGATGCTCAGCCCAAGGGTGATCGTGTGGGCGGCGGTGAACGCGCTGACCTGCCAGAAAACGGCCCGCCAGTGGCGGGTCAGCAGGCAGAGGCCGAGCACGAACAGGACGTGGTCGAGTCCGTGGGGAATGATGTGGGTGAAGCCGAGACGCAGGTAGCGGGCTGCGGTGGCCAGGCGGCCGCCGCGCGGGACGGCGGCGAGGTCGAACGGGGCGCTCGTCTGGCGTCCCTCCAGCCATTCGGTCGACGGAGAGGCGCCGGGCCACGGGCGGAGGGAGAACGCGTAGGTGGCGAACGTCCATCCGTATGACCACGTGAACTTCCTCGCGCCGGCGGGGACCGCGCCGCTCAGCCGGATGAACGCCACGCCATCGGAGACTCTGTAGGCAGCCCGCGGCTCGACCCGAACGCCGTCGAACTCGGCGTTGATCCGCTTGCGAAAGATTGCGTCGAGCCGTTCAAGAGGGACCTGCGTGGGACTCATCTTCTCGACAAGCGACTGCGCGTCGGTTACGATCTCGGCCTCCCAGGAACGCTCCGACGGGAAGACCACGGATACGCGCGTCGTGCCGATTTCGTGCGCCAGGGCCGCGAGACAACACAGCGCCGTCAGGGCCGGAAGGATCCTCATGGCCGCCTGCCTCCCGCCTCCGATTCCGCGGGCAGTTCGAAGGTCAAGGAGGCCCAGAAGCTCTCCCATTCGGCGTTCAGGCCGGGTGCGGCGGGGATCATGTGGACGGCCTTCACGAGCCACGGTCCGGGCCCGTGCAAGACGAACCGGACCCGCCCGTGCCGGTCCGACCGCGCGACCAGCCTGCGCTCGGGGTGAGCCTTGTTGAGGGCCACGACTTGGGCGCCGGCCAGGGGCTTGCCCTCAAAAAGCAGCCGCACGGGCAGTTCCCCGTCCGGACGCAACGCGTAGGGGTTGCGCTCCGCCACGAGTTCAAGGGCGAAACCCAGCAGGCGGTCACGCTGTCCCGGTTTCGGCGGCCCGGTCAGGATCAGGCTTTTGGCGCAGCGGGAGAAGAGTTCCCTAACGGCGCCGTGGCGACGTTCGTAGCGGATGTTGAGCCCTTCTTCCTTTAGGTACTGGCGGAACTTCTCCGGAGCTTGCTCTGCCACATTGCGGTGGCTCCGGTAGCCGATCACCGCCAGTCCTTCCTCGGCCCGGATCAGGCCAGCCGGATCCATGCCGGGCCGGCCCGGCACGGGCCTGCGGCCCGCGGCGCTTTCTACGACGAACTCGCGAATCAGGTTGGGGTCGCGCGGGAGCGGGTCGCCCACGAAGCCCTCGCCCACACGGAACCGGGCGGCCACCATCGCGCCGGGGGCGGGGCGGAAGGCGGAAGGCTCGATCCACATGTCGTGCGCCTGCGCCGCCGTGAGAACGAGAAACAGCGCCAGCAGCAGGGCGACGCGCGTATGGTTGCAAACACCTTGAAGGATCATGGCGGTCTCGCTGGAAGCCCGGTCGGAATGGCTCCCGGATCGGGAGCCATTCCACGGACGGACGGGTTGCGCTAGTTCACCGGGGGGATGTCGGGCTGGGTCGGAACATTCGTGCCGCCATGACCCTGGAACAAGCCCTGGTGGGCCGGGGCGAGGAAGGGGAAGCGGTCGAGATAGTTCTTGTCGTTGACCTCGACGCCGCGCACCAGCCCCGCGCCCGGATCTCCCGCGACGATCAGGCTGATGATGACGGTGTTCACGTTCACCTGGTTGCGGTTCGGAGCGGTCCCTCCGCCCAGCCGCCGGCCGTTCGGGAACGATGAATCGATGGCAGCGTCGAGCGTGATGACGTCGCCCGTGAAACCGTCCTGGACCGGGATGGGCCGGCCCAGGTTGACCGCGCGGATGATGTCGAGGCGCGGTCCCTTGAGCCGCTCGACGGCGGCGTCGGGAACGTTGAGCGCTTTGTAGATGCCGAGCGCCTCGGCGTCACGGACGAGCACGGGGAACAGGATGTTGGCGCCGAAGTTGGAGACGTCCGTCAGCGGCGTGCTGCGCAGATAGCGGGTGTGGTCCTGGGTGCCTACCAGGCCGGCGTTGAACAGCGGGAGGCCGTTGCGGCCGACCTGGACCCAGGGGCCCGAACCTTCCACGCCTGTGATCGGGTCGTCGGCGTTGACAGTCTGAATCTGCCGCCGGAGCACGCGCGACCAGACGCGAACCAGGCTGTCGGTGGATTCCGGGACGAGTTCGCCGTTGTGCGGAATGCCGTTCGGGAACAGCTCGCGCATGGGCACCTCCATGGCGATCGAGAAGACGTTGAATCCTGTGAAGACGTCGCGGATCGTTCCGCGGCGCGCTCCGTTGATGCCGCCGAGATCGGCGCGGCCCAGGTTGACCAGGTCGAAGATGCCCTTCTCGTCGAGCTGGTAGGGGTCGTCGAACTGCCCGGCGATGACCCTGCCGCCGTTGCCCATGAGGTGGATATAGCGGTCGACGAAGGCTTGGTTGTAAAGGCCGACTTCGCGGCTGGTGGGATCGCCCGAGTCATAGCCGCGGAAGGGTCCGAGACCGTAGACCAGCCGGTCCGTCTGCGGGCCGTGGTTGTTGGGGAGAACCGGCGCGTCAAGAACCATGATGGACTCGTCGTCACCGCTGGCCCGGGGGATGATCCGGGTGACGGTCATCGTCTCGGTTCCGCCGGTCAACTGCCAGAGCAGTTCGTTGCCGCCGCCAAGGGGGTCGCGCGCGGTGGGCGCCGCCTCCCGGCGCAGCGTGTTCTTGAACTCCACGCGGAAGATCATCTTGTCTTCGAGGCTGGCACCCAGGGCGATGTGGAACTCATAGCGGTAACCGTTGCAGGCGCGGAGGCCCTGGTTGCCTTGGCCTGGCTCGTGCAACGGGTTGAAATTCATGATGAGGTACAGCTTATCGTGCGAGCCCGGCTCCACCCACGCGTAGGTGTCGGTGTTGTCGGCGCACGGCTCGTTCAAAACGGCCATCGCCTCGCGATGGCTCGAGGCGAAAAGACCACTTCCCGCCGCGGTGATCAAGGCCGCCGCGGCAAAACGCACGTATCGTGTGGACATATGTTTGTGCTCCAGTTGCGCGAGCCGGTTGAACTGTCGCTCAAGACGCGGCGACGGCGCCGGAGTCCGGCCGGGCCGGGCTCCCTGCCCTTCTGGCTCGCTTCAAAGGGATGTACGGCGCAGGCGCGCGACTGGATGTAGCCGACGGGAAAAAGATAACGCAGACGGTCTGGAGTTCCCTGCAAGATTGGTTCCGGCTCGGGCATGGGGCGACGGCAAAACTGGTACGCTGAAGCCTCGGGAGCAAAAATGATCCAACTCAAAGTGAACGGGACGGCCCGCGACTTCAGCGGCGATCCCGACATGCCTCTGCTGTGGTACCTTCGCGACATCCTGGATCTCACCGGCAGCAAGTTCGGCTGCGGGATGGGCCTCTGCGGCGCCTGCACCGTGCACGTCAACGGAGCGGCCGCGCGCTCGTGCGTGACGCCGATGAAGAGCGCGGCAGGCAAGAGCGTCACAACGATCGAGGGACTCAGCGCGGCGGGCGATCATCCCGTCCAGAAGGCATGGGCGGCCTGCCATGTGCCGCAGTGCGGCTATTGCCAGAGCGGCCAGATCATGCAGGCCGCGGCTCTGCTCAGGGAGAAGCCGAAGCCGACCGACCGCGACATTGATTCCGCGATGCAAGGGAATCTCTGCCGGTGCGGAACCTACCAGCGGATCCGCAAGGCCATCCACATGGCGGCCGGCCAGGCCGGGGGAGGGAAGGCATGAGCGCCGTCAGGCTGGTTCATCGCAGGGGGTTCCTCGAGGACCTCTTTTCCGCCGGCGCCGTCATTCTGGGCGCCGCCGTCCTGCCGGCGGACGCCGCGGGGGCGGACGCGGCATGGATGCCGAGCGTCTACCTCGGCATCGAGCCGGACGGAACGGTCAAGATCGTGGCCCACCGCTCGGAGATGGGAACGGGCATCCGGACCGCGCTCCCGATGGTGGTGGCCGAGGAACTCGAGGCCGACTGGACACGGGTCCGGATCGTACAGGCGACCGGCGACGAAAAGTACGGATCGCAGAACACGGACGGCTCCTGCTCGATCCGGGACTTTCACGCGGCGATGCGCGAGGCGGGCGCGTCGGCGCGCCTCCTGCTCGAACGGGCGGCGGCGGCGAAATGGAGCGTGCCGGCCGGAGAGTGCAAAGCGAAGGCGCACATGGTGACCCATGCGCGGAGCGGACGGTCGGCCGGCTTCGGCGAACTGGCGGCGGCCGCGGCCGCGCTGCCCGCGCCGGCCAGACAGGACCTCCGGTACAAGCCGCCCGCCGAGTACCGTTATGTGGGCAGGAACGTGCCGGTCACGGATCTGGCTGACATTCTGACAGGGCGTGGAACATTCGGCATGGACGCCAAAATGCCCGGGATGCTGTACGCCTCGATCGAAAGGCCGCCCGTGTTCGCCGGGCAGTTGAAACGCTTTGACCCCACCGAGGCGTCGAAGGCCCCCGGAGTGCACAGCGTCGTCGTGGTGGACCCGTTCAAGCCGCCGCACAGGTTCCAGCCGCTCGGCGGCGTCGCGGTGCTCGCCGACAGCACGTGGGCGGCGATCCAGGGGCGCAGGAAGCTCAAGGTCGAGTGGGAGGCGGGCGCCAACGCGTCGTGGGAGTCCGGCGCCCAGAAGACGGCGCTGATGGAAGCGGCGCGGAAAGCGCAGAAAGTGGTTCGGAATATTGGCGATGTCGACTCCGAGTTCGCCAAAGCGGGCAGGACGCACGAAGCCGAATACTGGGTCCCGATGCTGGCGCACGCTCCCATGGAGCCGCCGGCCGCCGTGGCCGAATTCAAGGACGGCAAGGTGACCGCCTGGGCGTCGACGCAGAACCCGCAGGCGGTCCAGGAAGCCATCGCGAGCGCGATGGGCCTGTCCAAGAAGGACGTGACCTGCCACGTCACGCTGCTCGGCGGAGGCTTCGGACGGAAATCAAAGCCGGACTACGTGGTGGAAGCGGCGATTCTCTCGCGGAAGACCGGCCGGCCCGTGAAAGTGGCATGGAGCCGGGAAGAAGACATCCGCTTCGACTACTACCACACGCCGGCAGCTCTGTACTTCAAGGCCGCCATGGACGCCAAGGGCCGCCCGACGGCATGGCTGCAACGGAGCGTGTTTCCGACCATAGGTTCGACGTTCGACGCCACAGCCACCTACGGGCAGGACTTCGAGATCGGAATGGGGCTGGTCGATTTGCCGTTTGCGATCGCCCACCACCGCGCCGAGAACGGGCCGGCGCCCAACCCGGTCCGGATCGGCTGGATGCGCTCGGTCGCCAACATCTACCACGCCTTCGGAATCCATTCCTTTCTCGACGAGCTTGCGCACGCGGCGCGCCGGGATCCGGTCGAATACGCGCTGGACGTGATCGGACCGGCGCGGAAGGTAGACCTGGCGGCGGAGGGCGTCAAATACTGGAACAACACCCAACCGCTGGAGAAGTTTCCGATCGACACAGGCCGGCTGCGCCGTGTCGTGGAGGTCGTGGCGGAGAAGTCCGGGTGGGCGAAACGAAAGTCCGGAGCCGGCCGGGGTTGGGGGTTTGCGGCGCACCGCAGCTTCCTGAGCTATGTCGCCGCCGTTGTGGCGGTCGAGGTCGACGGCCGGGGCCGAGTGCGGATTCCGGAGGTCCATATCGCCGCGGACGCCGGGATGATCATCCATCCGGACCGGGTGACGGCCCAGTTCGAGGGCGCGGCGGTGTTTGCAACCAGCATCGCCATGATGGGCGAGATCACGGGCGAAGCGGGCAAGGTGAAGCAGTCGAACTTTCACGACTATCCCGTCGCCCGGATTCAGGAAGCGCCGCTCCACACGCAGGTCCATATCGTCAGCAGCGGGGAGCCGCCGGCCGGGGTCGGCGAGCCGGGGGTCCCGCCGGTTGTTCCGGCCATCACGAACGCGATTTTCGCCGCCACCGGCAGGCGTATCCGCGACCTGCCGGTCAAGAAGCACAAGCTCGCCTGACAGGCCGGAGGAATGAACACCGTCCTCTGGCTTCTCTTCTTGTCGATGACCATCAACTACATCGACAGGGGGGCTTTGTCCGTCTCGGCGCCGGTGCTGTCAAAAGAATTGGGGCTCACGGCGGACCGGATGGGATGGCTGTTTTCGGCCTTCTTCTGGAGCTACTCCCTGTTTCAGCTCATCTCGGGATGGCTCGCCGACCGCTACGACGTCAAGCGCGTCTACGCCGCGGGCTTCACGATCTGGTCGGCGGCGACGATGGCGATGGGATTGCTGCCGCGTTTCGAGGCGCTGGCCGGCGCGCGGCTGCTGCTCGGCATCGGCGAGAGCGTCGCCTATCCGGCCTGCTCGAGGGTGATCGTGCAGAACTTCCCTGAGAACCGCCGCGGATTCGCCAATGCGCTGGTGGACGCGGGCACCAAGATCGGGCCTGGCCTGAGCACGTTGTTCGGCGGGTTGCTGGTCAGCGCCTTCGGATGGCGGGCGCTGTTCATCGGCCTCGGCGCGGTCAGCCTGCTGTGGCTGATCCCGTGGATTCTGCTGGTTCCGCGGGGAGCGTCGGACGGCGAAAAGGGGCCGAGGCAGCCGTCGATCGGCTACGGAGAGTTGCTGCGAAACCGGCAGCTGTGGGTGACGTCGGCCGGAATGTTCTGTCTCGGCTATGTCTGGTACTTCCTGCTGTCGTGGCTTCCGAGCTACCTTGTCAGCGAACGCGGCTTCTCGATTCAGGCGATGGCCGTGTCCGGGTCGGCGCCCTTCTTCGTAATGGCGGCGGCAACGGTGTTGGGGGGGTGGCTGAGCGACCGGTGGATCCGCCGCGGCGGCGATGTCTCGCGCGTGCGCCGGACGTTCGCGGTATGCGGCTTGGCCGGGTGCGGTGCGGCGATGGCGCCCGCGGTTCTGACGAAAGACCCGGCTGCGGCGATAGGCCTGATCTGCGCGGCCTGTTTCTGCCTGGGCGTGTACACCTCGAATGTCTGGGCCATCACGCAGACGCTGGCCGGCTCGCACGCGGCGGCGAAATGGACGGCGTTTCAGAACTTCGTGGGCAACCTGGGAGGCGTGGTCTCGCCGGCGCTGACCGGCTGGATCGTGGCCCGCACGGGGTCCTTCCTGTACGCGTTTTTCGGCGCCGTGGCGGTGGTGGCCGCGGGTGCGCTCTGCTACGCGATCCTGCTCGGGGAAATCCGCTCGGTGAGGTGGAAAGGAGGCGAGAGGTGAGAAGACCGGCGGTCATCGAAACGCTGGCGGAACTGGTCCGCATCAACAGCATCAATCCGGCCTACGACAACGGGGTTCCGGAGGCGGGCGTGGCGGACTTCGTGGGCGATTTCTTCGCCGCCCGGGGAATCGAAACGTGGCTTCAGGAGGTGCATCCCGGCCGATCGAACCGGATCGCGAGGCTGTCGGGCCGGGGCGCGGGCAGAATCGTCCTGGAGGCGCATATGGACACCGCGTCCGTCAACGGGATGACGATCGACCCGTTCGATCCGGTCATTCGCGACGGCAGGCTGTACGGCCGGGGGGCCTGCGACACCAAGGCGGGGCTGGCGGCGATGATGGAGGCGGTGGCGTCCCTTCACCGCGACGGGATCGAGCCGGCCTGCGAGGTCTGGCTCTGCGCGGCGGTGGACGAGGAGTTCTCCTTCACCGGAGTGACCCGGTTCTGCCAAGGTCTCAAGGCCGACGCAGCGATCGTCGCCGAGCCGACGGAGTTAAGGAACATCTCCGCCAGCAAAGGGGTGCTGCGCTGGCGGATTCGCACCAACGGCAAGGCGGCGCACAGTTCGAAGCCGCACCTGGGTGTGAACGCCATAGAGCACATGGCCGCGGTCGTGCAGGCCATCGGCGAGGAGAACCGCAAACTCGCGGCGGCCTCTCATCCGCTGCTCGGGCCGGGCACGCTCAACGTCGGCGTCATTTATGGCGGAGTGCAGGTCAATTTCGTACCCGATGGCTGCGTGATCGAGATCGACCGCCGCCTGCTGCCCGGCGAGCGCGCCGAAGCGGTGCTGGCGGTCCACGAGGCGATGCTCGGACGTTTGCGGGAGTCGGTTCCGGGCTTCAACGCCGTCCAGGAGCTTCCGCCGATGCTGGTCGACGAAGCGCTCGAAACTCCCCTCGATTCGCCCGTGGTGCAGACAGCGTCGCGGGTCCTCGAACGGATGGGGCTGGACGGAACTCCGGCGGGCGTGCCCTATGGAAGCGACGCGAGCAAGTTGGCGCGGCAGGGCGTGCCGAGCCTCATTTTCGGACCGGGGTCGATCGACCAGGCGCACGCCGCGGTCGAATGGGTGGAGTGTGACCAGGTCGAGCGGGCGGTCGACTTCTACCGGGGTTTCGTGCTCGAGTTCTGCCCGTGAGAGCCTTGTGGCCGGGATCCGCCGAGTCGAGCGTCAACGGTCTTCGTCGACCAGTTGGGCGTCCGGCGGCAGCTTGAACTCGAACATCGCCGGCGCCAGCGGCGCGTTAGCCTGCTCGCCGGAGAACCGGTAGACCAGGACCGACTGATCCTGCCCGGTGACGCGAAGCAGCTGAATCCGCGCGTCGGGTTCGACCAGGAATGCCACCTGTGTGTACGGGGCGCGCTCCGATTTCGGCGTCGCCACGATGTATGTGTTCGATCCTTCCGGATACGTCCGGAACTCCTTGAAGTCGCGCTGGAAATCGAGCCGGCCCATGAGGAACGCCAGAGGGGCGCGCAGGTCGTCGCTGTCCTTGACACGGGCGCGCGTCACCTGGCGCGCACCCGGCGAGTAATAGTAGAAGAAACGGCCGTCGCTCAGAAAGAACTTTCCCGCCGGCGCCGTGTAGTTCCAGCGCATCCGGCCCGGCTTGGCGAGGTAAAGTTCGCCCGATTCGGTTCGCGTAATCCGCCCTTTGCCGCTGAGCGACTGCTCGAAGCCGAGCCGCAGGGTACGGGGCCTGTTATAACGGTCCTCCACGCGGCGCAACAGCTTCATGAGGTCGGACTGGGCGGACAGAGACGGCAGAACGGCAAGAACCAGAAAAACGGGAGGCAGACATGCTCTCACACCCTCCATTGACGCACAGGCGTACACGCCGTTGCTGGGTTATGATTGATTGGATCTATGGACCACCTGCTGAGCTTGATCCTGTTGACGCCGCTGGCCGGGTTCGTGGTCTTGCTGTTCATTCCATCGGGCAACGAGCGGGCGCTGAAGGTGTGGGCGAACGCCGCCATGGGTGTGGGCTTCGCCCTCACGCTCCCGCTCGTGACGGCCTTCGACCGGTCAAAGGACTTCCAGTTCGAGGAGCGGCTGCCCTGGATCCCGTCGATCGGAGCCTCCTACCATCTCGGAGTCGACGGTATCGGCGTCCTGATGGTCGTCATGACGGCGCTGCTTGGGTGGATGGCGGTTCTGGCGAGCTGGAGTTCGATCACCACGCGGCTCAAAGAATACTATGCCTATTTCCTGTTGCAGCAGGTGGGTATGGTCGGCGTGTTCGTCTCGCTCGACATGTTCCTGTTCTTTCTGTTCTGGGAGCTGACGCTGGTTCCGATGTATTTCATCATCGCGATCTGGGGCGGGCCGCGGCGCGCCTACGCCAGCATCAAGTTCGTTATCTACACGCTGGCCGGTTCGGTCCTGATGCTGCTGGGAATCCTGACGCTGTACTATTTCCACCACCAGCAGTTTCAGGTCTACAGCTTCGACTGGAAGGACCTTCTGAAAGTCACGTTGCCATGGAACGCGGCGTGGTGGGTGTTCTGGGCGTTCTTTCTCGGCTTCGCTGTCAAGGTGCCGATGTGGCCGTTCCACACATGGCTCCCGGATGCGCACGTCGAAGCGCCCACGGCGGGATCCGTCGTGCTGGCCAGCATCCTGCTGAAAATGGGCACCTATGGATTCCTCCGGTTTTCGCTGCCGCTGCTGCCGGAAACGTCGAAGCATCCGACGGTGATCGCGATTGTCGCCGCCCTGTCGATTATCGCGATCGTCTACGGGGCGTTCGTCTGCCTCATGCAGAAGGACATGAAAAAGCTGATCGCGTATTCCTCCGTCAGCCACATGGGTTTCTGCACGTTGGGGATCTTCGCCCTGAATCCGGCCGGAATCGCCGGCAGCGTGATCCAGCAGATCAATCACGCCATTTCTACCGGAATGCTCTTCCTGATCGTCGGAGTCGTCTACGACAGGCGTCATTCGCGCGAGATTGCCGCTTACGGCGGCTTGCTCAAGGTGATGCCGGTTTACACTTTCGTGTTCCTGTTTGCGGCGCTGAGTTCGATGGGGCTGCCTCCGCTCAACGGATTCATCGGCGAGGTGACGATTCTCCAGGGCGCCTACCAGGTGTCGATCACGTGGGTTCTGTGGGCGGCGCTGGGCATCCTTCTTGGAGCGGCCTACCTGCTGTGGCTGTTCCAGCGCACGATGCTCGGCGACCTCGACGAGAAGAACGCCGCGCTGCCGGATCTGAGCTGGCGCGAGATCGCCGTGTTCGCACCCCTGATCGCGTGGGCGGTCTGGATCGGCGTCTATCCGCGGCAGCACTTCGAGTTGATCGAGCGGCCGGTGGCGCAGATCGTCGAACGGGTCAAGCCGGGCTATCACATGGACAAGAAGATCCGGAACCCGATCGCGCAGCAACGAATCCGCTAAAACCTGCGCGGGGCCGCCGAACCGGCGTCAGATTCCGCTGTCAGGTATGATTCTGGGTTCCAGCGTGCTTGCCCGCTCCACCCACATCCGGACTGTATCGGAAGGGGGCACGCTCCGGGCGTAGCGGCCTGTGGCGTTTGTTGCGGAAAGCCGGGCGTGGAGGTCCGCGGGGACTTCGCCACGCAGGTCGCTGACCGAGCGCACCCCGGCCTCCTCAAGCAGTTCGGCCCAATCCGGCTCGACGCCGTCGACGCGGAGCAGGTCAGCCATCCGGGTCCACTTGGCGATCAGGTCGCGCTTGATTCCGGCCTCCGTTGCGATGCGATCCCGGCCCGCCGGGGAGGCGCCGTGCTCGAGCAGGTCCTTCACCTGAAGAATACCCACCGAGCGCAGCTTTTGGCCAAAAACGGGTCCGATGCCCTCGATCCGTTCGATATCTCCGAAGCCTTCTCGTTGTGTTCTGAGAACCAGCGAGTCGAGCCGGCGCCGTAGCGACAGGAGGCGGTCGGAGGCGCCCGTGCCCCCGTCCGGCGGACCGGCCTGTGAGGCTTCAATCGCGGCGTAGCGGTCTCTCCAGTCACGGGCGGACGCCTCGGCGGCCAGGACACGGCTCTGCGCGGCGTTCAGTTCCTCGCGAAGATCATCGAGCGCGAGGACGAGATTTCCATGCTTGCGGCGCCACTCGGCCTCGGCTATCTCGGCGGCCGCGCGGCCGGCCCGCGCCGCCTCCATGTCCTCCCGCAGGCGGGCGACGGCCTCCCGCAGCCCGGCGTCACCGGCATTGTCCTCCCCTGCACGGCGGAGGTCGAGGGACATTTGACGCTGTTCGGCCTCGACGGCGCTCAGCTTCTCCTGCGCCGCGGCGACTTCGGCCCGGAACTGCTCGACCTTCTTTCGAAGCGCGGCGCCTTCCGCCTCGGCCTGCTGTATGAGCCCGGACGCTTCGGCTTCCAGCGCTTCCGCTCTGCGGATCCAGGTGCTTCGCTCCTCTTCGAGCCGGCTGTGTGCGTCACGGGAGGCTTGAAGCTCCGAGGCCAGCGTTGCGTTTTCGGCTTCCAGCGACGCGGCCCGGGCTGTCAGGGCGGTCAGGGAACTTTGAAGCTCCTCGATGCGGCGGGATGCTTCCGCGTGCTCGGTCTTGAGCCGGGCGCTGAGGCTGTCCAGGTCCACCACCTTCTGCCGCAGTCCCGCCACGAGCCCTTCCGATTCGCGCAGCTTGACGACCACCGCGTCGCGCTCGCTTTCAGCGAGGCCGGCCTTGGCGCTCCAGTCCGATTCAAGCTGCGCCAGCCGCGATCCAAACCCCAGTCCGCGCAACAGCCACCCAAGCAGCCCTCCCAAGAGGAACCCGGCGAGGGTACAAAAGAAAAAGTTCCAAAGCACATAGCTCATGGGTTCAGATCCCCTTCACCGTGAATTCCGTCCGCCGGTTCCTGGCTCTGCCCTCCTCCGTCTCGTTGGACGCCAGCGGGACATCCGAACCGTAACCCCGGGCTGTGAAGCGGCTGGCGTCAAGGCCCTTGTCAACCATGTACCGGATGACCGCGGCCGCGCGCCGCTCGCTGAGCCGCCTGTTCCTCCACTCCGGGCCGCGCGAGTCGGTATGGCCTCCTACTTCGATCGCCGCCTGCGGGCAAGCCCTGGCGGCGTCGGCCAGTTTATCGAGCAGCGGATAGCTTCTGGCGTCGATGACCGCTTTGCCGGTTTCGTAGAGAATGGGTTCGTTCAGCAGAAGCCTGAACCTCTGCTGGCACGCGACCGCCTCCTGGCGCTCGACCGCGGTTTGGTCCAGTTTCGTGATCGGTTGGATGCCCAGTTCATTGTTGACTTGTTCTACGCCCCAAATTGCGGCTACCCGGCTCCCGGCCCTCACCTTGGCGGATTCGTCCGGTACCGTGCCTTTGAGGGTGATGATCTGCCCCTCCGCGGCTGCCTGGGCGTTTGTCAGGCCCATGCCGGCCAGCATGTCCTGAGTGCGCCTGGTGAGATCCGCTTCGATTTCGGCGCGATGAGCAAGGGCGCAGAAATAGGAGAGCGCTGCTACGCCGCACAGGCCGGTTAGAATCAGGAGGGTCCTCATATGTGGGTATTCCGTGAATCCTCCTTTAAGGCCAACTTGTCGCTTTCGTCGAGAGGTAAGTGTAGGCTAACACAGTGTCGTCTGCCCGGAAAGAAGAGAGCTGCGCTTTCACGAAGGACCGGCTGTGAGTTTCGTCACCTTCGCCGCCGGATCGCATCTCAGTTGCTGATGGCAGTGCGTACTCTTGGGGTGCTTGTTCTGGCCGCACGCGTCTGGGGCGCCGAGCCGCTGACGCTTCGGGAGGCGGTTCAGCTTTCGCTGCGCAGCCACCCTTCTCTGGAGGCGCTGGCGGAGAAGGTCAAGGCGGCGGAGGCCGGTATCGGGCAGGCCCGGGCAGGGGCGTATCCGCGCTTGACCTACTCCGAATTGTTTCAGACGAGCAACAACCCGGTCTTTGCGTTTTCGTCGATCCTTGCGCAGCGAAGGTTCGCCGAGTCAAACTTCCGGATCGATGCGCTCAACAATCCCGGGTTTGTCAACAACTTTCAATCCCAGGCCGGAGTGGAGGCGATCCTTCATGATTTTGGGGCGACACGGGCGCGAGTGGCCGCGGCGACGGCCGGGCGGAAAATGACGGAAGAGCAGGAGCGCCTGGCCCGGATGGAACTGGTGGCGAGGGTCGCCCGGACCTATCACGGTGTCGTGCTGGCGGAAGAAGCCCGGAAGGTGGCGCAGTCGGCGCTTCGGTCGGCGGAGGCGGACCTGGCGAGGGCGGAAGCGCTCCGCGCGGCAGGGATGTCGACCGATGCGGACGTCCTGTCGATCAAGGTACACCTGGCGCAGGCGCGGGAGCAGGAGATCCGCCGCAAGTACGACATTGAGGTTGCGCGGGCGGCGCTCAACGAAGCGCTGGGCGTCGAACTGGGCCGCGAGTTTGCGCTGACGACGCCGCTTTCGGAGGCGCGCAAACCGGAGGAGAGGACTGTGACGCGGCCGGAGGTCCGGCAGGCGGAACTCGCCGGCCAAATGGCCGAGGCGCAGCGGGCGGCGGCGCGGACGTCGATGTATCCGAGGATCGTCGCGCAAGGAATGTTTGAGGCCGACCGGGGCCGCTTTGTGACGCGCGCCGGAGCGAACTGGTTCCTGGGCGGCGGTCTCAAATGGAGCCTGTCGACCGGAGGGGCTGAGAAAAGGCAGGCGGAGGAGGCCGCGCACAACGCCGCGTCCGCCCGCGCACGGCAGCGCGAAGCAGCCGCCGCGATCGAACTTCAGATCCGCCAGGCCCGGGCCGCACTGGCCGCGGCCGGAGAGCGGGTCGCGGTAGCCGAGGCGGCGGTGGGACAGGCCGAGGAAAGTCTGCGGATCACGCAGAACCGTTACGAGGCGGGACTCACCACGGTGCACGAATTGCTGCGGAACGAATCGGCGGTGCTCGAATCCAGGATGCGGCGGCTGGCGGCCATCCACGACCAGCGGCTCGCTGCGGTCATGGTCGATTTCGCGCAAGGCACGTTATCAGGAGATTCGGATGTCCTCAACTAGAAGCGGTCTCGCGGTGGGCCTGGTGCTGCTCAGCGGGTGCGGCCAACATGCGGCGCAGCCTCCGGCGGCGGGAAAACTCCCGCCGGTCACGGTGAGCACACGAAGTGTCGGGATTTCGGCTTGGCCGGACGGCTTCGAGGCGACGGGAACGGTTCGGGCGAAGGCGGTCACGACGGTAGCCTCGCGTCTGATGGGATACGTCCGGGAAATCCGGGTGCGCGAAGGGGACGCCGTGGCCGAGGGGCAGACGCTGGTGATTCTGGACTCGCGGGACCTGACGTCGGCGCACAAGCAGGCCGAGGCGGCGTTGGCCGAGGCGCGGAGCGGCGTTCCGGAGGCGGAGAGCGCGATCCGGGCCGCCCGGGCGCAACTGGATCTGGCGCGGACGACGCACAGGCGCATGGAGGATCTGCTCTCGAAGAAGTCGCTGGCGCAGCAGGAGTACGACGTTTCGGCGGCCCGGCTTCGGGCCGCCGAGTCCGCGGTCGAAATGGCGGAGGCGCGCCGGATCCAGTTGAACGAACGGATCCGCCAGGCTCAGCAGGCGGTGGAATCGGCGGCGGTGGCGCTCGGGTACGCCGAGATCCGGGCGCCGTTTGCGGGCCGCGTGGTCGCGCGAAAGGCGGAGCCGGGAACCATGGCGGCGCCCGGCATGCCGCTGCTCGAGATCGAGCAGGCGGGCGCGCTCCGCCTGGAGGCGATGGTCGACGAATCGCGTCTGGGTGTGGTGCGGACAGGGATGTCGGTGACAGTCCGGCTAGACGCGGTGGAAGGTCCGCTCACGGGCCGCGTGTCGGAAATCACGCCGGCTGTCGAGGCCGCCTCAAGGACCTTCCCCGTCAAGATCGACCTTCCGCACAGGACGGGAATCCGCTCCGGCATGTTCGGCCGGGCGGAGTTCGCGCTGGGCCAGCGGCGGGTCCTGGCTGCTCCGGCGTCGGCGCTGGTGGCGGACGGACAGGTGATCTCGGTATTTGTAGCCGAAGGAGACACGGCGCGGAAACGGATTGTGCGAACCGGAGCCTCGCGGGGTGACGAGGTGGAGATTCTGGCCGGCCTTGCCGAAGGCGACCGGCTGATTCATCCCCGGCCGGCAGGTCTGCGTGACGGAGACGCCATCGCGCCGGGACAGGCGGGTGAGGGGCGATGAAAGCAGGTATCGCCGGAGCGGTGGCGCGCGCGTTCATCGACTCCAAGCTGACTCCGCTGTTCATCGGCGCCTCTCTGCTGACGGGGTTGTTCGCGGTGCTGCGGCTGCCGCGCGAGGAAGAACCCCAGATCATCGTTCCGATGATCGACGTGTTCGTGTCGATGCCGGGCGCATCGGCCCGGGAAGTGGAGGAACGGGTCACGCGGCCCATGGAGAAGCTGCTGTGGGAGATTCCCGGCGTCGAGTACCTTTACTCCACGTCCTCGCCCGGGATGTCGCTGGTGATCGTTCGATTCAAAGTGGGCGAAGACGAAGAACGCAGCATCGTGCGGCTGAATCAGAAGCTGTTTGCGAACTTCGACCTGATCCCTCCCGGCGCCTCCCCGCCGCTGGTGAAGCCGCGTTCGATCGACGACGTCCCAATTCTTGCTCTCACATTGTGGAGCCGGCGCTACAACGATCTCGACCTGCGCGCCGTGGCGGCGCAGGTTCACGACACCATCAAACAGACGCCGGACGTCTCCGCCGTTCAGATTCTCGGCGGACAAAGGCGCACGATGCGGGTGGAACTGGATCCGGCCCGGCTCGCCGCCTACTCCCTGACCCCGCTGGACGTCTTCCACGCGCTCGAGGCAGCCAACCGGAGGATGCCGGCCGGCGCATTCTCCTCGGGCAACCGCGAGTTTCTGATCGAGGCCGGCCAGTGGATCCGGACCGCGGCCGAAGCGGGCGCCGTGGCGGTCAACGGCGCCTCCGGGAAAGCCGTGTTCGTCCGGGACGTCGCGACCGTGACCGAAACGGGCGAGGATCCATCTCAGTACGTCCAGTTTGGTGAGAAAGGCCGCTTCCATCCGGCCGTGACCATCTCCGTCGCGAAACGAAAGGGGACGAACGCCATCGACGTCGCGCACAGCGTGCTTGAGCGAGTGGAAGCGTTGCGGGGCACGGTGATTCCCTCGGAGGTGGAGATGAGCATCACGCGCCACTACGGGGAGACGGCGGCGGAGAAGTCGAACGAACTGCTCTACCACATGGCGATCGCGGTGCTGTCGGTGAGCCTTCTGATCGCCCTGACGCTCGGGTTCCGGGAGTCGGTCATCGTGTTTACCGCGATTCCCGTCACGCTGGCGCTGACCCTGGCGGTTTTCTATCTTTACGGCTACACTCTGAACCGGATCACGCTGTTCGCGCTGATTTTCTCGATCGGGATCCTGGTCGACGACGCGATTGTCGTGGTCGAAAACATAGTGCGTCACCGGCGCCTCCCGTGCAACTGGGAGCGGCCGATGAAAGACGTCGCCATCGAGGCGGTGGCTGAAGTGGGCAACCCGACCATTCTGGCGACGTTGACGGTGATCGCGGCGATCCTTCCGATGGCGTTTGTCAGCGGGTTGATGGGCCCCTACATGAGGCCGATCCCGGTGGGAGCGTCGGCGGCCATGGCCTTCTCGTTGCTGGTGGCGTTCGCGGTGACGCCATACGCGGCGGTGCGTGTGTTCGGCAAAGAGTCCCCCCAGACACACGGCGGGGGAGAGGACTGGGTGACGGTCCTCTACCGCCGCTTCATGGGGCGCCTCCTGGCGGACCGGATCCACCGGTGGGGCTTTCTGGCGCTGGTGACGCTGTTGCTGCTCGGGTCGATGGCGCTCGTCTACACGCAGTTTGTCAAAGTGAAGATGCTGCCGTTCGACAACAAGAGCGAGTTCCAGGTGATCGTGGACATGCCGGAAGGGACGACCCTCGAGGAGACGGCGCGGGTGACGCGATTGCTCGCCGGCGAGGCGTTCCACCTGCCTGAGGTCGTTGACGTCCAGACCTACTCGGGCACGGCCGCGCCATTCAACTTCAACGGACTGGTGCGCCACTACTACCTGCGGCGGGGCGCCAATGTGGCCGATATTCAGGTGAATCTGCTCGGCAAACACGCGCGCGACCGCCAGAGCCACGACATCGCCAAGGCCCTGCGGGAGCGCCTGGCGCCGCTGGCGGCCCGTCTGGGCGCGAACGTGAAAGTAGCCGAAGTGCCGCCGGGTCCGCCGGTTCTGCAAACGCTGGTCGCCGAGGTGTACGGACCCGAGGAAGAGGGGCGCCTCCGTGTGGCTTCGCAGATCAAGGGAATCTTCGAGAGCACGCCCGGAGTCGTGGATGTGGACTGGTACGTCGAGGACGAACAGCCGAAGCACCGGGTTCTCATCGACACGGAAAAGGCCGCGCTGCACGGGCTCACGGCCGCGGACGTGGCGCGGGCGGTCCGGTTGGCGTCGGCGGGCGAAGTGGCCGGCCTGGCGCACGTGGAGGGGGCCAAGGAGGACGTGCCGATTGAAGTGCGGTTCCGGCGCGAGCGGAGATCATCCGCCGAAGCGCTGGCCGGAATCCGGCTGCGCGGGCGGTCCGGCGAGATGGTCACGCTGGGTGAGTTGGCGCGGTTTGAAGCAGTCCGGGCGGAGCGAAACATCTACCACAAGAACCTGATGCCGGTGACCTACGTGACGGCGGACGTGGCGGGGGCGATGGAGAGCCCGGTTTACGCGATCCTGGCAACGGGAGCGAAGATTGGCGCAATCAGACTGGCCGAAGGCTACACCATCGAACAGTGGACGTCGCGGCAGCCGGACTCGGGGGCGCGCTACGCCATGAAGTGGGACGGCGAGTGGCACATCACCTACGAGGTGTTCCGCGACCTCGGCATCGCCTTCGCGGCGGTGCTGGTGCTGATTTACGTGCTGGTGGTGGCGTGGTTCCAGTCGCTCGCCACGCCGCTCATCATTATGGCGGCGATTCCGTTCTCTCTGGTCGGCATTCTGCCGGCGCACGGACTGCTGAACGCGTTCTTCACGGCGACGTCCATGATCGGATTCATCGCAGGGGCGGGTATCGTCGTGCGGAACTCGATCATCCTGGTGGACTTCATCGAGTTGCGGCTGAGGGAGGGCATGCCGCTGGCGGAGGCCGTCGTCGACGCCGGGGCGGTGCGGTTCCGGCCGATGATGCTGACGGCGGCGGCCGTGGTGGTAGGATCAAGCGTGATCCTGTTCGACCCGATTTTCCAGGGGCTGGCCATTGCGCTGATGGCGGGCGAGATCGCGTCGCTTCTGCTGTCGCGCATGACCGTACCCATCGTCTATTACGTGTTCCATGGGAGGTCTTCCGGACTATGAACGTCGAACGTTTCCTTCGCCTGATCGCCGGGCTGTTCGTCATGGCGAGTGTCGCGCTGGGCTACTGGGTCAATCCGGCCTGGTTTCTGCTGACCGGGTTTGTCGGGCTCAACCTTTTCCAGTCCGCGTTCAGCAACTGGTGCCCGATGATGACGATCCTGCGGAAGTGCGGCGTGAAGGGATGAGCCCTCCGGCGTCAACCGCCCGCCGCCACTGAGCGGAGAGAGGAAAACACAAGGGCCCGGGGCCGGGAGGTGGTAGCATCCGTCACAGGAGCAACCACCATCATGCATTCCATCTCCACGAAACACCGGCGCGCCGGCGCCGTGCTCGCTCTCTCGTTCGCCGCCGTGGGAGGCGGGCTGTTTTTGGCCCGCGGCAACGAATCCCGGCCGGGCCCGCCCCCGAATGACGGCAAACTCCGGATCATTGTTTTCGGGGCCCATCCCGATGACGCCGAGTTCAAAGCCGGCGGCGTGGCGTCGATGTGGGCGGCGCAAGGACATCACGTCAAATTCGTTTCGATGACCAACGGGGATCAGGGCCACTACACGATGACCGGCGGCGCGCTGGCGAAGCGGCGCAAGGCCGAAGTCGAGGCGGCCGCGAAGATCCTCGGCATCCAGACGGAAGTCCTCGACATCCACGACGGCGAACTGATGCCGACTCTCGAAAACCGGAAGCGGATGGTCCGGCTGATTCGCGAATGGCAGGCGGACGTGGTCATGGGACACCGCCCGAACGACTACAACCCGGACCATCGCTACGTCGGCGTCCTCCTCCAGGATTCGGCGTTCATGGTGACCGTGCCGTTCTACGACCTGCACACGCCTGCCGTCGATCCGAATCCGGTGTTTCTGTTCCTCTCGGACCGTTTCCAGCGGCCCAATCCGTTCCGGCCGGACATCGTCGTTTCGATCGACGATGTGTTTGAGAAGAAGATCAGCGCCGTGGATGCGCTCGCCTCCCAGGTGTACGAGACGGTCTACGGCGTGGACGCCGCGACGCGGAAAGCGCGGCTGGATGCGATTCCCCGCGACCCCGCCGGACGCCGCGACTTCGCGCGGCGGCTCCACGGGGACCGCTACGCGGCGGTCGCCAACGATTACCGGCAGGAGTTGACGAAACGGTACGGCGCCCGCGGCCGGAACGTGAAGTACGCCGAGGCGTTCGAGATCTGCGAGTACGGGCGGCAGCCCTCGGAGGAGGAGATCCGCAAACTGTTTCCGTTCTTTCCGTCGAACTGACCGCGCCCGGACGCCGCTATTTCTTGAAGTACCAGAGCCAGAAGTATTGCTGGCCCGCGCCGTGGCGGTAGCGCGGTTCGAAGCCGCAACGCTCCGCCATGTCGACGGCGTCGGCGTCGCTGAAGGGCACGCCAAGCCAGGTGTCGCCCGGAGGGATTTCGATCGTGACGTCGCCCTGAACCTGGAATTTGAACAGCCCGCCGGGCCGCAACAGGCGGTGGACCTCGCGGACGTAGCCTTCAATGATCGCGCGCGAGGGAATGTGCTGGAAGACGATGGAGGAGAAGGCGAAGTCGACCTCGACCTCGCCGAGCACGGAGAGGTCGCGCCCGTTGTTCTGGAAGACCCGGGCGTTCGGATACTCCCGCAGGGCGGCCCTGGCCTGCGCGATCATCTCGCCGCTGATGTCGACTCCGAGGACTTCGCCGAACAGCCGCGCGAGGGCCCGCGTGACGCGCCCGGCGCCGCAACCGATTTCGAGAACGCGCATCTGCTTGGGATCCTTTCCCTGGCAGATGTTGATCATGTCGGTGAGGATCTCCTCCGCCACGGTGCGTTCGCCGGAGGCGAAGAAGTCCTCGTCGGTCCAATCCTCGCGCTCGGTGTTGACGTAGTAGCGGGCGTTCCGGCGGGCGCGCTCGTCCCAGTCGCGCCGCATCATCTCCGCCTGCTGTTCGGGAGTAATCGAACCCATTTCTCTACTATCATAGAAGTTTGGAGCAACGCGTTTCAGCGATCTTGTTTTACGGCGCGATTCTCCACGCCGGCGAGTTGCGCTTCGCGGGCACGGCGCGGGGATCTTCGGGAATCGGTGCGCCGGTGACGATGACGGTGAAAACGGCCGGGCAGGGAGTGGAGGTCAGAATGCCGCCGTTTTCGATTCTGGCTTCGGAAACCGTGCTGGCCGGGAGTTGCCCGAACGGGGAGTGCCGGCTGACGGGCCGCAACGGTCTCGCGCTCGTCAAGGTGGCGGGGCGGATGGACGGGAATTCCTTCACCGGCGCCTATCAGATCATTTACGAAAGCAAGGAGCGAATGAGCACGGCCGGAACTTTGCTGCTCGAAGCGGCCCCGGCGGACGGCGCCCCAGCCGGTGCGGGTTCTTCGTTGGCTGCGGGGGCGTTCGGCGGCGGGCTGAGCGGCAACGATCCGTACGCGCGTCCGGGGGCTCCGCTGACCGGGTCCGCGCCGCCGGTGCCGATTCGGCAGCATTCCCTCGAAAAAGGCGCGCTGCCGGACATCCAGGGCAAGTGGACGATCGCCGAGGTTGGTCCTTACACGCAGCATCCCGGCAATGGGCGCGAGTTTGTCGTGACGGGGGTGACGCGATCCGGCGAGGCTGGGTGGGACGGAACCTTCCTGTTGGAGTGGCCGGGCGCGACGGAATCCGTCACCGGCCGCTACCTGATGGTGAACAACATGTTCGAGTTCATGGCGCCCCGGTTCGTCAATGGCAAACAGGTGACGGCGCGGTACGTGGCCAGCCTTCGGCCGCCCTGCGAGTTTTCCGGGTCCGCCAAGCAACACCCTCCGAGCACGACCGAATCGAGCCCGCTCTGGTTTTTCACGTTCCGAAGGACCGGCGATCCTCGTTGCGGCGCCAAATAGGGACTTCATGTCCGCCCACCATACCCACCACCTGCGGCCGGCCAAGGCTGGCGGCGAGGCCACGCCGTCCGGCCCCGTGGTGTCGCCCTCCACGGGCTTGGCGATCCCCTACGGCCTGGCCGAGAAAGCCGTGAACCGGCTGGGTTGGATCGCGTTCGTTTACGCGGTGTCGTACCCCGGCATGTATCTGATGTACCGCTCGACACTGGGCAGCCACCTGACGGCGCTTCCGATTCACGCCGCCCTCACCGTCGTGGCGTCACTGGTGGGCGTGGCGCTCTGCGTCACGGCCTGGAGCGGCCGATTCTCGCCGAAGACGGTGCTCGATCTGGGGCTCATTTTCGAGGTGGCGGCGGCGCTGCTGATCTCGTGCGCGGAGAGTTCCTATCCGCTGGCGCCGCACGAACTGGTGCGGGGGCAGTCGGCGGTTTCGATCTGGGTTGTGCTCTTTGTTCTGGTCGTTCCCGTGTCGCTCGGCAAGGCGACGATCGCGGCGCTGGCGACCGCGTGCATGGGACCGTTGGGAATGATGGTGAACATCGTAGTAACGGGCGTGCCGGTGCCGACCATCGAACAGTGGATCATGTTCTACGCGTCGAGCTTTCTGATGGTCGCGGCGGCGGTGATCCTCTCCCGCTACATCTACAACCTGGGCGCGCACTACTCGCGGCAGACCGAACTGGGTAGCTACGAACTGATCGAGTTGATCGGACGGGGCGGGATGGGCGAAGTGTGGAAGGCTCGCCACCGGCTTCTGGTCCGCAAGGCGGCGATCAAGCTGATCCGGCCCGAGACGCTCGGCGGAGGATCGCAGGGAGATGTCGACGCGGCGCGGTTGCGGTTCGAACGCGAGGCGAAAGCGACGGCGACGCTCCACTCGCCGCACACGGTGGCCATCCACGATTACGGAGTGACCGACGACGGCGCCTTTTATTACGTGATGGAGCTGCTCGAGGGGCTCGACCTCGAGGCGCTGGTCGAGAAGTACGGTCCGCTCCCGCCGAACCGCGTGATCTGGATCCTCCGGCAGGCGTGCGACTCGCTCGCGGAAGCGCACGCGGCCGGGTTGACCCACCGCGACGTCAAGCCGCGGAATATCTTCCTGTGCCGGTTGGGATTGAACTTCGACTGCGTGAAGGTGCTCGACTTCGGACTGGTCAAGATCCGCGGCGCGGACCAGGTGCGCCTGACCCGGGAAGGCGTGACGACCGGGACACCCGCCTACATGGCTCCCGAGATGGCAATGGGGCACTTCGAGATCGACGGGCGGGCCGACATCTACGCGCTGGGCTGCGTCGCCTACTGGCTGCTGACCGGCAAACTGGTGTTCAATTCAACAACCCCGCTCGGCATGGCGCTCGAGCACATCAAGACCATGCCGACGCCGCCCTCCCAACACTCCGAGATCGAAATTCCGGCGGAACTTGACCAGATTGTCCTTCGCTGCCTCGAGAAAAAGCCATCGGACCGTCCGCAGAGCGTCAGAGAACTCTCGCGAGCGCTCGCGCGAGTCCCGGTGACGCCGGCATGGTCGAACGAGCTCGCCGAGGAGTGGTGGCGGATCCACCTGCCTCCGGCCGCTGCCGACGCCGCGCTGGCAGGTTGAGAACCGGGTCAAGCCGTTCACTGTCAACGGATAAGGGCCGGGGAATGGTCGTTATGGTACGCTGAGGAAACAGGAGGAACTCACCGCCTGCGTCCCGCCTTTCACATGGATCCGGTTGTCGCGCTGGCCCGGGCTGGCTACGCCGGTTACGGAGCGGTACCGCCTTCGGCGGCGCCGGAACTGCCCGGCAGGCAGGTCGGCACCGTCGCCCAGGCGGCGCTAAGGGAACTGCTTCTTGCCTGGAGGCTCGACGAGGGGCGGGCAGGAACCCCTGACTGGAACCCCCTGGGCGACTACTTCGCGGCTGGCAGCCGGATCCTCATCAAGCCGAACTGGGTCTTGCACGAAAACCGTTCCGGACACGGTCTGGACTGCTTGGTCACGCATCCGAGCCTCATTGAAGCCGTCCTCGAATATGTCGCGCTGACCCGGCCGGCCGAGGTCGTCATCGGCGACGCGCCCCTTCAGGGCTGCGACATCGAGGTCCTGTGGGAGGCCTGTGGCGTCGGGGACATCGCGGAAAGGTTCCGCCAACGCGGGCTCGATCTGCGCATCGCCGATTTTCGCCGGACCGTGCTGTTCGGCGCGACGCTTGGATCAGGCCGGGCGGAGGACATCCAGGATATCTCGAAGTATGTCCTGTTCGACCTGGGCAGGGAGAGCCTGCTCGAGCCTCTGGCGCCGGACGCCGGGCGGTTTCGCGTGACAATGTACAATCCGGACCTGATGATCCGCACGCATGCGCCGGGCCGGCACCAGTACCTCATCGCCCGGGACGCGATCGAAGCAGACGGAGTCATCAATCTGCCCAAGCTCAAGAGCCACAAGAAAGCCGGCATCACGGGAGCTCTGAAGAACCTGGTGGGCATTAACGGAAACAAGGAGTTCCTGCCGCACCACCGCAAGGGGGGGTCGGCCACGGGAGGCGACTGCTACGAGGGCGGATCGTGGCTGAAAGCCCGGGCGGAAGATCTGCTGGACCACGCCAACCGGCTCCCGAACGGCCGGATGCAGGCATTGCTCGAGCAGGCCGGAGGGATGGTCAACCGGTGCGCGGCCCGGCTTAGCGAGGAGGGCGACGACAACCTGGAGGGCGCCTGGTACGGCAACGACACGGTCTGGCGTACGTCGCTCGACCTTCAGCGGATCCTCGCCTACGGATGCGCGGACGGCCGGATGGCCGCGGCGCCGCAGCGCCGCGTCATCCACATCACCGACGCCATCATCGGCGGCGATGGCGACGGCCCCCTGGCGCCGGATCCTGTCGAATCCGGCTTCCTGACAGGAGCCGCCAACCCCGCCGCGGCCGAATGGGTTCATGCGATCCTGATGGGGTTCGAGCCGGAGAAGGTGCCGATTGTGCGGGAAGCCTTCGGGTCATTCAGCTATCCGCTGGCGTGTTTCACGAAACAGGAGGTGCGGGTCCGGACGGCAGACGGGGAGTGCGCGCCCCGGTCGCTGGCGAGCGCGGCCCGGACCTTCCGGCCCTCCCGCGGCTGGGTGGGACACTGCGAACTGGAGACGAGGCATGATCGAGTGGGCGAGCAGCCTGTGGTGGCGTAAGCGATTCCTGCCCCGCAACGCTAGGCCACACCAGGAACTGCTCGATTTCGAGAAGATGCCTCCGGACCGGCAGCGTCTCGAACTGGCGCGGCGGCTGCTCGATCAGATCCGCTATTTCGGAAACCGGGGCGACGCGCTTCCCGAGTGGAAGGAGGCGGCGCGCATCAGGGACCCGCTTGAATTGTGGAGGCAGTGGCCGGCGCTTCCGGTGATCGGAAAAAAAGACCTCCAGACCCGGTTCCATCCGGAGGAGATGCAGCGCCGGTTTGGCCTCCAAGGGCGGGCCAATTCGACCGGGGGCTCGACCGGGGAGCCGACTCCCTTTTTCTACGACGAAGCGATGACTTTGGCCGGGTGCGGAGCCGACGTCTATACGCGCCTTCGCATGGGCTGGCGTCCGGGAATGCCGACGGTGACGGTCTGGGGCTCGGACCTCGACATCGGCAAGGCGGTTCCCTGGAGGACCCGCATGGCGGACGCGCTGGCGAATACCATCCATGTGGACGGCTACAACCTCGACGAGGCTCGCGTCGACAGGCTGGTGGCGGCGCTGCGCCCGCATCGCAGAGTGGCCATGTACGGCTTTTCGGCGATGCTCGAGTTCGTCGCCGCGCGGCTGGCGGCGCGGGGAGAGACTCTTCCGGGAAAGGTTCAGGTGGCGTGGAACGGCGGCGAGGTGCTGCTCGACTCGCAGATCGAAACCTTCCGGCGCGTGTTTGGCGTTCCCATTCTCAACCGCTACGGGGGGCGGGAGCTGTCGGCGATCGCCTGCCAGTATTCGGAGGGCGCCCCCCTCACGATCCTGCGCCCTTGGCTGTTCGTAGAACTGCTCAATGAGGAAGGAAAGCCGGCGTCGCCGGGAGAGGCGGCCTCTGTCGTTTGCACCAGCACGATCTGCCGCGGAACGCCGTTTCTCCGCTACGCCATCGAGGATATCGCCGTCGCCGGACCGGCGCGGCACTCCGAGTCCGGAATTGACGGATTCGACAGGCTCGAGGGCAGGCTGGCCGGACTGCTGACGCTGCCCGACGGCCGCAAGATGGGCTGCATCTTCTGGAACCACCTGTTCAAGGAGTTTGGCGAGGTCAAACAGTTCCAGGTGATTCTGCGCAAGGATGGCTCGCTCCGGTTTCTGCTTCGCGGAGACGGATTCGCGGCCGAGCGGGAGGCGAAGCTGCGGTCGGCGCTGACGGGATTCACCGGAATCCGTGCCATCGAGTTTGCCTGGGTGGACGAAATCCCGCGGACCGGCCGCGGCAAGTTCGTGCAGGTGATCCGGGAGCCGTGACCCGGTCCGCGAGGCGGCCGGTTCGCAGTCGATGGCTAAACAGATTGATTGAATCTTGTTTGCGCTGGGCCATGCGCCGCCGACGGGCCCCTCTCTGGCCTGTTTGACACGCCCCGATCCGGGTCACTATAGTCAAATTTAATAGGCATGCCATCTTCTCCCCTCGAGGCATACTTCCCGCTCCTGGTGCAGGCTCTGCTCGGGACCGTTATCGCGGTCGGACTCGTCGCCGCCTCCTACGTGCTGGGAAAAAAAGTCCGGAACAAGGTGAAGGACACACCCTATGAGTGCGGCATGAATCCGCAGGGGGGCGCAGGGGAGCGCTTCAGCGTGAAATTCTACCTGGTGGCGATGCTGTTCATCCTGTTCGATATCGAAGCCGTCTTCCTGTATCCGTGGGTCGTGGTGTACCGTGAACTGCGGATGGTAGCCTTCGTCGAGATGTTCATCTTCGTGCTGCTGATCCTGACCGGCTTCTTCTATATCTGGAAGAAGGGGGTCCTGGACTGGTCCAAGACGACCGGCGTCCGGCCCGGCCAAAACTAACGCTCGCATAATCTGGGGGAATCCGAATGCTCGCCGATGCGGTTAAAGAGAAGCGTGTGGTCCAAGCCCTGCTGGGTGAGCCGGCGTGCGCCGCGGCGATCCTCGGCGGCAAGTGGGCGCTGGACGAGCTGACGCTTGACATCGAACCGGGCGCCATCGTGACGGTTTGCTCCTTTCTCAAACAGCGGGACCAGTATAACCGGTTGATCTCGGTGACCGCCGTCGACTGGTTCCCGCAGGAGCCACGCTTTGAAATCGTCTACCAGTTGATGTCGACGCACCGCACGGAGTGGCTCCGGCTGAAGTGTCGGGTGGGCGGGGCCGAACCGGCGATCGATTCCGTTTACAACGTATGGAAGTCGGCGGACTGGTACGAGCGGGAAATTTTCGACATGTTCGGCGTCACCTTCCGCAACCATCCGAACCTGAAAAGGATCCTGATGCCCGACGACTGGCGCGGGCATCCACTCCGGAAGGACTACCCGGTCCACGGATACAAGTACAGCTATCAGAACGAGTAAACCGATGAGCGATACCGAACGCGCCGCCACGCTCGAAGCCGCCGCCTCCTCCTCCGCGGGTGGAACCGGCCGGCGGAACATGGTCCTCAACATGGGGCCGCAGCATCCGTCGACGCACGGCGTGCTGCGTGTGCTGCTCGAGCTGGACGGCGAAATCATTGAGAAAGCGGAAGCCGACATCGGCTTTCTGCACACGGGCATCGAGAAGGAATGCGAGGTGAAGACGTGGCAGCAGGTGGTGCCACTGACCGACCGGGTCGACTACCTCGCCAATCTTTCAAACAACCTCGCCTACTGTCTGGCCGTCGAAAAGCTCCTGCAAATGGAGATTCCGCCCAAGGCGCAGTGGATGCGGGTGATGCTGACCGAGATCACGCGGCTCAACAGCCACCTGGTCTGGCTCGGCACGCACGCGCTCGATATCGGCGCGATGTCGATGTTCATGTACTGCTTCCGGGAGCGGGAGGAGATCCTCAAGATCTTCGAGATGTTCTCAGGGCAGCGGATGATGACGAGCTATTTCCGGATTGGCGGGCTCGCGCTCGAACCTCCACGCGGCTGGGAGAAGGTGGTCGACAGGTTCTGCCGGTACATGCCGGAGAAGATCGACGAATACGAAGGGCTGCTGACGGCGAATCCCATCTGGACGATCCGAACCCAAGGCGTGGGACACATGACGCTCGAGGATCTGCTCGAGGTGGGCGTGACGGGCCCGATGATCCGGGCGGCCGGTCTCGCGCTCGACCTGCGCAAGGACAAGCCGTATTCGAGCTACGAGAAGTTCGACTTCGCGGTTCCGGTCCGGACCGCCAGCGACGTCTACGCCCGTTACCAGGTGCGGATCGCCGAGATGCGCGAGAGTTGCAAGATTGTCCGGCAGGCGCTCGACGGGATGCCGGAAGGGCCCGTCCAGGCTGAGGCGCCGGGCGTGGTTCTGCCGCAGCGGGAAAAGATGAAGACGCAGATGGAAGCGCTCATCTATCACTTCAAGATCGTGACCGAGGGCTTCTCGGTGCCCGCGGGCGAAGTCTACCAGGCGGTGGAGGCGCCCCGGGGCGAACTCGGCTACTACGTGGTGAGCGACGGGACGGCGAAACCCTACCGGGTTCACATGAGAACCCCCAGTTTCGGCAACCTGATGGCGCTTAAGCCGCTGCTCGAAGGACGGCTGATCGCTGATTCGATCGCCTCCCTCGGCAGCATGGATTTCGTTCTCGGAGACACGGACCGATGACCTTCTCTCCCGCAATCGAGGCGCGGCTGGCCGCGCTGATGCAGAACTACCCTCCGGGCCGGATCAAGGGCGCGCTCATCCCGATGTTGATGTACTGCCAGGACGAGACCGGCTACATGACGCGGGAACTGGTCGAGGAGGTGGCGCGCCGGCTGAACCTGTCGACGCTCGAAGTCGACGAAGTGATCGGCTTCTACACGATGCTTCGCAAGAAGCCGATGGGCCGGTATCACGTCCAGGTCTGCACCAACATCAGCTGCCTGCTTTGGGGCGGCGAGGAGCTGTATGCGCACGCCTGCCGCAAGCTCGGAATCGGCCACAACGAGGTGACGCCGGACGGCGTGTTCTCGCTCGAGGAAGTGGAGTGCGCGGGCGCCTGTTCCTGGGCCCCGGCGGTGCAGATCAACTACGACTTCCACCACCACATGACGCCGGAAAAGCTGGACCAGCTTCTCGACAGCCTCAGGAAGGCGCAATAGCATGGAACCTCTGCTCCATCCCGAACCCCATCCGCAAGAGCACGTGCTGCTGAGCCGGCGTTTCCGGCTGGACAACTCCCGCTCGATCGAGACATTCCTCGCCCACGGGGGCTACCAGTCGTTCCTCAAGGCGGTTTCGATGACGCCGGAGCAGATCATCGAGGAGGTGAAGATCTCCAACCTCCGCGGGCGCGGCGGAGCCGGTTTCCCGGTGGGCATGAAGTGGAGCTTCGTGCCGCGGAACAGCCCGAAGCCGAAATACATCGTCGTCAACGCGGATGAAAGCGAGCCGGGCACCTGCAAGGACCGCGTGATCATGCAGTACGATCCGCACCGGCTGATCGAAGGCTGCCTGATCGCCGCCCGGGTCATCGACGCGCATCGCGGCTGGATCTATGTTCGGGGCGAATACCGCTATCTGATCGACATCCTCGACCAGGCGCTGGCCGAAGCCTACGCCAAGGGCTGGCTCGGCCGGAACATCCAGGGAACGGGCTTCGATTTCGACCTGTCGACGCATTCCGGTGCGGGCGCCTACGAGTGCGGCGAGGAGAGCGCGCTGCTCGAGTCGCTCGAGGGAAAGCGCGGCAACCCGCGCATCAAGCCGCCCTTTCCGGCCACGTCGGGCGCCTTCCAGTGCCCGACGATTCTGAATAATGTGGAGAGCTACGCCGCCGTCCCGGACATCATCGAGATCGGCGGGGCGGCCTACGCGGCGCTGGGCGTTCCCAAGGCGGGCGGTACGAAGTTGACATGCCTCACCGGCCATGTCAACCGGCCGGGCGTGTATGAACTGCGGCTTGGCATCCCGGTCCGCGACATGCTCGAAGGCGTCGGCGGAGGGATCCGCAACGGCAAAAAGCTGAAGGCGTTCATCCCCGGCGGATCCTCGTGTCCGGTGCTGACGGCGGAGGAAGCCTACAGCGCGTCGATGGACTACGACTCGATGGCGAAACTCAAGTCGATGCTCGGCTCCGGCGGCGTGATCGTGATGGACGAAGATACCGACATGGTGCGCGCCGCGCTGCGGATCATGCGCTTCTACCAGCACGAAAGCTGCGGCTGGTGCATTCCGTGCCGCGAGGGCACGCTGTGGTTGAAGAAGCTGTTGACGCGTCTCGATGAAGGCGTCGCGACCGCGGGCGACATCGACCTGGTGGGCGAACTGGCCGAGAACATGCTGGGCCGGACCTTCTGTGCGCTCGGCGACGCGGCCGCGCTGCCCACGATTTCGATCGTCCGGAAGTTCCGCCACGAATTCGAGGCGAAGCTGGCGTCCCGGTCCGTGTCGATGGCCGGCGCCGGTCTGGTGCAGATTTCCGGTTGAGTCCGAGAGAACCAATGGCTGATCCTGTCACACTTACGATCAACGGGCAGACCGTGCAGGCGGCTCCCGGCACGCTGGTGATCGACGCCGCCAAGCACAACGGCATCCAAATCCCGGCGTTCTGCTATTACGAAGGCCTTTCCCTTCAGGCGGCCTGCCGCATGTGCCTGGTGGAAGTCGAGAAGAACCCGAAACTTCAGGCCGCCTGCACGCTTCCCGTCGCGGAGGGGATGGTGGTCCACACGGAGTCGCCGCAGGTGGTCAAGGCCCGCAAGACCACGCTCGAGTTTCTGCTGACCAACCACCCGCTCGACTGCCCGGTTTGCGACAAGGGCGGTGAGTGCGAACTTCAGGACATGGTGTTCCGCTACGGCGCGGGCGAAAGCAGGTTCACGGAAATCAAGCACCATGTCGATGAAAAACAGTGGTCGCCGGTTGTGTTCTACGACGGGCCGCGCTGCATCCTGTGCTACCGGTGCGTGCGGATCTGCGACGAAGGACTGGGCGTGGGCGCGCTCGGCGTGACCAACCGGGGCGCGGCGTCCGAAATCATCCCGAACAAGGTGGACCATCTCGAGTGCGACGAGTGCGGCGCCTGCATCGATATCTGTCCCGTGGGCGCTCTCACCAGCGGCATCTACCGCTACCAGACCCGCCCGTGGGAAATGGAGCACGTCGGCACTGTCTGCGCCCATTGCGCCGACGGCTGCAAGACGACCCTCGGCGTGCGCAACGGCGAGATCATCCGCGGCAACAACCGCGATTCGACCGGAATCAACGGCGAGTTCCTCTGCGTGAAGGGTCGCTACGCGTTTGATTTTGTGCATCACCCGGAACGGCTTCTGGCTCCGCTGGTGCGAAAGAACGGCAGGCTCGAGGAGACGTCCTGGTCGGAGGCTCTGGCCACGGTAGCGCGCCGGTTCGGCGAGATCAAGGCCGCCGGCGGTCGTTTCGGCGTGATCGGCTCCAATCACACCACCAACGAGGAGAATTACTTCCTTCAGAGGTTCGCCCGCGAAGGACTGGGAACCCCCAACGTGGATCACATCCGGTCGGGCGACGTCGTCTCGCTGCTGGACGCCCTCGCCGGGCGGACCGGAGCGCTCGCCACGACGGCCGACGTCTACACCGCCGCCGCCGTGCTGATCATCGGCGCCGACCTTTCCCAGCAGCATCCGCTGCTCGCCTTCCAGGCGCGGGCCAACTGGCGCCACCACGGCGCGGCCATTTTCACGGTGACGCCGGGACCGGTGCGCGAGGACAGCATCACCAAGGCCAGCCGGCGCTACGAGGGCGGCGGCGCGATGGCCGCCGTCGAATCACTCCGGGACAGCCTTAAAGCGCAGGCCGACCTTGTCGTCCTTTTCGGTGACGCGGTCAAGGGAGACGGAGTCCGCGACCTTGTGGCCTTCGGCGATTCGCTTGGGATCCCGGTCCGGTACGCCTGCCTGGTCGATTACTCGAATTCGCGCGGCGCCATGGACATGGGTCTGCATCCCGAACTGCTGCCGGGCTATAAGCCGGCCCCGTCGAAAGGTTTGTCCGTTGACGCGATGCTCGCCGACCCGGCTCTGGACGCGTTGTGGGTGGTCGGGGCGAATCCGCTCGAGCATGCCGCGCTGGCGTCGGAACGCGCGTTCGTCGTGGTGCAGGACCTGTTCCTGACCGAGACGGCGCGCCGCGCCGACGTGGTGCTGCCTTCGGCGTCGGCATATGAGAAATCGGGGACGGTCACCAACGGGCTCGGCGAGGTGCAGCGGTTGCGGAAAGCCCTCAGCGTGATGGGCGCCAAGCCCGATCTGGATATTTTCGCCCTGCTGGCGCGCGCGATGCGGCTCAACCTCGGCCCGGCGCAGCCGGACCGGATTTTCGACGAGATCCGGTCCGTGGTGCGTGGTTATAATGTTGCTTTGCCCGCGATCGCCACGGGGGGCGCGGCGCAAACGGCTCCGCTCAATGGACGGATTCCGGTGGACAGCCGGCCCGACCTCATCCGCTCGGCCGGCGACACGCTGTTCCGGTCGGGCACGCTTGGCCGCTACTCGAAGCTCCTCGGTTCGCTCATGGAGGCGCCCAGGGCGCTCTACACACTGAAATGAATTTCTTCCTGCTTAGCCTGCTGAAGTTGGGACTGGTCGCCTTCGTCTTCCTCACCGCGCTGGCTTACCTGCAATGGATCGAGCGCAAAGTGATCGCCCACGTACAGGTGCGCGTCGGCCCGAACCGGGTGGGTCCGCACGGGCTGCTGCAACCGCTGGTTGACACCATCAAGCTGCTTACCAAGGAGGACCTGGTTCCCTCCTACGTGAACCGGTTCTTCTACCTGCTG
>Ga0209172_10000911_pt1 | contig 72527 bp, 48 predicted proteins | sample LarsenN4metaG_FD_184113 | JGI IMG/M metagenome (GOLD analysis project Ga0209172, IMG submission 184113) | Hot spring sediment bacterial and archeal communities from British Columbia, Canada, to study Microbial Dark Matter (Phase II) - Larsen... ... | reverse complement strand
TGCCCGTCAGGCAGCAACCCAAGATGTACAGCAACCTGTCAGGTTGCTGATAGTGCGCGAACAGCAACCTAAGATGTACAGCCGTGGCGGTCAGCCTTGCTGATAGTGCCCGTCAGGCAGCAACCCAAGATGTACAGCAACCTGTCAGGTTGCTGATAGTGCGCGAACAGCAACCTAAGATGTACAGCCGTGGCGGTCAGCCTTGCTGATAGTGCCTGTCAGGCAGCAACCTAACCGCCTTGCTGTACATTTTCTGAGGAGTCTTTCAGACGGCTCGCGCGACGCGAGAGAAATGATGAGAAGCCTGGGGGCAGTAGTTTCCTTGCCTGCTCACTTTCTAGGTAGTGCAACCTAAGCAGGCAAGGCGGGGTACCCTTTGGGTCGCGGCGCTTCCAGGAGAGGAGTCTTTCAGACGGCTCGTGCGACGTGAGAGAAATAATGAGAACAGCGCAGTTGGAAGAAGCCTGCCTTCTGCCTACTGCCTTCTGTTTTCTGAGGAGTCTTTCATGTCGTTCGTGCGACACCCAGAAATGATGAAACTGCGGGCAATGTACAACAAGGCGGTCAGGTTGTTGATAGCGCACGCCAGCAGCAATCTGACCGCCTTGCGGTACATTTTCTATAGCGCGCGCCGGCAGCAACCTAACAGGTTGCTGTACATCGGAGACTTACGCTAGCTCTGCTGGCTCAGCTCCCATCTCGATAGGACAGAATGGATCCAACCCAGCTAAAAAAGACTGTGCGCGCGCTAATGGAAGCTGTGCTCCGCTGCAGCGATGAACAGGCGGAGCGCATCCTTATAGACGCATTGCGCCAGCAAGCTGAGTCAGGCAGTCTCGAAGCTCAGGAGGCCCTTTGTCGCCTGGTTACTAAACACGGCCATCCGATTGCCCGCGAAATAGTAGTTGCAGCCAACATCGCGCCTGTCGATCCGCGCCATCGCGCGTTGTTCTACTTTTTGACTGAACAGTGGGACAAATATGAGGCTCTGGATTTCGATCACACCTTTTTGCAGATGACTTATGAAACGGGCGATGAAAGAATAAGAAGACAGATAACAGAGCGGGCGCGGCAGTCAGGGCGCGCCGAATGGGCGGAAATGGTCTCTGGTGGGCGGCAAGGCAAACGCCTGGCCGAGATGACCGACGATGAATGGGAAGCAGTTCTGGATGTGCTCTCTGACGGCGCGCGCTGGCGGGAGATGTGGCGGCTGGCGCAAGATGCGCCACCAAGATGGAGCGCCCAGATACTTCAGCGAATGAAAGCAGCAGGCTGGGCCCCAGAAGCAGTAGAAGAGCAAGCTGGATATGAAGAGTTGACCGGCCTGGCAGAAGGATGGGAACAGCCAGACCTGAATTCGCTGGTCTACTACCGGGTGACTCTGGAAGGGCACACAGGCGAAGTCCTCTGCCTTGCTATCAGCCCCGATGGGCGTGTGCTGGCAAGCGGCAGCGGCATAGGCGATTCGACACGCCCTGATAATTCAATTCGGCTGTGGAGCCTGCCCGATGGGCGGGCGCTTAAGACGCTGGAAGGCCATAGAAGCCCAATGCCCCATAGGGGCCCTATTCGATGCCTTGCTATCAGCCCCAATGGACAGGTGCTCGCAAGCGGAAGCGATGACAGAACAGTTAGGCTCTGGAGCCTTCCCGATGGAATAGTGCTGAAGGCGCTGGAGGGGCATCAAGATTCCGTCAATTGCCTGGCTATCAGCCCCGATGGGCGGACGCTGGCAAGCGGAAGCAAAGATTCATCGCTGTTGTTGTGGAGTCTCTCTTACAGGCGAGTGATTAAGACACTGACAGGCCATAACGTGTGGGTCACATCAGTGGCTTTCAGCCCTGACGGGCAGCTTCTAGCAAGTGGCGGCGTAGACCAGATAGTGAGACTTCATAGCCTGCCCGGCGGAGCACTGATTAAGACATTGCATGAGCACAGGCACTGGATCACCTGTTTAGCCATAAGCCCTGATGGGCGCGTGCTGGCAAGCGGAGATCGTTACAAAACAGTTTTGCTGTGGAGCCTTCCCGATGGCACAGTGCTGAATCGATTGCGGGAGCACAACGGTTCGATCACCTGTCTCGCAATCAGTCCCGATGGCCGCATCCTGGCAAGCGGAAGCGATGATCACACAATACGGCTCTGGAGGCTCCCTGGCGGTCAGCCGCTTGGGGCCCTGACAAAACACAGGGGCCCCATTCGATGTCTGGCTATCAGCCCTGATGGGCGGATGTTAGTGAGTGGAAGCGATGACAGAACTGTACGACTGTGGAGCCTGCCCGACGGTCGAGCAGTAAGCACATTGAGAGGGCACAATGATTCAGTCACCTGCCTTGCGATCAGCCCGGACGGGAAGATACTGGTGAGCGGAAGCTCGGATAAAACAATAAGGTTGTGGAATCTTACCAGTGGATTGATGCCAGAAGCTCTGAAGAAACAATCAGAGATAATCCATCGCCTGGCCCGCTTGCCTGTCGGGCAGACGAGCCTGGAAGACCTGGCATTAGTGCAGGAACTATTGCAGAACAAGATGCTCTCCAACGATGAGCGGAGGTGGATCGAGTTTATGGCGGCGCTGATTCAGTGGCGGCGACGATTTGACATTGAGTTAGAAGAGGGCCCCCGGCGGATTCAGGTTGGAGAGTTTGATATTGAAATCGAAGGGTGATGCCAAGACGTAGCGTAACCTGTTAGGTTGCGCCCAGAACGAAGACGACGCAGACGGCATGGCGGTCATTGATGCAAAGACGTAGCGTAACCTGTTAGGTTGCGCCTGTTCCCGATAGTAGCTATTTGCCGCGCCATGAACAACCTGACCGCCTTGTTCTACATTTTATGAAAGACATATTCGGAATAGAATTTGTGCCGATCTCGCCCGGGACGTTTATGATGGGCTCAGAGAACGGCTACGACGAGCAGCCGGTGCATCAGGTGACGATCAGTGAGCCGTTCTACATGGGGAAGTATCAGGTGACGCAAGCGCAGTGGCGAGCAGTAATGGGTAACAATCCCAGTCGCTTCGAGGGCTGTGATCAATGCCCGGTTGAGCAGGTCTCGTGGAATGATGCGCAAGAGTTTATCAGCAGGCTGAACTCAAGAGTAGATGATGAATTCAGGTATGGGTTGCCGACAGAAGCGCAATGGGAGTATGCCTGTCGAGCAGGGACGACCGGGGATTACGCGGGCAATCTTGATGAGATGGCCTGGTATTCCGGCAATTCAGGCTCTAAGACGTACCCGGTTGGGCAGAAGAAGCCGAACGCCTGGGGGCTGTATGATATGCATGGGAATATATGGGAGTGGTGTCAGGATTGGTATGATAGTGGGTATTATGCGAAGAGTCCAGGTGTCGATCCGCGGGGGCCTGAGGGGGGCTCGGACCGGGTTCATCGCGGCGGCGGTTGGGGCGACGACGGCAGGGGCTGCCGGTCGGCTCTTCGCGGCAACTACTCGCCCGGCAACCGCTTCGACTACCTCGGCTTCCGCTTCACCAGGACGCCTTTGTAACGCTGTGCTCTTTACCCTTTTACCCTATGAGGAGCCGGAACCTCAGCAGTGGCGTCCGTGCAAAGCCGGAAACGCCACTGCGGAGTGGAGGCGGGGTTCGGCAACGACGCGAGAGAAACAATGAAATGGCCGGGAGCGCCTCTCATCCTTGCCTGCCAGACGGCGCTATATCGCAAACAAGCAGGCCGTGTGAGAGGCGCTCCCAGGGCGTTTTCTCAGGAGGCATTCACAATGGCATTTGACCAGGAATTAGACGTTTACTTGCGAGCGCGATTCACATTGATGATTCTGGTCACGACCGAAGAAGAACGAGCGATGCAAACAGTCAAAGCTATTTGCGAAAAGACAAAACGCTCGTGCCTGACCTGGGATCTGGCTGATGGTTTCCAACTGCTCGCCGGAGGCAGCCCGCTACCTTCAGCGCGTGACCCGCTCTCGGCGCTGGAACAGGTAGACAAGCTAGAGGCTGATGTCCTGTTTGTGCTCAAAGACTTTCACGATTGCTGGGGCAATAACCAGATCAAGCGCAAACTCCGCAGCGTCGCTCAGCGGCTCAAATTCACCAAGAAATCTATCCTCGTCACCGCTCCATCCAGCAAGCTCCCCGAAGAATTGAAAGATGAGGCGGTGGTAATCGAATTTGCGCCCCCCAACGCGGCTGAGCTAGAAGCTGTGCTCAACCGCCTCACGCAAACGCCGGGAGTGAAGGTCAATCTCACAAAGCTGGGGCGAGAAAAGTTAGTGCAAGCAGCACTGGGGCTTACGGCTTCGCAAGCGGGGCGAGTCTTTGCCAAAGCAATTGTGTCCGATGGCGTACTCGATGACCGCGACATCGATCTGGTGACTCAAGAGAAGAAAGAGATCATCCGCGAGAGCGAGGCGCTGGAGTTCTACCCTGTGACTGAAACGGTTGACGATGTAGGCGGGCTTGGAGTGTTGAAAGAGTGGCTGCGATTGCGAGAGCGCGCATTCACAAAAGAAGCGCGCGATTACGGTCTACCCTCGCCAAAAGGGATTGCTCTAATCGGCATTCCAGGCTGTGTTCGCGGCGATACTCGTGTGTTATTGGCTGATGGCCGGATGCCGACTATTGAATCTCTTGCTCGTCTTTGCACCGAAACATTGGAACCGGGGGTCTACCCTATTGCCCTGGATGTCGTCGGAGCAGATGGGCAGTCTAAAAGGGCGACAGAACTCCATGTTTATGCTGACCAGCTGACCGTGATCGTCCGATTGGCAGCCGGGCATGAGATTGAGGTAACCCGCGAGCATCCCTTACTCACTGAGCGGGGATGGCAGTGGGCGACCGACCTACGCGAGGGGGACAAAATTGCTCTCCACTTGGGGCATCCGGTTGAGCGATGCCAACCAAATCAGAACTATTCTCCCGTTGTTTCACTACAAGCATCGTGGCAAGCGCGCGTTTACGATCTGCATGTGCCTGATGGGCACGCATTCGTTGCCAATGGCATTATCAATCACAATACGGGAAAAAGCCTCACTGCGAAGATGATTGGGGGCCTGTGGCGACTGCCACTTTTACGATTGGACGTAGGCGCGCTCTTCGGCAGTCTGGTCGGCGAGGCCGAAGAGCGCACGCGGCGTGCCTTGCGCCTGGCCGAGACAGTCGCACCGGCAATTCTGTGGATTGACGAGATGGAGAAAGCACTGGCGCACGGCGGCGGTGATAGCGGCACCAGCACGCGAGTCTTCGGCACTATCCTGACTTGGACACAGGAGAAAACTTCACCCGTCTTCGTCGTGGGCACAGCCAATAATATAGCCAGTCTGCCGCCCGAAGTTTTGCGTAAGGGCCGCTTCGACGAAATCTTCTTTCTTGACCTGCCAACCCTGGAAGAGCGCAAGGAGATTTTCACTGTCCATCTGCGTAAGCGCAATCGCTTGCCCCAGGATTTCGACATTGCGCGGCTGGCAAGAGAATCAGAAGGATACGTCGGCGCAGAGATAGAGCAGGCTATCATCGACGCAATGTATGTCGGCTTCAATGCGCGGCGAGAATTCAATAGTGATGACATCTCAGCGGCACTCAAGCGCCAGGTGCCCCTGTCTGTCTCTCAACGTGAGATTATCGGGGCCCTGCGCAACTGGCTGCGCGAAGGGCGAGCGCAATCAGCATCGTTCCAGGAGATCCGCGAAGCCGAACAGCAGTTCGTGCCACTGCAACTGGAGATCAAATGAAGTGTCGTGTGGAATGTTAGGTCAAAACTGAAACTCACAGCGAGCCGCAAGTCGATTGCTTCTCGCAGCAAGAAGCTTGTTAGGTCGAAACTGGGTCTCACAGCGAGCCGCAAGTCGATTGCTTCAAAGAAGTATTTGCATAGCAGAAAGTTCAAACAAGGGGGACATGTAATGACAACCCTAATCCTGGAGATCCTTGACTAAAATAACTTGCGGGTTATACTGACTCGTGGTTGGCATTGTCAGCGTTACGCACTCTGCCAACCTGAGAAAGCTGGAAGGAGATAACAAAACATGCCGGTGTCATTAGAAATAGAACTAGGAGATGAGCCGGTCTCCCAGGAAGAGATCGAAGCTGCCAAAAAAGCTGCTCTCCTTACCATTGTCCTTAAACGCTACAAACAAGGTGACTATAGCTTAGGTTACGCAGCAGAGAGGCTACGAATGGCTCCAGCAGATTTCCTGGAGCTTGCTGGGCGAACTGGTATACCGTTATGGAGAGACCTACCTGTGGAGTACTTCTCTGGTGTAGAGATAGCCAAGTAATGCATTATCAATGATTATCTGTGATGCCTCACCAATAATCAATTTACAGGCGGCTCATGTAAACAATCAGTGCTCAAGGAGCGAATTCGCACACACAGGCTTGGTTGGCACAAATTGGTTACCTGAGCCGATAGCGGCTTTGCCGCTACTGATGTGCGGCAAGTCTGTGACTTGCCGGATACGGCTTCTCTTCTCTTTCGCGGCTGCGCCGCTACTGATGTGCGGCAAGTCGCAAGCAATTCTCCGGTTATTCGAGCGCGCTTATACTTTCGCGGCTGCGCCGCTACTGATGTGCGGCAAGTCGCAAGCAATTCTCCGGTTATTCGAGCGCGCTTATACTTTCGCGGCTGCGCCGCTACTGATGTGCGGCAAGTCTGTGACTTGCCGGATACAGCTTCTCTTCTCTTTCGCGGCTGCGCCGCTAGCTTGGCGGCACAGCCGCACGTGATATTGCAAGCATTGGCCGGAGAGCCGAAGGCTCTCCGCACATCAAAGCGGCCACAGCCGCAGAGTAGATGTTGGTTGTATTTATTTTTCAAACACCATAAGTTTGTCAGATACTCTGTGAGGAGAAATCAATGAAGATATTGACGAAAATATTCAGCTTATGGCTGATCGCACTAACACTGCTTGGCTCATGTAAACAATCAGTGCTCAAGGAGCGAATTCGCACACACACAGGCTTGGTTGGCACAAATTGGTTACATGAGCCTTTACAGGCCATTGACCGCCTAGATCTGTTACACCAGATTTTCGGTGAGGTCACAACAACCCATGAAGTTGTTAAAGAGCTGTATGCAACCACTAAATTAGAACGACTGATGGGCTTGAAACCATTGCCAAAATGGTTGAAAGTAACCTTTACAGATTCCACCAAAATGCAGAATCTGAGGAACACTTATACTCTTGGGTTAGGCGAATTGTCATGTTTGTCCCTATCTCTTGGCACAACACACACCTTACTGCTCGACGACCTAAAGGCAACCAAAATTGCCTGGCAGCTTGGTATAAAAACCAAAAGCACTCTCCACGTTTTGAGTCAAGCTAAAGCCATTGGCATAATCTCAGCAGTTAAGCCGGAGATATTAAAATTGGAACAGATCGGGCAAATCGCTCAACCGGATCTAGTCGAGGCAATACTCTGGTCAGTCGGTGAAAGGCTCTAACTACAGGCTGGACTTGAACTATCCCTAACTCTTGTTAGGAACATTCCTGTAAGCTTCCAACCAGCCTCTAAGCCTTAGCAAGAGCATGCATCAGATTTATGCCCCAATGTTAGAAGCGAAGAAGCTGAAAAAACTTGAAGCCCGGCTCTACAGTTGGATACCGCTGATAGGCAAGCATCTGCGGCGCAGGGCTGCCCAAATACTGTCGCAAGCAGCGCGAGCAGGCGATAGTAAAGCATCAAGGGCACTGGCCAGTGCAGTCACGCGCAGCAAAGATGAGCAGGTGCGCGCTGTTGCGCTGGAGACGCTGCGCCAGTTGAATACTCAAGCCTGTATAGATGCAGTGTGTGAGGTCTGGGCAACTACGCGCCATGATGATCTGTCTGGCCTGCTTATTAAGCAGCACTGGGTGGCCTCTGATCCAGCCACTGTGAAAGTGCTGAGCGCGCTCCTTGTAGAACAGCTCGAAATAGTAGCCGAAGGCGGAGCAGAAGTTGTTGAGCCGCTATTACAAGCCTGTGAAGACTCTAATCCTGCTATTGCCAACCGAGCGATGCTGTTGCTGAGGCAACTGAAAAACCCGGAAGCAAAAGACGCATTGTGCCATTTTATTATCAACCGCGATCACCCGATTGCGCGCGAAGCTGCCATCGCCGCCCGATATGCGCCCCGCGATGAATATCAACGAGCGCTCTTCTTCTTTCTCACCGAACAGTGGGGTCGCTATGAGAGTTTAGATTTCGACCGCCGTTTGCTGCGCACAGTCTATGAATCGGCGGATGCCACATTACGCCAGCGAATCACCGAAAAACTGCGTGCAGCAGGAAGGACCGACTTTCTGACTGTCATAGCAGGCGGCGACTATCGCTCTCGCGCAGCAGTGATGACTCCGAGCGAAGCAGACTTTCTAGTACAAATGCTGGAAGTGAATAAAGAGTGGACAAAGCTGTGGGCGCTGGCGTTTGAGCTGCCTTTTAGCTGGAGCGTGCGCATTATCAAGATTCTGGCGCGCAATTCCTGGAAACCAGAGATGCCCGATGAGCGAGCAACTTTCGATGAGCTGGTCTCCCTTGCCTCTGCCGAGATGGCTATGTCAGGCGAAGAGGTGAGCCGCCTTCTGCCGCCAGCAGCGCAACGCGCATGGGCGAGGGTCCCCGGACGAATCAATGACGTTGCTTTCTCTCCTGCGCGCCCTGTCATCGCTATTGGCACAGCACAGCGCAAAGTGGTCTTGTGGAATTTTCAAAAGGCAGAACAGGAACGAGTGCTGGATGGGTTTGATCATTCCATCGGGCGGGTGACATTTACCCAGGATGACGTTTTGCTGTGCGCCGAGCGGACAAACTCCGATGCTGAGTGCGCTATTTATGGCTGGCACAATGGTGAAAAGTTTTTATTGGGGGAACACAGGGGCTCTGTGACAGCAATTGAACCGGCTGGCAATTCGCAGGCTCTTGCTACTGGCCGCGATTTCAGGGTCGTTCTCTGGGATGTCAGAGCCGGACACAAAGTGCGTCAACAAGACTTCAACTTTTGGGCGCGAGCAGCGCGCGTTTCTCCAGATGGGCAACGAGCGGCATTGCTGCACGAAGGCGTGATGGTTGTGAGTCTACCGGATATGACTGCGCTGGCAGGCACATCTGACCAGTTGCGACGAAGTGTATCGCGCTGCGCTGCTTTTGCTCCTGATGGAAAAGCTCTGATCATAGGCAAATTCAATGGCGAAGTGCTGGTTTGTGAGCTGAGCCAGTACATCATCAAGCCGGAAAGGCAAGCGTTTCTCCGCCACCGTGGGCAGATGCAAACAGTGGAAGTCTTGCCCAACCGCTCTACCGTCATTACAGCAAGCTCTGACGGGGCCGTGCACTTCACATCGTGGACAAACCGCGCCTTCATCGGCGGCTTACAGATCCTCGGCGAGCGATTGACATCACTGCACATCTCACCAGATGGATCATTTATGGCGATTGGCGATTCCGATGCGTCGATGTCGCTATGGGACCTGAGAGTGCTTGATGTTCCAATGCTCTTTGCCAGGCCCTTTGGCAGGACAATCCCTATTCACCTGGCGGCAATAAATGCAGCAATGGCTAATGCTGAATCACATCCTCATATTCAACGCGCATTGCGCTTTATGGAATGTATTCTACGCCACCGGTTCCGTTATGACATCGAGATTGACGAGATGCCTACAATTCAACTGGGAGAGTTTGATATTGAAATTGATTAACCTGTCTTACGCAAGCGCTGAGGTGCCGCACTTGTTTAGCGTGGTTGCAAGTAATGCGGCTTTGCCGATTTGATGTGCGGAGAGTCTCTGACTCTTTGGGGGATTTGCTTTTTATATTCCTTAGCGGCTAGACGGCTGCTTCTGCCCAGGCTAAACACATACGATGCGCTTGTGTAAGCCAGGCGCCTGATGCTCAATAAGGAACAGAAGACAGATTATGCGAGAATGGCTCAGTGGACTGTTTGGCAGAAAGCAACAAGCAACCGCAGTAGAAGATAAACGTTTGCTCAAGCTAGAGCGAGATGCTCAAAGCTTGCGGCTGGAGATGGAGGAATGTGATCGAATAGTGGAGAGTCTCAAGAAAGAGCTGGAGCGCCAGCGCAGCAATGAAAGCGCGCGCATCGCCGAAGCAGCGCAAGCACAGATTGAGCAGCTACTTTCAGAGATTGCTGCGCCGGTTTCGCAACTGCTCACACAAGCCTATCTGCTGGAGGTAGAAGGCAAACCGGTTCAGGCAAAAGATGTGCTCGCGGTAGCTAAACGATTGGTGCGCGCGCTGGAAGATAACGGGTTGAAAGTGGAAGGCAGAGTAGGCGAGAGGGCCCCCTTCGATCCCGAATATCACGAGCCGCTGAGTAGCGATCTCTCGCCTAAACCCGGGCAACCAGTCGCGGTGCGCTTTGTCGGGTTCTCATATCGCGGCAAGAATATTCGCAAGGCAAATGTTGAGGGAGTGAGTGATTGAAAGATGTCTGGAAGATTAGCTATCGATTTTGGAACAAGCAATACAGTAGTTGCAGTCTGGGATGAAGCGCGACAGGAAGGTGTGCCGCTCCACGTGCCTGACTACGGCTCCCTTTACCAGCACGGCAATGAGAGGGTCTCTGTCATTCCATCGCTGATCAACTACACAGCGGATCGGCGACGGTGGGTAGGCAATCAAGTAATTCGACATAACCTCTATCACTCTGAGCGCACCTTCCGATGGATGAAACGCTACATTGCCAATCGCATCCCGATTAAGAAGCCGTTGGATGGTCGAGAGATTTCGTATTTCGATGCCGGCAGGGATTTCCTCTCCAGTGTGCTTCTATTTGCTGCGCAAGAACTCGCCATCGGCGATGAAGAGGTTGCGCTGACTGCGCCGGTAGAAGCATTCGAGCACTATGAAGACTGGCTGACAGAAGTCGCAGAAGCAGCCGGGATGCCTCGTTTCCGGTTGATTGATGAACCGTCTGCTGCTGCGCTTGGCTATGGCGCGCACATACAGCCGGGAGATGTCTATTTCATCTTCGATTTCGGCGGAGGGACCCTCGACGTGGCGGTGGTGCTTATTGAAGAAGAAGAACAGGCGCAAAGGGGACGGCGCTGCCGGGTGCTGGGTAAAGCGGGAGCAGATGTAGGAGGCGCGACTATTGACCAGTGGCTATTTCAGGAAGTGCTTCGACGAAATAATCGCAGCGATGCTGATGAAGATGTGTGTCAAATAAGCAATGCTTTGCTGGTAGAGTGCGAACAGGCAAAGGAGCGATTGTCATCGCGCGAGCGAGTCGATGTCAGCGTAATGAATCCCCACACAGGCGCAGTGCTCTCGGCGGAACTCACAAGAAATGATTTTGAGGGGCTCCTCAGACAACAACAGCTCTTTAGCACTATCAATCAGACTATCCGCCGCGCGCTCAATTTTGCTCGCGAGCGCGGCTATTCAGAAGACGATATCAAAGCAGTGTTGATGGTAGGCGGCAGCAGCTTGATTCCTTCGGTACAGAATACGGTAAAAGACTTTTTTGGCCAGGAGCGCGTGATGCTCAATCGCCCTCTGGACGCGGTAGCGCGAGGCGCAGCAGCATTCATCGCAGGCGTGGATTTCTACGACTACATTCAACACGACTATGCCATTCGCTATGTGAACCCTCAAAAGGGCGACTACGATTACTGGATCATCGTTCAGCGCGGCACTCACTATCCGACACAGGAGGCAGTAGCTCGATTTACTGTCAAAGCCTCGTATGATGGGCAGACCCGGCTCGGCATAGCAATCTTCGAGGTAGGCGAGAGACGGCCATCGAGCAGCGGCCAGCCAGTTGAATTGGTGTTTGACCCTGCGGGCGCAGCGCGAATACGGCAGCTTACTCCTGATGAAGAAGACAGAAGGACTTATTTCTGGATGAATGAGAACAGCCCCACATTCCTGGTTGCCAGTCCCCCTGCCAGACAAGGAGAGTCGCGCTTTCAAGTGGAGTTTGGAATTGATGGCAATAAGCGATTGCTCATCAACGCCCGCGACTTAAAGACCGGGCAAACGACTCATCGCGATTATCCGGTTGTTAAACTGACGTAGCCGATTATTATGCAAGGTATAGGTTTTAAGAAAAATAATTTCTCTGTTCGGGCGCCAAGCGCCCTCAAAACAAGGTCATTCTTAGAACTGTTTTGAGGGCGCTTGGCGCCCGAACCAGCCGCAATATTTTCTTTAGGGTCTATATCATTCACTTTAGTTTGGCAGATTTTCTAGCGAAATTTGCCAAACTAAAGTGAATCAAGTCTTGCACCGATCAGCGTGTGAACATCTTGTTAGTCTCAATTCAGGCCGAATTGTATAAACATTGCTTTATCCACCAATCGGGCAGTTCATCCTTTTGCTGTTTTTGCCAACAACGCCAAAACTGCAAAAGTATAGTCATTTAACAGGTTTCACTGTGGGAAAGGTTTTCAACGGCCTATCTTGAGTCACTCTGCCATCGCCAGTGATTGGCAGAACAGGGCCTAAAAATGTAGGGCGCGAACGAAGAACATGAATTTGAGCAAAGGCTTTTACCCTGGCAAATATCTCACGTACACTGTAACGCTCTTCCCAACGATAAGAGCGTAGATCCGAATCAACACCCCATGCCTCAATCCCTAACGCCCTGGCAGTATACACAGCTCGCGGCAAGTGGAATCCTTGAGTGACAACCAAAGCTCGCTTCACTTGAAAAACATCCCTTGCCCGGTACATGCTCTCATAGGTGCTGAAGCCAGCGTGATCCAAAAAGAGATCCCCCTCTGGTACCCCTTTGGACAAAGCATAACGCGCCATGTGGTTCACTTCATCGTAGTGGACCCGGCCATGGTCCCCTGTCAACAGGAGCTTGCTCACTTTCTTCTGGTGATAGAGCTGAACCGCCCGCTCTACTCGATCTTGAAGTATGAAAGAAAGACTACCATCAGGGCGAACATAAGCCCCAAGCACTATTGCCGCCTGAGCAGGAGGCGCTTGCTCTACAGCGACCAGGTAGCTTTGACTTGAATTCCAAATGTAGAGATTAATCCCAACCAGAGCGCCGCTAATCAAGAGCAATGCTAACGCTCCCCATTTCAGTAGAGGTTTTATGCTGCGTCTGAACCTTCTACGCTCTGTACTCATCGGTCTCTAAATTGAAGCCTCCTCGCGAAGATATTCAATACTTCCCCAGAGCCTTTTGCTGTGCCCAGGAGTTTCGTATCCAGATTGCCACTTGCAACAGAGCTATCATAGCGCAATTAAAGATCGCAATCCCCATGCCTGCTTCTACTGTGTGAGATTGAGCGATCTTTCCAACCAGCCACGGGCAGGTCATCCCTCCCGCGAGGGCAACTACAAAGATCACGCTGAATGCTGTGCCTGACAGCTCGGCGAATGTCCCTCCTGCCTGGGCCAGCGTTGTGGGAAAGATAGCGGCAAACCCCAGCCCTATAAAGACCACTGCCAACGCAGCGAACTTTTGAGAGGGGGCCAACAGCAAGCCTGCCACAGCGGCCAGCGAAAGCAATACGCTGCCGAGGACCATCACTTCAGGCTTGACTTTTCGCGCAAGCACGCTTGAAATTGATCGCCCTACCATGATCGCTGCCCAGTAGCCAGCCAGCAAGAAGGAGGCCCTCCCGGCATCTATGCCGAAACGCTCAGGTAGATAGGTGGATAACCATCCGCCAACAGTGAATTCATTCCCGCTCTGAAAGAACAAAAGAAATGCAAAAAGATACAATGCAGGATTCCCAAGCAATGCCAGAAACTGGCTGCGAGGAAAACCGCTGCTGTGCTTAGCGGCAGGAAAGCGGATCAGCGCGTAGAGCGCCAGAGGAATCAGACTGAAGATGCCTAATATATAGATGATCTGCTCCAGGCCGAGCCTGTCTCTGAGGGCCCCAATGAAGAAGGGCGTTGACAGCGCGCCGAATCCGAAGAAGATTCCCAGGCGATTGAGAGCCGCGCCCCGCTGCTCAGGGCTGATGTCGCTCAGCAGAGCATTGGTCCCCCCGTTAAGCGCCCCTCCCCCCAGCCCCAGACCGACTAGAGAACCGGCAATAACCGCGTAACTTCCCGCTGAAGCCAGGCTGAGAAAAGAGGCGCCGACCAGCGAAGTAGACAGAAGGAGCATAACGCGAAAGCCGAAACGGTCGCAGATCGGGCCGAAGACAAGCGAGCCTACCAGCATGGCAAAATTCATCATCAAGAACAGCGCCCCTGCTGCCGCTTTGTCGAAGCCGATCTTCTTGACCAGCCCGGGCAGAAGCGCCCCCAGCGATGCCATGACGATTCCGAAGACGAAGGCTCCGGCAAAGATAGACAGGCTGAGCCCCCGATAGCGCAGCGATTCTTTGGGTGTCATCTTTTTAAGTCTGTGTTTTCTCGCTCCGTCCCGCGTCGGCGCGACTGTTCCCTGCCGGGGGCCGAGCATAATAGAACTCAGTGAATGCTTGATAGACGCGCTCCAGATGCCCTCTATCCACTCCCGGCACATTAGGCGAAACAAAGGTCGGGGGCATCTCTCCCTTCTCCGCCAGAAGCGCGGCAGTCTCGGCTACCAGCGACATTGCAATTGCCACTCCTGCCACGGTGGAACCGGCAGCTACCTTCTCTATCTGTCCTACATCTATCAAGGCATCTTCCGGGGGCACGCAATTATCAATGGCAAAGTGTGCAATATCAGAAAGCTTCTTCCCCGAAGAGTGAGTAGCCTCTCTCAAGCGGGCGTTTTCATGAGAAGAAACTGTAATCACGGTGAGCCCCAGATTGCGCGCTTCAAGGGCCACTTCGACCGGAGCCGCATTCAATCCTCCATGAGAGAAGACCACCATGCAGTCGCGGCTCTCCAGCGGATAACTTTGAAGAAAGACCTTTGCATATCCCTCCTGGCGCTCCAGCCAGAGCAGCTCCCGCGCTCCGCCCGGCCCGATGACATTTGACCACATCAATCGCGGATCATAGAGCGGGAAGAAGCCTACAAAGGCGCCATAGCGCGGAAAGACATCCATAACCGGTATTACGCTATGTCCACTTCCATACAGATAGACCCTTCCGCCTGAAGAGATAGACTCAGCCATCTTCGCCGCAGCCGCCTTTACAGTCTCAAGCTGCGTGGATTGAATCCTGCGCAATATCTCTATTATGCGTGTGAGATAGTTATCAGCAGACATTAAATCGTTCATCCTCCCGATGAATTAACAGCGTTCCAGGCGATGCGGGCAGCGCCGTAGAGCCCGGCATCTTCTCCCAGTTGGCTCCGCTCAAGGCGCGCGCGCGCGATAGCGAAAGGCTGCCCCCATCGCGCTGCCTCCCGACGCACAGCAGACAGCAGGTAGTCCCCTTGCTGAAAGAGGCCCCCTCCAAGAACCACCATCTGAGGGTTCAATGCGCTTATCAGATTGGCGACCCCCATGCCGATAAATTGGGCAGCCTCTTCCAACAGAGCTTGCGCCTGCGGCTCCCCGTCCTCGGCGGCTTTCACCACCGCGCGAGCGCCTCTCTCCTGCGAAGATTCGGCTTCGAGCAGTCCTCGCTCCTCAGCCTTGCGACCGATCGATCTTCCCGACGCTTCGGCCTCAAAGCACCCCATCCGCGCATAGATCTCCTGGAACTGCGGCTGAAGCGCGAACCAGCCTACCGAGCCTGCCAGGCCGTCATGCCCATTGACCAAGAGTCCGCCGCTGAGAATGCCTGCGCCGATGCCTGTGCCGATGGCCAGAAAGATCACATCTTCGAGACCTTTCGCGCAGCCGAGCCAGGTCTCCCCCAGAACATAAGCATTGCGATCTGAATCGATGTTCAGCGGAAAGGGGACCTTCTGTCGGAGCAGCTCCGGCAGAGCTATATGATCCCAGCCCACTATGTTTGGCGCCCATACAGTGCCTGCGCGCTGATTGAACCAGCCAGGAACGGCCAGTCCAACACCGGCTATGGAATATCCGGCAGGAGACTGTGAAGCCGCTTCCTGTATCAGCCTTGTGATCTGACTCAACGAATTCATCAGCGACGTCTGGACTGTAAACTCCAGGCGGCGGAAAAGCAAGCCGCCGGAGCTTGTTACCAGACCGGTTGAAATCTTGGTGCCGCCAATGTCCAGAGCTACTATGACTGAATTGGAAGACATACCCTCGCCTTTTACAATAGCTATAGCTCTTCAGGAAAAGTAGTTTTCGGTTCGGGCGCCAAGCGCCCTCAAAACAGGTTAAAAGTAGAACTGTTTTGAGGTGTTGCGGCTTGATATGCCCAAGAACCGGCAATGATTGCCCTCAAAACAGGTTAAAAGTAGAACTGTTTTGAGGTGTTGCGGCTTGATATGCCCAAGAACCGGCAATGATTGCCCTCAAAACAGGTTAAAAGTAGAACTGTTTTGAGGGCGCTTGGCGCCCGAACCTGCCGACATCTTTTTCTTAAATCAAGCTAAGCAACATTGGTATACAGGATTCAACCACGGGGGATACGGGGAAAGGCAGTAACTATAATCATCCCTGTGTCCCCCGTGAGCCCTATGGTTTGTACCTGCGCCAATACTGGTTATTTCGATCTGGGATAGTATCAACAGCGGGCGCAACCTGACTGCCTTGCGCTACACCCTCATCCATAGCCACAACCGCCCGAAGACGGATCGAGGCTGCTTCAAATTCAGAACACGAACTTGAGCGAGAATTGAATCTGCCGCATTTCGCCTGCCAGCAAGCTTATCCGGCCAAACCCGGAAGTCCCAAAGGTAGCATTAGGCAAGCCGAATTGAGGCGTATTGAACAGATTGAAGAACTCGCTCCGAAATTGCAGAGTTCGCGTCTCGGTCAACCTGAAGTTCTTAAACAAGGAAAAATCAAAATTGACAAAGCCGGGCCCAATCAAAATATCGCGTCCGGCATTTCCATAGGTAAACTGCGCCGGAGTAGTGAAGGCGGAAGTGTCAAAGAACCGAATCAGTGTGCGCTCCGACCGAGGCAGCGCGCCGTTGCCGATGCGATCCGGTCGGCTCCCGGTCCCGGTATTGGTTGTCGCCGCAGCCAGAACCGGAGTGAACGGCAATCCGCTTTGCAGCGTGGCGATTCCATTGACCTGCCAGCCTCCCAAAATCTTCGCAACCACCAGATCGCTGCTGCCCCATCGCTTCCCTTCCCCAAACGGCAGCTCGTAGATCCAACTCAAGACAAGGCGGTGGCGCAAATCTGCCGGGGAATTGCCTCGCTCAGCCCTGCGATTTCTGATGTCCTGCGGATTGGGCCCCTGCGCGCCGTAGCCAGCTTCAGATGTCGCATTATCAATCCAGTGAGACCAGGTATAGCTTCCCAGAAATGCCAGGCCCCTGGCGAATCGCTTCTCGGCGCTGATCTGCAACGAATGATAGGTGGATGAAGCTTCCGGATGGTTCACCAGCAGTGTCACCACATTGGGAACCACATTGAAGAAAGGCCGCCTCTGTTGCACAGGTCCGGGGCCGGGCGGGGGCACATTCTCATCATAGACCCAGCGCAGTTTGCGCCCCAGCGTCCCCACATAGGCCACCGAAAGCACAATGTCGCTTCCCAGCGAGCGCTGCAAATTGAGATTGAATTGCTGTATGTAAGCCAGCGGGTTATCGAAAGGAACCGCGTCAATCTGGCCAAAAGGATTGGCAGCATTCCTGGCAATATCAAAATCGGTTGGCGGAAACCCTTCGCTCAATCTGTTCTCAACGAAGAACGATCCAGTCGATCGGGTGAATGTTATCAGGAATGGGAACGGGCGAAGCTGAGCGAACATGGGAACGGTATCGTAGAACACGCCATAACCGCCCCGCAAAACCGTGCGCGGCGTCGCGGTGAAAGCAAATCCGAATCGAGGAGCAAAATTGTTCTTATCCGTCTTGATCCCCGCAGTCCGACTGGTGTTCACTCCTGAGATCACTACCTTGCCCGTCTGAAAGTCGAAATTGCTCAGATGATCGTTGACGGTCACTGCCGGAGTTATCAGCTCGTAGCGCAGGCCCAGATTGAGAGTCAATCGCGGATGGATCTTCCAATCATCCTGAACATAAGAAGCATGCTCTATGTACCGCATGTAAGTTGGCGATAATTGAGCGCTGCGCTGAGTGAGGCTTGGATAGCCCAGCAAGAACGTCGCCATAGCATTTCCAGTGCCCCCCGGAGCCGCCGGATTGTTGGTGAATACAGGGCTGAAAGAGAACCGGCCGGCGGGAGCGATGCTCTGAAAATGGTTCGTCTGCGGGCGAAGGAAATGGACGCCGAATTTGAGTATATGGCGGCCATGAATGTAGTTGAGGTTGTCGGTCACCTGATAGTTATTGAGGAACTTGAGAATAGGCAAGAAGAGCGAATTTCCCAGTCCAGTGAACCCGGTAATCAGGATCGCTGACAGCCCTGATGAGCCTCTATCGAGATTGGCTCCGGGGATCCCCATCTTTTGCGAGATGTTCTCGCCAAAGAAGAAAGGAAGGACATTTGACCGAATTCGCGTGTAGCCGAGCCGCAGCTCATTAACCAGAGTGGGGGTTATCGTATAGCTTGAGCCGATGGAGACCCCCTGGGTGCGTAGCTTGTTCGGCCCGGCGAAGTTGAACGGGGCCCCACCTTGCGCCTTGCCGGGAAGCGGCGCAGGCGTGATGGTGTCGGTGTCGCCGAATGAATAGCGGACGAATAGATTCGCCCTGGCTCCGAAGCTGTGATCGACTCTGAAATCCAGTTGATCTGTGTTCTGCTCTCTCACCGGATTGAGCACGAAATTGTTCACTATCCCGGAAGCATTGGGCAGAGGATAGAGCTGAATCAACTTTACTGCCGCCCCGTCCATGCGGTTCTGCGGGATGATATTGCCGGGGAATTGATCACGAATAAAGCCGCTCCCGCTCGGATTGGGCCGAGTGGTCAGCGGATCGAAGATCGGCGACAGCCCGCTGAAGTCCCCTCTGCGCATGGCTTCCGTTGGAACCGTGCTGACGAAAGTCTCGCCTTTGCGCAATCGGTAACCCTCAAAGCTGCCGAAGAAGAACGTCCGGTCGCGCACTATTGGGCCCCCCAGCGTCCCGCCGAACTGGTTGAGCAGAAAATGAGGCTTGGGCTGCTCCGGCAAAGCAAAGAAGTTCTTGGCATCCAGCGCCTTGTTGCGATGGAATTCATAAGCCGTGCCATGAAACTCATTCGTCCCTGACTTGACCGATACGTTGATGACCCCGCCGGCATTGCGACCGAATTCAGCCGAGTAGAGGCTGGTCTGGACCTTGAACTCCTTAATAGCATCAATGGACGGTTTGACGGCTATAGTGGTGTGAATGCGGTCGTAGTTGTCAATGCCGTCGATCAAGTAGCTATTGCTCGAATCGCGCGTCCCATTGACGAAGATAGACGAGCGCGGCCGTGGATCATCGGGACGGCCTCCGCCGCCAATCGTGCCGGCAGCGCCGAAATTGGAGCCCGGCAGGAGAACTGCAAGTTGAACAAAGTTTCTCTGATTGAGCGGCAGATCAACAACATCTCGCTCGGAGACGACCCGGCCCAGTGAAGATGTCTCGTTCTCTATCAGCGGCACCCCCGCCTGGATAACCACCTCGTCGGTGATCTGGCCGACCTCAAGGTTGAAGTCGATGCGCGCCGTCTGATTCAACTGAAGCTCAATGCCTTTATGCGCCGCTTTCTTAAAGCCGGATTGCTCAGCGGTGGTAGTGTAGGTTCCGACATTGAGAATAGGAAAGGCATAGATGCCTTCGTTGTTGGTAACCGTAGATTGGCTAACACCGGTCGCTTCGTTGGTCACAGTGACGGTCACGCCGGACAGGGCCCCCCCGGCTGCATCCCTCACCGTGCCGCGAATCGCTCCTGTGCTCACCTGCGCGAAAACCTGAGAAGAGTTGAAAAAGAATATGGCTGCTATAAGCGTCAGCAAATAGCCAGGCCAAACTTTAACCAGTCTATCGGAATGATGCGATCTTATTGGGTAAATCATCTCAGCCTCCAATATCTGAATCTCTTCAGAGAGTAATTGGCTAGCCTCACCGTTCTAAGCTCTACTTTATCCATCTCTCACGCAGCAAAGATGGATAAAGTAGAGCTTGAAAGCGTAGGCGCCGGAAATAGCCGAATATCGCCTATAAACCGGCGACATTGAAAAACTATGGCTCTCAAGAAAGACGCTTTCCGGTTCGGGCGCTGCGGCGCCCGAACCGACTGCAACCTTTTTCTTGAGGTCTATAGCTCGGCTCTACTTCGTTCAGCTCTGGCAATCGCCAGAGCTGAACGAAGTAGAGCCGAGCTAAGCGCGGTTTGAAAACAGCATTAACTCATCTTCTCGCTTCCAGCACCCAGACCCCCTGCGGCGACAAAGATTTCTTCAACACCAGCCGGCCATCAACCAGCCGATAGGGGACAGTTTGATCGGCGACAATGTCACGGACAGCAGAGATGGAGAACGGAGCTTGGAGCCTGACTTCAGCAGGCAGCTCTTTCTCTCCATTATTGAAAACGAAATAGAGGACATAGTTGGGGCCCTCGAGCGACCTGACTTCGATCTCGGATGCGGAAGCCAGGGCCGGGCGCTCGACTCCTGCCCAGTCGATCAGGCCGTGGAAGAACTGCTCAAGGTTGGGGTCCCTGCTCCTTTCAAACGCGAGGCTCAGATAGGAGCCCACGTATAGAGTCTTTCCCCTGCCGTGACTCGACGCGATCATTGCGGGAGAGCCATCCCTGAATTTGGCAACCACTCGCGCTGCCGCTCCCAATGTCTCAAGCGCCTCCTGATACATGCTCCCTGAGATGGCTGCGCCGACGGTGAGCAGCGGCAGGCTGGCATCTTTCGCTGCTACTACTAACTCGGTCTTCTGAGCTGGAGTGACTGAGGTTTCGCGCGCGCCGAAGATTCTGTCAAGCCCAAAGCCGGGTATAGTAGCCGTCGCCCAGCCGCGCTCGTCATTCCATGCGCCGCGCGCTTCCATAACAACGTGCCCCCCTTCTTCGATAAAGCGAGCAATCGTGCGCGCTGTCCTTTCGCTCATCATTATGGGGTAAGGAACATAGAGGAGCTTGTAGCCGGTTATGCCATTTTCGCCAATATCATCCGAATGGACATAATCCACCGGGATATTAGTGGAATAGAGGGCGCGATAGATTCCCATCCAGGAATCGCGCTCTACTCCGCCGTATTCATCCTGGGCCCCCGGCGGCGGTATCCTGCGGGGGCCCCCTACCATGTAAGTCAGCGGATTGTACACTACTGCCACTTGTGATCTGGGCGGCCTGCTCTTGAGGAACAGATCAGCATTGCGGGCTACGATCTTTCCGATATTGCCTACTACTTTGCTCCGCTCAGTCAACCGGCCATCGAGATGGATCAGTCCGAAGCCGCCGGATTCGTAGCCTGAACTCATAGGATAGAAGGCATAGAAGTTAATTCCTTTGGCGCCGCGCGACAGCGCGCTCCAGGTCCAGTGAGTCAGATCGGTCGAAGTGACCGGAGGGCTGACCCGCAGCCCGACGGTTCCGAACCCGGTCTGAAGCTCTCCGATGTAAAAGCCATCTGAATAACGATAGCAAGCGGAGCGGGTGAAATCGAGCCGCGCCCCTCGCGCCACAACCTCTTGCCCTACCGGGGCAGAATGTTTGGGATAGAATGATGTTCCCCAATACTGGATCACCCGCGCCATCATCCAGTCGTCTGGGGTCCCTGCCCCCCAAAGCGGGCTGGTTACCAGTGACGGTGAGGCGGCATGGCTAGTAACCACTCCGCGGGGGGCTTCCTTAAGTACCGCTTCGGCCTTCATCTTCAAATCTTCCGCCAGCTTGGTCATTATGAAGTAGCGCCAATCGAGATAGTCAGAGTATGAGAGTATCGTCGAGAAGCGAGGGGGCATCACTTCATCCCAGGACGCGAATCGTCGGTACCAGGCGCGATTGAGAGCCTCCAGCGTCCCGTACTTCTTCTCAAGCCACTTGCGAAATCGCGCAGAGCTGCTGGCGCAGAAGCAGAATTCAGGATTGACCATGTAGTGCATAGTGGCCCAGTTGATCACATGTGGTTCGCTCCACAGATCCCAGCCGTAAAAGGCCGATCTTTTGCTGACATTGCGGGCCAGAGCAGAATAGAAATTGAGGACGGCCCGCTGAACCCCCGGATGGTCAAAGCAGTAGCCGGGAGACGCTTGAGAAGGGATACTATCGCCGTTGTTGGCCACAAACTGTGAATCGGGGTAACGGGCGCCTACCCAATCGGGAGCCGAATCTTTGTAGACTTGAATGATAACTTTGATGCCAACCTCCTCGGCCAGCTCAAGTATCTGGTTCACATGGCGAAAGTCGTATCTATCCTGGACCGGCTCGGCAGTGCTCCAATCGACCCAGCACTTGACCGAATTGAACCCAAGCTCCTTTATCTTGCGCATATCTTCATGCCAATCCTGGCGCCTCGCTTCCAGTTCCGGCTCCAGCATCGGCGCGCGGGCCTTGCCTCCACCGTACCAGACGGCGAAGGGCAAGAAGGGCTCGTCTCCGCGACTGCGCGCCTGGCCCGGCGATCCGGTATTGCCGGACTGCCATCCACTCGACGCGCCGGCAAATGTAGTTGAAATCTGTCCCGGATACTTCAGATCAACTAGCGATAGGACTAAAAGTAAGACGAGTATGAAAGCAGTCAATCTGGACATCTCAATCCCTCCTCATAAAATGCCTTGGGAGCGCCTCTCATCCTTGCCTGCTTAGGTTACACTACCTAGAAAGTAAGCAGGCAAGGAAACCGGTGCCCCCAGGCTTTTCACCATTTCTGGGCGTTGCACGAGCCGTCTGAAAGACTCCTGGGAAAACAGAAGGCAGCAGGCAGTAGGCAGAAGGCAGGCGGGCGCTCCTTCTTCCAACTGCGCTGTTCTCATTATTTCTCTCGCGTTGTCGCTGACCGTCTGAACGACTCCTCAGAAAATTCCCTGGGAGCGCAGGCGTCCTCGCCTGCTTAGGTTGCACTACCTGGCAAGGCGGGCCTCTCAAGGAAACTACTGCCCCCAGAATTTTCATCATTTCTCTCGCGTCGCACGAGCTGTCTGAACGACTCCTCAGAAGATATACAGTAAGGCGGTCAGGTTGCTGATAGGTCGCGCACTATCAGCAAGCTAATCAGCAAGGCTGACCGCCTCGCTGTACATCGCTCGCATTTTTCATCATTTCAGGACGTCGTCACCGACGTGAAAGCTCCTCAATCCGATAATCATTAACAGCCTGCGCAACTGCTACTGCCTCTTCATCGGTCAATCCCGGATAAAGAGGCAGAGATAGTATCTGCTGCGACGCTGATTCGGCTTCCGGCAAAGGCTCAGTGAAGTATCTCATGAAAGCTGGCTGCTGATGAAGCGGGACTGGATAATGAATCAACGTTTGTATCCCGCACGTGGCCAGAAACTGCCTGAGACGATCACGCTCTTTGCACCTTATGACGAACAGATGATAAACATGGCCGGCATTGTCAATCTCTGCGGGCAAAGCCACTGCCTTATTCTTCAAGCTCTCTCGATAAATTCCAGCCAGCCTTCTACGTTCCTGGTTCCATTCATCGAGATGGCGAAGTTTGATGCGCAGGATAGCGGCCTGCACCTCATCGAGGCGCGAGTTATATCCCGCCTCTTCAGAGATGTAAGTCGAGACCTGTCCCCCCTGGCGCAGCCGTCGCGCGCGCGCTATTATCCGCTCATCATTCGAGACAATTATTCCTCCATCTCCGAATGCTCCAAGATTCTTGGTTGGATAGAAGCTGAAAGCCGCTGCCGCTCCCAGTGTCCCTGCGCGTTTGCCGAAGAGGCTGGCGCCATGCGCCTGGCAAGCATCTTCAATGACTGTGAGATTATTCTGCTCTGCGATCTTTAAGATTTCATTCATAGCGGCGACCTGGCCATACAGGTGCACAGGGATGACAGCGCGCGTGCGCTCAGTGATAGTGGCCTCGACGGCGCGGGGGGATATATTGAATGTTGCTGGATCAATATCCGCGAAGACGGGGCGTGCCCCTGCGTGAATGACAGCAAGGGCAGTGTAAGCTGCGGTAAGCGGGCTGGTAATTACCTCATCGCCGCGTCCCGGCTCGATTGCGCCAGAAGCCAGCAATGCCAGCATAAGCGCATCTGTCCCTGTAGCTACTCCGACCGAATAGCGCGCGCCGCAATATTCGGCCCATTCGTGTTCAAAAGCTTCGACCTGTTTGCCGAGTATATACCAGCCGCTCTCAAGCACATCCTGGACGGCCTGATCTATTTCAGGTTTGAGCCGCTGGTACTGTCGCTTAAAATCGAGAAAAGGAATCTTCATGACCAATACTGCTCTTTATATTCTCTGTAGTATTCAATTGTACGGCTTAAACCATCGCGCAGCTCAGTGCGCGGCTGCCATCCTAACAGCCGATTGATTTTGCCATAATCGCAATAAAAATCGCCTATGTCGATGGCGCGCCGCTCCTGGGGAAAGGGAGCCAGTTGCACGCTGCCTCGCCCTGTGATCTCGACCAGCATTTGAGCCAGGTCCAGCAAACAGATCGGCTCCTGGGCCCCCAGGTTGAATATTTGACCTTCGCTCTCCTCGCTCGCCCCGGCAAGCAGGATGGCTTCTACTGTGTCATCGACAAAACTCAGATCGCGCCTCTGTTTGCCATCGCCGAATATCTTTATCTCCTGCCCATCTATCGCCTGCTTGATGAACCACCCGATGAACCCCTGTCGATTGTGGCGCACAAGCTGGCGCGGCCCATAGGTGTTTGTCAGCCGCAGCGTGACAGTGCGCAAGCCGTATACTCTGTTGTACAACAGGTGATACTGCTCGGCAGCCAGCTTGTTGATGCCGTTTACGTCTACAGGAGAGAGCGGGTGAAGCTCATCTACAGGAAGGTATTGCGCCTTTCCATAGACCTGGCGCGTGCTGGTATAGATAATCCTGGCTTCCGGGCAGTGCTTGCGACAGGCTTCCAGCAGCGAGATGTGAGAGGCGCAATTCAATCTTAGATCCTGATGTGGATCGCGCATTGAATCAACGTGGCTGACCTGCCCCGCCAGGTTAAAGACATAGTGCGCGCCGCGCACAAGCTCTGCCGTTTTATCCTCATCGCTGATGTCGAAGATATGGACTTTTAGCCGATCTTCAATGCCATGAATGTTGAAATAATTTCCACCGCAATCAGGAACCATCGCATCGACGAGGATGATTTGCGAATCCCCCATCTTAATCAGGCGGTGAGCCAGATTGCTGCCGATAAAGCCGAGGCCCCCGGTGATGACGATTTTGTGGTTGATGTAACTTTCAAGGTGCTCTGCCACGTTGTTCTACGTTCGGTGTTCTACATTCTACGTTCGACGTTAAACCTGGAACATCGAACGTAGAACATTTACAGTCATCGGCGCTCCCCCTGCTCGCCCGCCAGCGTTCTCTCTTCGGCCAGCAGAGGAGCCTGTGGCCCCTTCTCCATCTCAGCCGCAGCCGCTTGCTCCTTGCGCACAACTATCTGCCACCACAGGCGGACCAGCTCGATAAGAGACTTCAAGACATGCCCGAAGGTGAAGAACTGCGAGCGCCCGTAGGCGCGGTAATAGTGATGAACAGGTACCTCGGCAATGCGGAAGCCGGCATCCTGAATCTTCTTAATCAGCTCAACGCAGATGCTCCCGGTGGGCGAAGTCAATTGGATTCGATCAAAGACACGGCGACGGATCAGGCGGAAATCGCAATCAATATCTTTGATCTTTATGCGGAATAGCAGTTTCGCCGCAAAGCGATACGCCAGGCCGATCAATGTACGATAGAGAGGGTCCGAGCGGCCTATCTTATATCCGTTGACGACATCAATGCCTTCGGTCATCAACGGCACAAGCTTTTTCAGCTCGCGCACATCGTACTGCGCGTCGCCATCGGTGTAGAAGATCCATTCTTTAGTGCAGTTGGCGAACCCTGTCCTGAGCGCCGCGCCATAACCTCGATTGACGCCGTGATCAATCACCCGCAAACAACTGTAGCGCCGCGCCAGCTCTTCCAGAACCTCTCGCGTATGATCGACGCTGCCATCATTGATGACTATAACTTCGTAATCATCGGTGAGAGTCTCCAACGTCAGTATTGCAGTGATCACCATGCTTGCTATGGTTCCGGCATCATTATATGCGGGAAAGAATACCGATATGCTTGCGGTTTTGTCCATACGGTGGCCTCTTCCATCAGGAGCTGCGCAAACGCCGGAGCGGTTGCGCAGCTCCTATCTCAACAGTGCATAATTCCAGTAAAACAGCCGATAATAGATGCTGAAAACTCGATGGAGGCAAAGACAAGCATCGAGCAATTAGCCGTGCCATTATAACGCTTAATGTCGGTTAATGGTACGGTTTTTATCGCGCGCTTGACTGAGCAGGGCGTTTAGATTACAGTTGCTGGCAACCGGGGTGTACAGGCCACGGAGTCATAGGCTCTCAGCAACCATTTTGCCCCTATTTCGTTTCTAAAATTTCCGTTTGCTGACTGCCTCTGTCTTCCAGAGAGCGGAGTGGGACGTGAAGCGTTGCCCTAAATGCAACAAGGAGTTCAAGGGCCGCAGGGTCAAGTGCCCAGATGACGGCGAGCAACTTGTCCTCATTGCCGAACCGGCTGCGCCGATTGAATCGCTGGTCGGAGCAACACTCGACAACAAATATCGAGTTGAAAAGGTTTTGGGGCGCGGCGGCATGGGAACGGTCTACAAGGCCACGCACACTGCCATCGGCCAGACCGTTGCTATCAAGGTGATGCACCCTCATCTGGCAGCCGACCGCACGGCAGTAAAACGATTTGAGCGAGAGGCGCGAGCCGCAGCCCGCATCCGCCATCCCAATGCAATATTCATCTATGACTTCGGCGAAACCCCCGCCGGCCTCGTCTACTTTGTGATGGAGTATGTGCCAGGCAAGACTCTATCGGAGATCATCTTTGAGCAGGGGCCCCTTCCAATATCCAGGGCCCTTCCCATAATGCGCCAGGTCTGCGGCGCAATACATTCGGCTCACAGCAAAGGGATAATTCATCGCGATCTCAAACCCGACAACATAATCATAGACCGGGAGACCGGCCAGGAGATCGTCAAGGTGCTGGATTTCGGAATCGCCAAGGTGATCGATGACAGCAATATCACCCATCTGACAAAGACCGGAATCGCCATCGGCACCCCCGATTATATGTCTCCGGAACAGATTGAAGGATTGGACCTCGATCCCCGGTCTGACATCTACAGCCTGGGAGTTATCCTCTTTCGCATGCTGACCGGCCATCTTCCATTTACCGGCCCTACTCCGGTGGCAGTTGTGGTGAAGCATTTGAACGAGCCTCCACCGCGCCCGCGCCAGCTTAATCCGGCCATCTCTCCTGAAGTGGAAGAAGTGATGTTGCGAGTCCTGGCCAAGAAGCGAGAGGAGCGCCCGCAATCGGCAATGGAGCTGTATGAACAATTGGAGCGGGCGGCGGGGCCCCTGGCGGAAAGCGGGGTTGAAATAGCAGCGACAAAGAATGAGCCGCTCGGCGCCGCTCCGGCCATCAACCTTGAGTCGCCCAGGAAGACCCCGGAAACGCCTATTACCAACTCTACACTCTACCAACTGGAGCAGAGCAACACGGCTCAGATGAAGGCCGAAGAGGTCGCTCAGGCAGCTACGGCAGATCAGAAGCCGGACGAGAAAGCCGCTTTCCTGAGATGGGATAGTGGAATAAAACGATTTGCTGCCGCAGCCGCATCCCTAGCAATTATCAGCGCGCTCATCTATTTCATCGCTTTCACAGATTCAGGTGAGGGCATCAATTACTCAGGGCCCCCATCTCCTATCAGTCAGCTTGCAGCGCAAAAAGCGGCCGATCTGCTGTCAGGCGGCGGAATGATATTTGTCACTGGCGGAAAGTTCACTATGGGGTATGGCGGAGCTAGCGACCTGGATGGACCATCTCATAGGGAAGAGGTGGATAGCTTCTATATCGATGAGAAAGAGGTGACATTCGGCGAATTCAAAGAGTTTGTCGAGCGGACAGGCTACAGGAGCGAAGGCGACTGGAACAGATACTACAGCGCGGGCAAGGAGCAATACCCGGTTGTCGGTGTGACCTGGAACGACGCCAGCGCCTACGCCAGGGATCAGGGCAAACGATTGCCCAGCGAGAAGGAATGGGAATATGCGGCGCGAGGAAACAAAGAAGTGGACTACGTATGGGGCAGAGAGTGGAACAGCAACTTTGCCAATACCAAAGAAGCCGGCGTGGGTCGGGCTGAGCTGGTTGGCAGCCGCGCAAAGGATATTAGCTGGTGTGGGGCCCTTGATATGACCGGGAATGTCCAGGAGTGGATTGCCGATAGATACGCGCTCTATCCCAACAGCGATCTTCAGCTCAAATCCGAAGCAGCAAACAACAGGGTAGTGCGCGGAGGCTGTTTCAATCTGGATAAGACCCTGTCAAAAACCTATATACGCTTCCATGCGCCGCCCAATAAGCCCGATCCTTGCGTCGGCTTCCGTTGCGCGAAGGACGCCGGCAACTCGCTGTCTCAGCCGTCCCGCTCTGAGCCGGCGCGGCTGATATTTCTATGGATGAGTGAGGTCCTCGTAAGGAACAGGTAATATGATTCCACCCGGTCAAGCGCAAAAGATAGACTTCCATCTGCCGTCGCCCTCTTTGACAGTAGCTGCTCTTAGCATGTTTATTCTCGCTATCTCTTTGTTCAACGCTGGAACAATCTACGGCCAGGCGGGGCGCGGCGGAGTAGAGACGAAAAAAAAAGAGACCAGGCCGGCAGAGTCAAAGGGCAAGAGACCTTCTCCGCCTCCAGCCGCCGGGCGCCCTGCCAGCGCTATAAAGCTGAGCCTCTCTATCACTCCGCCTAAAACAGGCGTTGCTATTAATGGCGTTCAGAAACGGTTTGCCGACGAAAAAGGGCAATTTGAAGATTGGCTCAGCAGATCACAGCCGTCTACTGTGCGCGTCTTCTACCCCGGACTGGAATATGCCCCGCGAGAGTTTCACCTGAGCTTCATTGAGCAAGGCAGGCAGATAGTCGCCCGCATAGAAGAGCAGCGCCCGGACCGGCCCGTCGAGGACTATGAGCTGCTCAAGACCGATCTGGCGCTGGAGCGAGGCGGCTCGCTCTCTCTTAGCGTCAATCTGTATCGTTCCCTGGCCGGTTTTATCATAACCAATGCGCCCGTTGGAGCAGCCGTCTATATAGATGACCGAGCGGTTGGGATTGTCGATGAGGAAGGCAGATTCGAAGGCAAATACCTGCCTGGGCCCCACGCGCTCAGCGTCAAGGTTGAAGGCGAAAGGGAGGCAAGGGCCCTTCCCAGGAGAGTATTCAGCCCGGCCGAGATCGTAGGGGCCAATTTCAATGAGCCGTTAGATCAACAGAGGGGCTCTCTGGAGATCTCCTCCGCGCCTGAATCTATCTCGGTATTCCTCAGAGAAATCAAAAAAGGCGATAGCTCAACCACCTGGAAGAGCTACCCGGCGGTGAAGAGCGATGGGGCCTATAAGGTAGCAGACCTCAAGCCTGGCATCTATAACATACTTGTTCAAGCGCCGGGCCGCGCCGACTGGGGCGCAGATGTATTTGTGCCGATGAGGAAGCCGGCGCTCGTCACCTACGGTGTAAAGCCGGAGATGCCCGTTCTGAGGGCCACGCTTTCAGCAGGGTCCCCATCGAGGCCGACGCCCACGCCGATTTCGCCTCCCAGAGATCCTGAGAAGACAACTGCCTCAACTGTAGCTGATAGCAGAATTGAAATTAACCTTCCTGCTAGCGCTGCTTCCCTTGCCGCTATTCCCATATTGTCGAGGAGGCCAGCCGTAGCCCTTCCAATTGCCACTGCGCCGCTGCCGTCAGAGCTGGTTATTAAGGGGCTTTCTCCGGGCGCAAGAGTATCTCTGGGCAGAGGCCAATTCTCTCTGCCTGAGACTGCGGGGGCCCCAGTAGATATGATGTTTATTCAATTGGGAGCAATAACTGCCGCAGTCAAACTGGTTGCTACTGGAGACAAGTACGAAGCGCAGATAGATAATGTCGGCGAAGGCCGCCACGAGCTTGTCGTCAGCAGAGACAGCTTCCGAGAAGCGACAGCAACCGTTGAAGCAAAAGCAGGCAAGAAGGTAGAGTATAGAATTGTTTCCTGGGATGAGAGAGTCTTTCGCTGGCGAGATACATCGCCGGCGAAAGCAATCAAAGCTGCGCCTGCGCTCTCGACCGGCGGCAATAGAGTTTACCTGGCCTCGCTCGATGGCAGCCTCTACGCCTACGATCTGGCTTCTTATAACGCCAGCACAAAGTCGATGCCATTGCGCTGGACATTCTCGACCAATAACGAGATTCACGCCTCTCCCGTAGTTGCGCTGGATGGGTTGATAATAGTTTGCGCGAGCAACGGCGATATTTATGCTCTGATTGATCAAGGCAGCAAAGTAGAGATCAAGTGGAAGGATTTGAATCCTAAAGGCGACATCTCTGCTGCCCCGGCAATTAGCAAGAATGGTCGGCTGCTGCTCCTTGGCACCTCTTATGCAATTATCGCCCTGTCACTGGATACCGGCGCTCGTCTGTGGCAGAAGCCGCTCAGCGGCGTCTACACATCGCCTGTTGTAGGGATTGACGGCGCGGTCTATGTTGCAACATCCGATGGCAGGCTGCATGCTTTCAAGGCCGACACCGGCGAGGTGAAATGGCCGACGCCTCTCTCCATCCCTGGCCGAGTGGCCAGGTCCTCTCCTGCTATCGGGCGCGATGGAACGATCTACATCGGCACTGAAGATGGCAGAGTCTGCGCCATCAGAGATCAGGGGCCCCTGGGGGAACCTCTCTGGATCAGCAAGCGATTGGGAACGCGCATCGATTCCTCTCCAGTAATTGATTCCAACAATTTCATCTATATAGGCTCGAAGAGCGGGCAGATATTCGCCTTGCAGCCGAATGGAAATGAAGCCTGGGTCTTTCCCAGAGAGCAAACCAGCGCCGAGATCATTGCCGCGCCCGTCCTGGCTTATGATGGGACGATCTATTTTGGAGCTTCTGATGGCTCTTTCTACGCCGTCAGGTCTTCTGATGGGAACTTCAAAGGCAGGTACATAGCCGGTGGTCGCGTTGATAGCTCAGCCATCATCGCCAGAGATGGCTGGATAATATTCGGGACGGTGGATGGGCAGGTCCACTTCCTGCAAGAAGACAACGGCGGGCTGGACCGCCGTGCCCCCTGGCCCACACAAGGGGGCGATGAAGGTCGCACAGGAACTAGAAGATAAAGCTGAGAGATGTAACCGCCGGATCCAACCTGGGAGCAAGAGAAGGCAGCGCGCGCCGCGCGGTTCTGAGGAAGGCGGCCCTCAGCGGCGTACAAGTACGCCCAAGTTCGGTGAGAAGGGAATATCTTCTGTTGATCGCAGGAAATATCAAAGGGCTCATCACTTAGCAGTCAATGCGCGTTGGTGTCTTATGCCTGCATTCTCCGGAGGGGAACCTTATGAGCGCATGATTCGCCGCTCAAGAGATAGGAAGGCACTGCATGATAGATTAGTAGTTGAGATTAGAGAGCTTTCACGTTCATCGCCCTACACCGATATTGATGATAGATCACGAGAGTTGACGGCAGTTCTTTCTGAAAGCGCCAGCGATGAAAAGGCACGGCTGGATGCTGTAATACTACGGCTTACAAATATATCGACGATGATTCCGCTCGATAGTGATGTGCTTCGAGTTTCAATCGATTATCAGGGTCGGTTTGCACTTAGGCCATAGGACGCAATCGTGTTCTCATCAATCATAAGTCATTTACAATCATTGGATTCTACAGAGGAAAAGCTTTTTATCACCAAGAATAGAAACGACTTCTTGAATCCGGACATATCAGATCTTTTGTCAACGCATAACTGTAAGCTGCTCTTTAACTTTACGGATGCAATTGGCTACATTCAAAGTTTACTCCGACGGGCCGGCTAACAATCCATCTGAGGCGTTCGTGTCAAGCAAAAAGTTATTCGGGATTGCTCGCCGCATACTTCAACAGCGGCGAGTTCTTCTTTCTCAAACTTTCAAGATACTTCACCTCATCGTATAGAGTCTTCGTCTTCCAGCACTTCCAGATTATCCTTATCCACTTTCAGGCCAATGCTCTCACTGCCTGCGAGTACCTTTTCCCTTTCGCCCTCTGCGACTCGTAATACGCCTTCGCCCAGAAGCTGTGCTTGGTTGATTCTCCAGCATACTCCTGAAATGTCTGCCTTAAAAACTTCGGACCGCAAGTATCTCCACCGCACCCAGCAGCTCTTGCCACTTCTCTCGAGTACTGGCGCTATCCCGCAAAGACATGACAGTTCATCGGCTGACTCGAATTTCTCTCGATTGTTCCCAAAGACGGCCACTAAGCGCGACACATATACTGGCCCGGCTCCCGGCAAGCCGGCAAATATCTCTTGCTCTTGATGGCTCCTTCTCAGAGCTTCTATCTGCCGGTCAAACTCTCTAATCGCTTCCAGAGTCGTTTTCATCTGCGAGGCCAGCGCACGTGCCATCATCGCTGAGGATGCTACCTGCGCGCGGTCTGTTACAAGCGGTAGACTCTCTTTGATCGATTTGATCCGACCCTCTACCACATCTTTACGATTAGAGTTGTGTGTACGGAAGAATTCTTCCAGCGATTGTGTTGAAGCTTGTTTAACCAGATCGAGTGTGGGCCAACGAAGCAGGAAATCACAAACAATGGGTGTGGCCAGCTCTTCAAACCATTCCAAGACTTGAGCCGTAGTAGCCCTTAAGCAGCAGCCCTGAGCCGATTGCTTTGGCGCACCTTGTCGGCAACGAGCCTGCGGCGATGCTCTACCGTAAAGCGGAGTTCACGGGTTTGCTGCGCTTCAGGCTGCCAGGCATTTAGACGGTCTCGATGAACGGAGACGATCTCAGCCAGGTACTGAGCATCATTAGGATCGTCTTTAGCGCCAGAGAGAGAATGCTGCTTGAAGACGGCGAGCTTCAGATGGAAGCTGTTTTCGTTGGCACACAAACTATAATGGTGGAAGGCAGGGATATTTCGCCAGTGTGATTGCGAAAGATCGCGGATGACATCAATCTTACGGTGGAAGAAATGCTCAAATATCGGTAACACGCCGCCTAAGCGCATTATTGCACGCGATCGTCCGCCAGCTTGCCTTAAAGCTGTGTGGTTTCTTTCGCGGCGCTCGGTTAATGTGGGCCGCTTTAATGCCCCCAATCTACCTGGGGAGCTTCAGTGTGCTTTTGCTTCTGCTCTTGAAACTCCTTGATGCGTTTCTCGATGAACTCTCGCTGCTCGCCGTCGGCTATCTGCTTCAAGACGTTGATTGCATCATCGAACTTATATAGCTTCGCATAGCCATCAGCGATGTTATAGAGAGCCTGGAGCCTGACTTTATGATCTCCGGTCATTTCGGCAACTTTTGAATATGCTGCAATAGCCTTGTCATAACGCTCGCGCACCAGTTGATTGATCCCGCCGATGCGCAAATAGGCCGTCTGGGAGAGGGAATCATAATGGGCCCCATCAATCACTTTCTGGTATTCGGCTTCCGCCTGGCTGTAGTTATGTTGCTTATGATAGAGATCGGCAATGGTCAGACGGATGCGCCGCCGATCGTCTGTTTCCGGGAAAGCGATGAAGAGGTTCTCATATTCGGCAATGGCCTCGTAAGTGCGGCCCATCTCCACATAGCTTTCGGCCCGGCGCTGACGTGCCAGATAGCTGAATTCTGAATCAGGGAACCGACTGAGAAGCTCTGAATAACTCTGCTGAGCGTTTGCGTACTGCTTCAGATTTAGAAGATAGATATTGCCCAGTTCAAACAGGGCGCGGGCGCTGCGCGGGTCATCAGGATTCTTCTGCAAGAACTCTTGATAATAGTGCGCGGCAGCCGGGTAATCTCCGCTCTGCCATGCCGCTTCAGCCATTTGCAGTAATGGCCGAGGGGCCTTGTTGCAAGCAATCAACAGAAGGCAAAGAGCAGCGACGAGAAATGAGCGGGAGAGTGGGGGAGAGAGCGGAGACACGGGGAAGCGGGGAGGCAGAGAGAAAAAGTGGGAGAGTGGGAGAAAAAATGAAGGAGTGGGAGAGTGGCAGAGAGAATGAAGGAGTGGGAGGGTGGGAGACATGGCATCTCTTCTCCCATTCCCCCATTCTCCTACTCCCCCATTCATTCTTTCTCCCCACGTCCCCGCGTCGTTTTCTCCCATTCTACTTTCTCGTTTCCCTATTGCCTGTTGTCTTCCGAGACTGCTTCGGCTAAAGATTCTGACTGGCGCTCAATCAGAGTTGCCGACGCTACCGGATCACTGCTATCGGCCTCAATGAGTTTGACTCCTTGAGTGCCTCGTCCTGTCTCGCGAATATTCGAGGCTTCGATTCGTATCACTTTGCCTCGCCTGGTGATGATCATCACTTGATCTTCATCGGTTACCGGGATGACGGCGACAACCTTGCCGTTGCGCTCGGTTGTCTTCATATTGATCACGCCGATGCCCCCGCGCGATTGGAAGCGATACTCATCGACGGGTGTGCGCTTGCCGTAGCCGTACTCGGAGATTGAGAGCATCTGCTCTTTGCCGGTCACAGCCGACACGCTGACTACATAATCGCCTTCTCTCAGATCGATGCCGCGCACGCCGCGCGCCTGGCGACCCATATCGCGCACATCATTTTCATCGAAGCAGATCGCCATTCCGTCGTGAGTTGCCAGGAATATCTTCTTCTTTCCATCTGTCAGTTCGACGGCAATCAGCTCATCGCCTTCATCAACAGCCATTGCGATTATGCCGTTGACGCGGATATTGGAGTAGTCCGTGATCTCAGTCTTCTTGATGACCCCTTTGCGGGTAACCATCACGGCATATTTGCCGGGCTCGAAATCGCGCACAGTCAAAATCCCGGCCACTCTTTCGCTGCTGGGCAGATTGACCAGATTGGCAATCGATTTGCCGCGCCCGGCAGCAGAAGCATCAGGTATTTCGTGAACCTTGATGCGATAGACCTGGCCGTTATGAGTGAAGATCAACAGGTAACTGTGAGTTGATGCGACAAATATATGCGTCACCACGTCCTCGGCTCGCGTAGCCGCGCCGCGCCTGCCTGTGCCTCCGCGCCTCTGGCTGCGATAGACATTGAGCGGAGTGCGCTTGATGTAGCCGCTGTGAGTCACGGTAATGACCACATCCTCATCTGCGATCAGGTCTTCAAGAGTAAATTCCGCTTCTTCATCGACTATCTGAGTGCGCCGCTCATCGGCGAAATCCCTCTTGATAGCTTTCAGCTCCTCGACGATGACCCCTTTCAAGACGCTCTCGCTGGCGAGTATCTCTTGCAGCTCGGCTATGCGCTTGATCAACTCCATGTATTCATCATCAATCTTCTTCCGCTCAAGGCTTGACAGGCGACGCAGTTGCATCTCCAGGATGGCCTGGACCTGAGCTTCGGTGAATTTGAATCGTTGCATGAGCGCGTCTCGCGCGTCTTCCGTTGCCTTTGAGCCGCGAATGAGCTTGATCACCTCATCCAGATGATTGAGCGCCTTCTTCAACCCTTCCAGGACATGCGCGCGCGCTTCGGCCTTCTTAAGCTCATAAGCGGTGCGCCGCCGCACTACCTCTTTGCGGAAGTCTATGAAGTGCTGCAACATCTCGACCAGGTTCAGCACCTTGGGCTGGCCGTTGACAATCGCCAGATTGATCACGCCGAATGAAGACTGCATTGGCGTGAGCTTATAGAGCTTGTTCAAGATGACCTGGGCCACCGCTTCTTTCTTGAGTTCAATGACTATTCGCATGCCTTCGCGGTCGCTCTCATCGCGCAGATCGGCCACGCCTTCCAGCTTCTTCTCTGTGACAAGCTCGGCGATCCGCTCGATGAGCTTGGCCTTATTGACCTGATAGGGGATCTCGGTGACGACGATGGCGTCGCGCTCGGCGGAGCCGCGTCCGACGCGGTCTATAGCGGCGCGAGCGCGCATCAAGATCATGCCGCGACCGGTCTCATAAGCCTGTTTGATCCCTGCGCGCCCATAGATGAAGGCCCCCGTCGGGAAGTCGGGGCCGGGCACATACTTCATCAGCTCTTTTACAGTCGCATTAGGCTTCTGGATCAGATGAATAGTAGCATCAATGATCTCGCCCAGATTATGAGGCGGGATGTTCGTAGCCATGCCCACTGCAATGCCTGACGCTCCGTTGACCAGCAGGTTCGGGATGCGAGTCGGGAGTACTTTGGGCTCTTGCAGAGATTCGTCGTAGTTAGGCTGGAAGTCTACCGTCTCTTTCTCAATATCGCTCAGGATCTCGTCTCCGATCCTCGCCAGACGAACTTCAGTGTTGTGATTAACAAATCCATTTGCGACAAAAGAGTGGCAGTTGCTGTCAACGCGCAATGAGTAAACGGTTTGGTTCCCGGCCTCTTCGATAGCAACAATCGGGTCGTACAGATAGTTTGTGCGACTCAGAAACTCGACCATCTGAAAGTCAGGCGCGCTTAGTGCTAACGCAAGTCGCGGCAAAACGGCGGCAAGACGCGCAGGACGGTCGAAGTTGTGCTTCACAAGCCACCGGCGCCACTGGCTTTGTTGCACTGCTTGACGGCGCACGTAAGCAGCGAGCAGAGGGATGTAATCATTCCTGGATAGGGCCCGTCCACTATGTGCGGCTAAAACTTTGGCCAGTGCTTGACGCTTTGCTTTCGAGAAGAACCCGATGCGCACGGCAAATCGCCGAAGATTTTCGTTGCCAACAATGCATAAACGGTGCATTTGACGACTATGTTTTGCGTCTGAGTAGCGCGCAGATACTATACCGAAGCGCAACAGAAGCGTTTGCACCTGTTTCAGCATCTGCTCGCTAATCGAGCACAATGTAATGCGCAATACGCTTCGCCCAGAGCGTTCGACCACTGCATCCCCCTCGAACAGACCGCGCAAGAAGGCAGCGACAACTTCTTGCGGTGAGCGCAAAATCGCTTCAGGCACAAGTCGCGCTTCTGACTTCCCTTGCAAGCCTAGATTGTGCAAGAGGGCCACAACTTCTGCGCTAACAATCAACATCTGCCAGAACGGGCGTTTGCCATAGCTCACAGGGGAACGCAGTTGCGTGTGCAGGCGACAGGTCGGGAACGCGCGCTTCCAGGCATCCATGAATTCGTTAGCAAAGTCGCCCAGTGTGTTGGTAAATTCGATGCGATGCTCTTGCACAGTTCCTTCTGCTGTTAAAGCGCCAAGCACAAAGGCAAGGTCTTCATTGAGGAACTGCGGCAATTCATTTCTCTTGGGAGCGCAGGCATCCTTGCCTGCTTGATAATAAGGACGCAGTTCGACAGGCTCGCTCGGCCAGAGCTGCTCGCCGCGATCTATCACCAGAGTATCGCCGCGCTGAAGCTGTTCAATAGTCTTCCAGGCAAATGTTGGCCTGCCCTGTTCATCCGCGCGGAACACAAGCAGCGGGTGGTTCGATGTCCCTACTATTTCGTAGCCATGCCGCGTGCGCACCCGATAAGTCGGATGCTCGCCACTGTCAAACCATTTGCTGGCAGTGTTCACTACGCCCCCGTGAGATAGAATGCGGATCTGGATATCTTCTGCTCCGCTCGATATATGAGCTATAGGCAACAACCCTTTGTCTGTTACTACAAGGGTATCGCCAGTCACACAGTAACGCATTGCGGCCGGTTCGTCGCCGTCAACGCTACCAAAGTTCCCTTGCCCATCAATAAGCGGATAGCGCATAGAAAAGTCCTGCGCCAGACGAACTATTGTGTCGTAGACGGCAGCTTCACCGTGAGGGTGGAACTTGCCAATCGCATCGCCGACCACGCGCGCGCTCTTCTTGTAAGGCTTGTTGTAAGTGTTCCCCAGTTCATGCATCGCCCACAGCACTCGCCGATGCACAGGCTTGAAGCCATCTCGTACATCAGGCAATGCGCGGCCAATAATGACCGACATAGCGTAGTCTAAATAGCTACGCTTCATTTCATCTTCAATGTTTACAGTTAATCGCTCTTGTGCTTCCATTTCTTCCTTTCTTCAGTTCACTGCTTATGACCTTACCCGAACTTACTCAGGAAACTCGTTCTTTTTTAGAATAAATCAATGCGGACAATGAAGACGGAAAAGCGGCTTACCATTGTCTCTCTCAGCTAAAAAGCAACGCAGTCTGTGATGGAAAATCATAGCTCAAAGTAAGCTTGATTATAGCTTGCCGGAAGCCCTCTTTTCAACCCCAAATATTGCCGGAAACTCTTCAGAAAACAATAGTTTAGCGGCAGCATCCGGCGCTCGGAGAGGATGCTGTGAAGTAGCCGGTTGCCGATCTATTTCTGCTTGCTTGCCAGCACAATGGGCAATGTAAAGTAGTTAATTTGCGCTTGCTCCCGGACACTTTCTATAGCGTAAGGCGATCAGTCTTGCGCCTGCTCCTGATGCTTTCCATTAGTGCATGCCTTCTCTTTTATCGAGAGCAGGAGCAACCTGGACAGGTTGCTCTACATTATCGGGCTCCAAGGTGTAGTGCAATTGTCTATATTGGCCCACTGCGTGTGCATGCCCTCGATACTCTCTTTTATCGAAAGCAAAAGCAACCTGGACAGGTTGCTCTACATTATCGAGCTCCAACGTGTAGTGCAATTGTCTATATTGGCCCACTGCGTGTGCATGCCCTCGATACTCTCTTTTATCGAGAGCAAAAGCAACCTGGACAGGTTGCTCTACATTATCGAGCTCCAACGTGTAGTGCAATTGTCTATATTGGCCCACTGCGTGTGCATGCCCTCGATACTCTCTTTTATCGAAAGCAAAAGCAACCTGGACAGGTTGCTCTACATTCGCTGCCCAACTCCAGGTCAAAATGACCTCATTCAAAATTAATCGGGCTAAACAGAATCAGCTTAATCTGTTCTCTCTGTTGCATTAACGGCAACAGGCAAGCTGGCATAAGGCTTGCTCTTTGCCGATTAGCCGCCCGGGCTCCGATAGAGCCGATTGCTCCGAGAGGGGTGATTGTTCAATTTATGATGAGCGAACTGGAAAGATCGGCGGCGGAAACCGCCATAGAGTTTGACAGGATCATTAAAGAAGCAGAAAAAAAACGCGCGCTGGCTGTTATGAATCAACAGATGGTGCTGGCTGCTTACTACAGCGAATGTATTGAGCGGATGAAAGCTCAGAGCGAGTTTTTGCGCAAGATAATCTTGCCCAGAAGGCCCCCTATATAACCTCACCTCTACTGGCTCGCTCCAGCCGAACTATAAGCGTAAGTCATTGAATGGTCCGCAGTCGCTATCTCTTACCAGAAACAGGTAAGGAACGGCAGCGCAAGATTTGATTGCGCTAACTCAACTACTGATTGACAAAAGTTATCGGGCAAAGCTCGCGCTGGCGACTATCTCAGTCGCCAGGCGCCCTCAAAAATGTTTCCGAGGGCGTCTGGCGTTGAATCAACGATAAAATTTTCTTAGCCCTTTTTGTGGCAGGCGTTGCAAGTTGTCGGCCCTGCTTTTGATTCTATATGGCATCCGGCGCAGGCCCTTTTGCTTGTTTTGTTGTGCGCTGCATCTTGCGCTCTGATCTTGGTTACCGCGCTGGGAGCCTTCTGATGGCAGGTCGAGCACTTGTTATTCTCGCCCGTGTGATGGCAGGTAGCGCATTCGCTGACGTTCATGTGTTGCGAGTGGTCGAACAGCACATTGCCGAAGCTGGCTTTGAAGACTATTTTGCTGGGCGGCTCCGGTTCAGTCTTGGCCGGCTGAGATGGCTGGGTTGGCTGAGATGGCTGAGTCGGCGCGGTGGTCTGCGCCAGATTGGGGCCCCCTCCTGAGCCCAGGCCGCTCGGCCCAAAGGTCATGCTCTGCCCCAGATGCGGCGGCTTGGGTTTGCCCTGATGGCACGACATGCAATCTATCTTGATCTTGTAACGATCATGCATGTCGCGCGTCATCTTGATCATCTGAATCGTCATCTGATGCGCTGGCTTATCGCCTTTCTCCAACGCGCCCGGCACATGGCAGTAATCGCAATTGACCCCCAGCGCCTTGTTGAAATTGTCCATCAATACCGTTATCTGGCCGGCGGGGATGCCTCGCAACACTTGAATGTTCTTGAAAACCTTCTCAGCAGGCACTTCCTGAGCTTGTGTATTCGTCCAGACCAATCCAACTGTCAGCACTAAACAGAATAAAGCAACCAGAGCTATCTTGAATTGTTTGACCATAGAACCTCCCACAGGATCGAGTTGCGCAAGCTATAGCTTTTAAGAAAAACACTTCTTCGGTTCGGGCGCCAAGCGCCCTCAAAACAGATTAAATTTAAAACTGTCTTGAGGGCGCTTGGCGCCCGAACTTGCTGCAATCTTTTTCTTAAGGTCTGTAGATATTAGCGATTTTCGCCAATATCAAGTTATAGACGATCTCATAGATGGAATTCAACTCCAATTAGTTGTAAAGAGCCAGAACGCCTTTTTATTACATCATCTTTCTCCCATGACACCTGGCGCATTGATCGTGCTCAATCTCGCCTCCGAAAGCTCGCTTGCCATTATGGCAACTGCCGCAACTGTTGGCAAAGCCTGCTCCTCTATGCTCACTGAGCTTCGGCTGGGAGACTTCCACCGCTCCCTCGCCCAGCACTTTGTGGCATTCATCGCATCTATTTCCCAGCTTGGCTAAATGGGTCTGATGGCTGAATCGGTACTTATAGGCTGGGCCCCCGGCGCTGAGGGGCTTGCGATTGCCTGTAGTTGTATGGCAAACGCCGCAGTTCCCGTCCGGTGACCTCTCTCCCGGCCTGACCTGATCGGGGGCCTTGTGGCAGACATAGCACTCTTTGTGTCCGGGGAAAGTCGCTCTGGTTCCGCTGGCATTATGGCAGCTTGAGCAATCGGCTCGCTTTTTGCCGCTGGCATCAACAACTGCGTGAGTCTGATGCTTAAACTCCATGCCGAATGTCTGTCTCTCAGGAAAAGACTTGGCGAGCGGGCGCGTTGCACTAATCCCGTCGTGACAATTGGAGCAGATGCCAAATTGAGTTGAAGTAAACTCCTTAACGTGGCAGGAGATGCAGGCGCTATGGCCGGGCACTCTCGGCTTGATCGTATCGGCTTTGCGCCAGTGGCATTGCTCGCATTTCAACTGACTGTGTTTAGGCGAAGTATGATTGAACTTGCCGGTCGGTTGCATCTCCCGGCCAAACGCCTGCCCATCTCGATTGAGTAGCGATGAGATAACAAAAACGAGAGACAGCGCAACCGCCGTCAGTGCTATGTAGCTCTTGATCTTCTGAATCATCCGTTCACCATTTGAACTCGTAACTGCTCATCGGGAGCAGTGCTTAGCTGCGGTAGGAAACGACCGGTAAATCAGCATAGGCCGCTCCTACCGCAGCCAGCAAGATTTCATTCACCTGTCTGCTATAAACAGGTCGCTCCTAAGGAGCTGGGCAGTTACCTGAAATTTAAATCATGCACCGCTATCCTATCTTAATCCCCAACCCCTCAAGGAACTTCGTCGGCTTGTCTCCGCCGATGAGAGCGAAGATATAATCATTGGGGATAGTGGCCCTCTCTTCTTTCGTCCTGGTATCCATCAGAACAACTTCTTTCTCTCTGATCTCTTTGATCTCAGTTCGGAAGAAGACTTTGATTCTGCCTTCATCAATGCAATCGTAGACATTGATTTTATTGCCGAGCTTGAGGTCCCCTTTGAAATCGCTGCGTATGATCAGAGTGACTTCATTGTTGCGCGTGAATGTGATCTTATCTCCCTCGCGCTTGAAGCCGGTGAGATCGACGGCGCATTCAATGGCCGAATTCCCTGCTCCGACTACTATGCACTTCTTATTGACGTAATCATCGGGGTTGGAGAGTTTGTACTTAACTTTGCTGTCTTCAAATGGCTGCGCCGACGCAACCGGCAACTGCGCGCCGCACTTGTTGCAGAACCGTTTGCCTTCGCGCCGCGGCGCCCCGCACCGGGGGCAGCTTGTCGCTTGCGATGGATCGGGCTGCACCATGATCTTCAGATCCTCGCCGGGCACCCTGAGTTTCATTGGGGTGCCGCGATTGCCAATTGCCAGGATGACCTTACGCGCGCGATAGGTCATCTTCTCCTTGGCTCTGCCTTTTTCTGTGATTACGGCGAAGATGCCGTCTTCTCTCTTTATATCTTTGCAGCTCTCTTCTTCATTGATCACAAGGCCGTGCTGCATCATTGTTTCCATCCAGGACTTCAACAGCTCCTCTCTCTGCCCGCCCACGCCTGCAAGGGGAATTCCGCCCTTGGCATCAACTGTGTCAGGCTTGAAGAAGACATACTTGCCTGCGGGGTAGTTCTGAATTGTGCTCACTACTTTATCCTGCTCAATGGCGATATATCTGAGTCCTCGCTGCTTCGCTATAGATGTAGCCGACAATCCGGCGGGGCCAACGCCTATGATGGCAACATCATATTCTGCTTTAGGATTCGAGCCTTCTTTGCTGAGATCCTCGATTATGTAATCGATAACCTGCGCGCCTTCATTCAGAGCGTTTTTAATCAGGGGCACCCCTGAGACATCTCCCACCAGGTAGATGCCCGGCACATCGGTCATAAACCGTTTATCTCTGCGGGGCACTTTCCTGGGCGGGATGACCTTAGTGGTGTTGATAACTATGCATGCCTTGGGGCTCGTCGGGCATTCAACCGTACAGCTTGTATCTTCCATGCACTGATCGAGCGCCACAGGCGTAGAGACTCCGTTGACTATGGCAAGCACATCATGCGGGCAAGCCTCTACGCAAGCATGGCAGCCAATGCACAGGAGCGGATCGACTACCGGGTGAGGATATGCCGGGCCCTCTGCTTTGAGCTTCGCCAGATCGAGAAACCTCGTGCTTGCCTTTTCAACCTCGTCTTCTTTTACTTCAACCTGAACCGTCTTCAAGAAGCTCTTGCGGCGGATGGTATCGGCGACTATGACGGTCAGTCCCAGCACAGGTAGGGCCCCGATAATTCCCACCCAGCCGTACCACGGCAGCGCGCCGAGGTTGCCGGAAGAGAATCTCCATCGGGCTCCAGTCTCATCCTGGCGGACTGCCGCTCCGCCTATTACTCCGGGAGGAACATTGTGGGCGCGCGCTCTCATATCCGGCCCGGCAGCGCGCAACGAAGCGATGAAATCTTTATTCTCGCCGTGTTGAACGTGGCAACTGACGCAATCCGGCCCGACGGTCTTAAGATTTGCCGTAGTGAACGTCATGGCGTGGCAGGAAGCGCATGCGGCGCGAGGGGACTCATGGAGCCCCTCGCGCGTTTGAAGCCCGGCTGCATGGCAATCGGTGCAATTGGCTCTGCCCTCCTGTTTGCCCGATAGGTGTATAAGGTGAAACTGCTCCAGCGGAGAGTATTTCGCTGCCGTGTCAGGTAGCTTCTTCTTCTGCCAATCGGATTCGACCAAGCCCCGCCATTCCCATTTGCCGTTGACTACCGGATAGCCAACCGATCCGCCATGCGGGGCCCCCAGTATCCTCCCTCTGAACTTGTAAGTATCGTTGTGGCAGCTCACGCACATGGCAGAGCCTATATGTCCGGGGCGAAAATCGGCGCCTTGATGCTCGCCGTGACAGCTTACGCAGCCGATTCCCGCTTCTGTGTGGGCTTTGGAGATGTCGGGGCTGAATGCCGGGCTGCCGCCGCTCGCCTGAGTCGTATGACAGGAGACACATCGGTTTTGCAGTCGGCCGGTCGCGCCGTGGCACTCAGAGCATGAGGCCCCATTAGCACGGACGGCGATATTGCGCGCTTTCATATCCTCAGTCATCGCCGATAGACTATGAACGTTTGATATCTCTCCCGGCGAGTACGCTTCATCATAAACAAACAGCGCAGTGATAGAGAGGAGAAAGACTATGACGGCGCCCCAGGCGAAATAAGATTTCCTCCACGGCCGTCGGAGATCGAGCGTTGGGCGCCAGTTGAACTGCGCTTTGCCAACTCTCCTATCGCTCTTTGGGTGAAGGGGCCCCTTCTCGGCGATCTTGCCCGCTTCCCGCTTGCGCTTATCCCAGAAGACTTTGAGCGCCTGCTCGTCAAGCCCGGGCAGCATCCCGGTAAGCAGCATCGTGCCTGACAATCGCCTGGTGCCGCCGGGAGTGATTGTCTCTTTGCCCGGTTTGGGAATTGCGCTGAGCAGCATCGTCGCTCCGCCGCTGTCCGCCGCCGGAGCCTGCAACAGGCTGGTTCGGCCCTCTATCGGATGAGACTCCATCTCCATCTCGACGGTTATCAAGAGGCCATCCCCGGTATATCTCATTTGCAGCAGATACCGGCCTATCTGAACCACATCGCCATCGGCAATGGGGGTCTTATCTACCAGCTCTCCGTTGAGCATAGTCCCATTCGATGTTGACAGATTGAAGAGCCAGTACTCGCCGTTAATCTCTTTGATCCCTGCGTGAGTGCGAGATACCGACCGGTGATTGAGAACCAGATCGTTGCCGATGAGTCGCCCTATAGTTAAGCCTTCGCTTTCAATCACAGCCTCATCGACCGCTATATCTTTTCTATGAATGATGAATCGACTTGTTGCAGCCATAGTCAAATACGTTCTAGGTTCTAGGTTCCACGTTCGATGTTCAACGTAGAAGGTAGAATGCAATTACCGCCAGGCGTAGTAGATCACCTGGATGATATGTACAACCATCAGAGCAAGCATCAATGAAGTTGACGCCACGTGCGGAGGCAACCACAATCTCAGCAGACGATGAAGATAGATGAGCGCATCAACACGGCGCAAAGTGGCAGCAGCCTCGATTGCCCGATTCAATTTGCGTCTCTCCCTATCACCGAGCGCGGCTGCATCCGCTTTGAACTCTTGCCTGGCCGATTCAAGCAGCTCGTCAAGGCTCTCTCGTTTCAGATACTGTCTGAGCAAGTAGCCGAAAGAGACGAAGCGGGGCACCACTTTCTCTTTCACCAGCTTGCGCAGCGGCTCGGATGGCAGGCTTCCGATCTCTGCTATCTCGTTTTGCAGCTCCTCGCGCCGCGCCTTCAAATCATCGAGCAGCAAAGGCTCGCCTTCTATCCTGGTCAGAAATCGCGGCACAATCAGATAGCAGAAGAGTCCGAACAGCCCGCTCAGAATAACCAGATCGAAAGAGATCATCAGCGCAGTGGTAAGCGCCCCGCCTGAATCGGTGCCGCCGTGAATCAGGAGCATCAGGCCGGCAAGTACCCCCAGGTAAGAGTGGGCCAGCATCCAGTAGCGCAATGCTCCGGCGCGTTTCTTGAATATCTGTCTCCTGACCGGATAGGTCATCACTGCTAAAATGCCGATGAGCCCGACAAGCCCGGTTATCCAGCGCATATTGAGGAACCCCAATATGCTTCCCCCCAGGCCGAATTGCTTGATCCCGAAGATTGCCGCTGCTGTTAACAGCAGAACCATCGATCCTCCCGCCAGGTGCAGCAATCGCCGGAGCGGATCCGACTTATGAATATTGCGTCCGATGGCGTGAGTTTGATCGACAAAAGCGAGCCCTTCGATCTGCTTTATCTCGGTGAAATACTCTCTCGGATTGACCCGCGCCAGCGCGCCGGTAGGACAATTCTCTTCGCAGCCAAACGCTTGAGTCTTGCTACCGGGAGGATTCAGAGGCGTGTTGCTGCAAAGATTGCATTTGACTGCCAGAAGATCATCGGTTTGATCGACCGGCGGAGGAAGCGGATCGAGTTTGAGGCGGAGCATATCCCGGAGTGATGACATAAAGCCCCCATTAGCCGCCTCTTGCTTGCTCTTGCGCGGCACCATCGAAATCGCGTTGTACGGGCAATTGATGGCACAATCTCCGCAGCCGATGCACAGTTTTGGATCGATGTCGATCTGGCCCAGACTGAAGCGGCCGATGGCCCCGGTAGGACATCCGGTTAAACATTCAGGGTCCTTGCAGTGCATGCAGACGGCGGGAGAGATTATGCTCTGCTCGGCGCTCTTTTTGGGGGCCTCAAGGCGAGTTACGTGAATGCCCCGGCGCAGCAGGCGAGATTGGCCGTGAATCTTGTGGCAGGCAAGCGAGCAGTTGCCGCAGCGCACGCAAAGCTCCATGTCCATCACCAGCAGATTGGTCCCGTCTACTAAACCTGTGTTTATCAACCTCTCCTGCGCCGACAGGATCTTTTCTCGAACTACCGGATCATATTTAAGGTGCTCTGCTATAGCCGCCGGAGGAGCAAAGCGCCCGACTCCGCTCAGCAACGCCTCTCTGAGCGCGGGGTTCTGGCGCAATCTTCTTACTGAAACTTCTAGAACTTCAGTGCGGCCCAGCAGGGTGATTGTGTGAGGCCAGGCAGCATCTCTCAAGGCCCCTTCCAGGCCGAAACAGAAGCCGCTGCCCAGGAAGTCCTGTTCAATCCTGGGTTCGGGGCCCCCGGATAGCTCGCGACTGCGGCGAATCCACCCTTCTTTGATTATGTACAGGCGATCTATCGGGGTCTTCTCACGAGCGAGGACGTGATTCTTCGAGAATACTCTGAATTGAGATATAGCTCCCAGTTGATCGATCATCTCCTGGCTGAGGCCGATTGTGACTCTTATATCTTCAAGAGCGGCTTTCCTTCCGTGGGAGCGATAGGTCTTATCGAGAGCCTCGCTGAATTTAGGCAGCTTGCGCAGCAGGCGCAGCGCCGGGCGCTGAACCTCCATTATTTGCACCGGCTGGTTGGGAGGGGCCTTCACCGTAGCATTGCGCGGCGCGCCTGCCAGTATAGACATCTCGCCGAACTGAGCGCCTGCCGGCAATTCAGCTACTTTTACATCCCCTTTGTCAGGGGTCCTGACGAAGACATTGGCCTGCCCTTTGACAACGGCGTAGAATGTATTGCCGCCCCAATCTCCTTCGGAGATGATCGTCTCGCCGGGCTCGTAAGTCAGCAGCCGCAAGTAGGGCCCCACTTTCTTTCCATTGTAGTTGCGCCCGTACACAGTAACTTCAAGGTCTATTTCGTAATCAAAATGACCTTCGCGCATAGACGCCAGTTCAGATAGAGATGGGAGGGCCTTGACTGCATCCAGCACCTCCCGACGCCTCTTATGCTCCCGCGGCATAGTTAACCAACCTCCCAATACGGCCAGGAACCAGATATGCTAGATGTTCTGCGTCCGGCATCGCCTGCTCGCGGCGGGAGAGGAGGGGGGCCACGACATAGAACGCAGGGCGCAGGACGCAGACATTTGTTCTGATTGCTTTCTGACGTAAAAACACAACAATAATTCGGTCAGGGAAAAAAACTATAACTATTCGGACAAAGAGCTATTTTATGCCTTAAACAATCAGAGTCAAGCAAGATGCTGCAAACAACTTCGGAACCTGATATTCTTCCGGGATGAATATGATCAATCTCTATAGCCTTAAAGAAGAAGATTATAGTGGGTTCGGGCGCCAAGCGCCCTCAAAACCACTATACGTCCTACGTCTATCCGTCCTACGTCCGACGTCGGTAAGCAAAACCGACGTCGGATGTTCCTCAAAACAGTTCTATTTTAATCTGCTGATGCCGACGCAGAAGAAGAAGCAAATCCTTATGGCTGCGTCGGCCGCAGGCAGAGCGAATCAGCGCCGCTCGCGCGGCTATAATAGGTATTTGCGCGAGCGTGAGATTGTAACTGTTGTGCGCCGCGACTCGTGGCGCATCGTGCCTTCCCACATAGAGGGTACCGTGATTGCTATAGCTTTTAAGAAAAATCCTTCTTTGGTTCGGGCGCCAAGCGCCCTCAAAACAATTTTATTTTTGAATTGTTTTGAGGGCGCTTGGCGCCCGAACCTACTGCAATCTTTCTCTTAAAGTCTATAATTTAAAATAAGGTGGGCCACCGAGTAGAATGGGAGATCAATATTAAATCCATCTATTAGGAGAAACCCACGCCTGGAATCCTTGGTTTATTATAACCGTTTTCGTTTCTACGCTGACGGAGCCCTTGCGTTTCTTGGCGAGGGTCAAATACAAACCAAAACCGCAGCCCGGCCACAGATAATGACAGTAGCAGTGGACGGAGGCGCTCGCTATTTCAATAGTAACCTAGAACAAGCGTTGATGGTGATGTACGACACAGGCTACTCCAATTGCTCCAATGCTACCTGCTATACTCTTTCGTGGCAGCATGGCTAGAAATCCGAGCCTTATGAGCGACTCTGTCAGCAATCCGCTTGTTGCGAAGTCTGAATCCGCCTGCCCAATTCTCGTCAAACCCATCAACTCGCTGATGAAGTTGTGTGCTTACTCCACATATAAGTAAATCGCGGTATCGCGGCATCTCTCGCAATACTACTGCTGGCCGATTCTTTATAGTCCCATCTGCCTGCGGAATTGGGGTCAGTACTACATCGCCTTCCTTCATAGTCTGGGTTGGCCTCTTTGATCATTCCTAAGCTTTATTCTGGTTCATCATCACCGTATGTTTGTCTTAAAGCGACTCTCGACAAGGCGCATCGAAGACCTGCGCTAGCGTCAAGTGAGGCAAGTGGTTTAGGATCTCCTCAGAAAATCCTGGGAGCGCCGCGACCCGGAGGGTGCCCCGCCTTGCCTGCTTAGGTTGCACTACCTGGCAAGGCGGGCCTCTCAAGGAAACTAGTGCCCAATGACCTGGGCCGGGACCAAAATGAGTTCGATCACTGACTCCAAACGATATAACTCTCCTCATGGGCAAAGAGAGAGTCTGTCTCGCTTTCTCAACTACAGAATAAAGAAGCCGTCCCCAGGCGCAACAACAACCGGCTGCCGCAGCCGTCTCGCTCTATTACCGCAAAACCGTGCTGTGGCATCTCTCGCAATCAGTGCTGAAGTTGTGACAGGTGAAACAGCTCCGCTGATTGAGCTGCGCCCGTGTACGATGTCCGCCATTGACAAAGGTATTTATAGGATTGTGGCTGCGCGGGCGGATATTATGGCACCTGATGCAAAAATCAGATTCATGACATACAGCGCAATTGTTCCTGCTGATTGCAGCCATGCGCCCATGCAGATCACTGCGCCACCTCACAGTATGCGACTTGGGCCTCATGACCGCATGGCATTCTGCGCAATTGCCTCCTGAGAGGACATACCTCTCTTCCGTCCTGATTATCCCCTCGGTAGTCATTCGTGGATCGGAGACGAATTCATGGCAGAAGGCGCACTTAGCGTCAGGAGCGCGCGCAGCTTCGGCGTGTCGGGTGCGAAATGCCGCCGTATGATCGAGAGGCTTCTCGGTCAAGCTGTGGCTGCGAGGTTTGCGCCCGGCTGAAATTTGCGTGTGGCACACCGAGCAGTTGCTGATACGATAAGCATCGCCGGTGCGCCGCGACTCGTGGCACATCGTGCATTCCCACATCGAAGGGATATTCAAATCGGCAATAGAGGTCTTCTGATCTATGCCTGCATGGCAGGTGTCGCAGGTTATACCGACATTGCGATCATCGGTCAGATGTTTGGCATGAGAGAATTTCAAATCCCGTCCACTGCGAGCATCGCCTACATCGACAATGAAGCGACGAACTTTCCTGTAATTGGGATTATTCTGCTCTCTTGATGTGTGGCAGCTCAGACAATCCTGATTCTTGGAATCTTCGGCCAGTCTCGGCTTTATATCCGGCTGAGAATGGCATGTGGCGCACTCCTTATGTCCGGGGAAAGTGGCCTTCTCTCCGCCGGGCTCAAAGTCGTGGCAGGTTTTACAATCGAGTCTGCCGCCGACTACCTGAGTCACCTTCTGCTTTCTGTGCAGATGCAGCCGGTGAGAGAAGTCGAACAATATAGCTTCGCCCTTATTGTAGTTGGGGAATTTGCGCAGAGTAGGCATCTGATTCTGACCCACATTATCGTGGCAGGTGGCGCAAAATTCCTTCTTCGGCAGCGAAGCGTCGAACCATTGTTGATGGCAGGTGTTGCAAGAGTTGTGATCGGGGCGCGCAAGAGTTACTTCTCCCGGCCCAGTTGGCCGATGGCAATCGGTGCATGCCAGGGTCGCGCCTGGAATCTTCAAGTGAAACTCATGACTGAACGCCAGCGCCTGCTGTTGAGGCAGTGGCTCTTTTCCAAAGATCCAGAATGAAAAACTGAGCAGCCCCATACTAGCAAACAATGCCACGATAAAAACTTTGAGCCTTACCCTATTCATCGCTCCCTCCGCAATACTCTGCGCTCACTTTATCTGCTGAACCGCCACTCGAAACGAACGCGAAAACTCTGTGTGTACTTGATATCAGGATTGAAAAACGGCATCTCATCATCAATGCCGTATTCAAATCTCACTTTATAATTGTTAGTAATCCGCCATGCCACGCCGCCGATGAATCCGGTCGCATCAAGTCCCTTAAGACTGATCAAACGGCTTTGAGTGTTAAATCGCCGATAGAATATTCCCCCTTCAAGCGCCAGCCGATCATCAGGAAAACGGTAAGAAGCAGTGCCGTAGATCTCGTGAAAAGCGGTCTCGCCTTCGCGGCGAATATCGAAGAAGAATCGCGCTTGCTCCGGATTGCTGTGGCTCACGTGCCGATAGCGATATTCGCCTCCGAACTCAACCCCTCTCCACGGCAGGTAATCAGCATTAGCGCGAAATTCCTGGAAAGAGTTATTGAATGCCCCCTCATCTCTGTCATGGTTCATGCCGCGAATCCAGAATGATCCCCCTACGCCCACCTTATCCGTCAAGTTCCGATAGATGTCAAAGTAGAACTGAGTGTAAGGATGAATCGGAAGCAGGTTCAATCGAGTCTGTGCGTTCTCCGTCTGTCTAGGAACAGGCAGTGGGAAGAAGATACGACGGATGCGATTCTCAGGATTCCTTGCCAGCGCGCGGAAAGTGTAATCGTAGATGAAGTCGCTGCTGGAAAGCTTCTGCAAAGCATTAAACGATATTCGCGTCTTGCCATCGCCGGGGAAATAGTGCGCGCCTACGGTTAAATCCACTGCCGAACGGTCAAGCAAAAAGAAGTTGCTCTCTATAAACCATGACTCGCCAATCCCGTGTCTAACCTGAAATCGGTGGCTGTTTTGAACATAGTGAAGGAAATCGTACCGGAAGATGGTCCGCGGGGTAATGCGGGCAAGGAAGTTCTGGCCCACAATGGCGCGCTCTTCTGTGTCTGAATAGAATGTAGAGCGCCGTCCCCCGAACACATCAAGCTCGAATCTCGGATGAGAGAACGAGAGGGTCACTCCATCTACATGCACCGTTTCGGCTCCATAGATGAACTGGCGACCCACTCTTACGCTGAACCTCGTTTCACGATCATCCGAGAGGATGCCGATCATGTCGGTATACAGGCTGAGGACCTGAGGATCACGGAAGCCGTGAAACGAATTAATGATATTGAGAAACGGAGAAGCAGCCGTCTGGCGATCTATGTCGGCGATATATCTGAAAGAGGCGCGCGTATCGAGCCGCAGCCGGTCAAATCCGTAGTCTTTCAAACCGACTGAAGCATAGCCGATCATCTGCTCGTCATTGGGCTCGAACGCGCCGGGCACAACTTGAAACTGAGGATTGGGCACAAAGAAATTGCCCGGCGCAGCATTGAAGACAAACGTCCTGGTCGGATTGCCGGTGAACTTCATCTCGTCACGGCGATACTCGGCCATTATGTATGCATCGATAACGCCGGGGCGCTCCCGTCTGATAGGATCTTGATCCATAGCAGAACGATTGAACGGAAATGGATTGTATTTGAGATTCGATAGATCAATGCTATTGTTCCCGGTCTTCAGCCGCGGCAGCGCAAGGAGAGATCGACCGGTCCCCATGGCAATGACATTATTAACTGCGGCCAGAGCAGTGGATGGAAAACGTTCGACGTTCGACCTTCGACCTTCAACGCTCGATGTTAAAGATTGAACATCGGAATCGGAGCCGGCCATCGCGTCGGCTGGTCTGGATTTCATCTCGCTGACCTGAGCAATCACAGTTGTCTCTGGAGAGATCACAGATACGCCCAATCCTACAACTGCTATAGAGAGGAGAAGAGTTCTCCACATGAATTTTCTGCCCATTGGGGCCCCTCCTTACTGCTCTTTTATCGAACCTTCGGAAATTTCCAACCGCTTGGGCAGAACTATAGGCGGCACAGTTCTGGTGATACTGCTGCCCTTCTTGCCTTTGTCATTCTGCTTGGGCGGCGGCGTGTCTTCTTCATCTTCATCATCTTCATCATCCGATTGCAATGCATCCGCTTCAGGAGCTATCTCCAGCGGATTCCTGGTGACCGATTGGAAGACGATATTGCCCAGTCCATTGCCGCTCTCATCAACGGTATTGGGTTCGACAACTACGTTGACGTTGCGCATCCTGTCCATCTCCGCCCGGCTCAAGGCGCGCGCTCCGACGGCCGTATTGTCGCGCAACGTGCGGCCGCTCTCATCAGCAAGTTTGTCCAGGGGCCTATCGCGTTGTATGCGCAACAATCTCTGGCCGGGCTGGAGCGGGAAGGTGATGATCTGGAAAGTCGGATTGCCCGTCTGAGCATTGAGCAGATTAGCTCGGTTGAAAGGCGTCAACGGATCTCGCAAGGCAAGCGTCAGATTGAAATTAGTCTGGAAGACTGGATCGAGCGGATTAGCCGGAAACGGACTGGTCCCCGGGAAGAGCCTCTCCCTTATATCGCGGAAATCGGTGACATTGATCGCCCGCAACCCGTGGCTGCCATCGCAAACCATCACAAACAGGTTGCCGGGGATGGTAGCAGTCGTCACCGATTCCGCCTCATCGATTGGATCTCCTCTCTCCCCTCGGTTTATCGTATGCAGCAACTGCGGCTGCGCCGGCGCAGTGATGTCGAGTATGCGCAGGCCGTTCTTGCCGTCGGCGATGTAGGCGCGATTGTCTGCATAAGCGATGCCTCGCGCGTCGTTAATTACGCCGCCAGCATTGAACACAGTAACCAGTCTCGGATTGCGCTCATCGCTAATGTCAATCACCGCCATTCCATTATTGCCGTTGGCGACAAAGGCGAAGACTCCGTACACTGCTACATCGAGCGCGTTGCCGTTGGTGCTGATCGTTTTGACGAGCACAGGATTATTTCGATTGGTGACATCCACTACCGACAGCCCTGCCGTCCCATCGGCCACGAACAGGAAGTTGCCGGCAATGCGAACTTTGTTGGCAAAGCCGGCGGTGCCCACCTGGCCGACTACTCTGGGGCCAGCGGTGAACAGCTCGTGAATATAGACTATCTTTACGCCCCCCTCGCCATCGGCGACGTAGACGAACTCATCAGAGAGGTCCCCCATGACAATATCCACGCCCTGAGCATTGGTTGTGGGAACGGTAGCAACTACGGTGGGGCCAAGCGCCTTGCGTATAGCTTCGGCTCGCTGCTCGCTGAATCCGCGCTCGTTTCTGGCTATCTGGGCCCCATCGCGCGCGGTGACCAGAACGATCTTGAGCCCGCCTCTGCCATCGGCGACAAACGCCAGATCGGCTCCGCGAATGACATGGTCCTTAGCTATGTAGTTGCGTACATAAGCGGTATCGCGCGGATCCTGGAACGCAGCGCCGTCCTGGCTCCCGTCAAACTCCACCTTGCGCAGCTTGCCCGTCCTCCCGTCGTTGGTATTGTCCACATCAAATCCGGGAAAGACGTTATTGACCAGCTTCTTAGACAAATTGATCTGATCCTGGCTAGGAGGGGATCTGTCGCCTATCTTTTGCGGCGCGTCAGCCTCGTTGACAATCAGGGCACTCTCTTTCTTGATGTCCATCAAGAGCAGATTGGGGCGTGGCCCCTGGACTGCGCCGAAGACCCAATCGTTCATCTCGTTATAGCGCCCGCTGCCGAGGCCGAAGCTGCTGGCGAGCAAGTGATTGTTTATTATGTTGCCCTGACCGTCGCGCAGCGTGTGGCAGACGTCGCAATCCTTAGTCTCCTTCTTGCGCACAGTATGAGGCATGTAAGGATTGAGAGTTGATCCCGATCGCGGGCGATCTCCGGTGACCAGATCGTGGGTGGTTGATAGACTCGTCTGATGGACAAGGATATCTCCGTTAGGGGCCCCGACGCTCACGCTGATCTCCATGATCGACCGGTAAGGAGATATCTTGTTGGCTTCAGTATCGCCATTAACTCCCATCCAGAACGGCGACCGGACGATGCCGAAGAAGAAGAAGTTGGGGTTAGGCACAAACTTCTCCCCTATCCATATCTCCATCATCTGCTCGTCAGGCCGCCTGGGCTGGCCGTCTGTCCTCTTTATATCATTGGGCAATGGGAAGTAGTCTTGCGAGTAGTGGCAGCCGAAGCACTGGGGCGCTGCCGCATTATGACAGGTGTAACATTCGAGCTTGCCCTGTTTCCTGCTCCCGTTTATATGGGCAAACTGGTTCGGGTTGGTGAGAGACTTGACCCCCATCGCTTCAAAAGCATCCTTACTGAAGTGGGGGTCCCCTTGTGTGATCGACTCTTTCACTTGAGGTATGCGCCACTGTAGCCCCGGCCTGACGCGCGAGCGTTGAATCCTCGATCCATCGGCCAGGATCTCGAAGAACGGCACGCCATTTTCATCGAGCGCCTTCTTTAAATCGTTCCTCCCGTTAGGCCCTGAAGTTATAAGAGTGCCGAGCTTCTTGGCGTTGCCGTGGCAATCCTGGCACTCTATCTCTATCGCATCCCAGTTTCGCGTATATATGTTGCCGTCGCCGTGCAGGTCCTGGAAGAAGTGGCAGTCAATGCACTCCATCCCTTTCTCTAGGTGGATGTCCATCAAGCGGACGGCTCCGGTGGCGCCGCCGTACATTATCCTCATCTGCCTGCCATCCTGAGCATCCGAGCGCTGCAATCGGTCAGGGATGTCGAGCATGCCGTTGCCGTTTCTATCTTCTCCCGGATCGAGCACGCCGTTGTTGTTGCGATCCTCAGTGGTCCCCTCTCCGCTGTTGATTACGCGGGTGCCGTTCTTATCGACGGTCGCAAGGTTATCAAAGATATTCACCCTGGTCCCCCTGCGATTGGTAAATTGCAGAGGAATGTTATTCTTGTTTGCGTCAGCAGTGCTGGAGAATCTGAAGTTGAAATTATTGCGCTCGATCTCAAAGACTCCCTTGAAGGCAACATCGACTCGGGTAGTGAACACGTGGCAGATGCCGCACTGATCGGTTGGGATCTTGGTTGTCAGTTGGTGGACGGCCGGGTAACCGCGTTCGCCCTTGTCCTCTCGCATACCGACAAACGGATCGGTGGAGGGATTGCGCCCGTTGTCTCTCACCGTCCTATCAAATATCTCTTCGTTGCGCCCGTCAGGCCGGTAGATCATGTGGCAGGATGCGCACCCGCTGCTGCGATTCCGGTTGAAGGGGTTGGGCGGCACAAACTCCAGATTATTGACTGCCACACTGGTCGAGCGGGATTCGGTAATGCCTATGCGGTCGGGCAGATTATCATCGGAAGGGAACGGGAAGTTTTGATTCACGTCAGGGAACAGCGCCGGGTCAAACGCGCGGACGGCATTGAATCCGGCATCGACCGGATGATGCCCGACGGTGTTCTCAAATCCGTATGCCCGCAAGACGGCAGTGATTATCTCCGAGAGGGGGTCTCCGGGGAACAGCCGAGCATCGCGCCTGGGCCAGGGTTCGAGAGATTTCAATGCCCTGGCAGCGCCCTGCGGCGTTAGCCGGTTGCCGCCAAACCCAAACAGCCTGTGCGTCTGAGGGAAGCCCGGCGCAGTATCGGCCCCATGCGCAACAGTAAACTCCTGGCCGTCTCTATCAACCATGGTCTTGCTGATGGCCTCAAAATTATCATTGAACGGATCGTTGTCGCTGCGGGCAATGGCAAGCAGCTTCTGACTGTCAAACCGGTTCGTTCTGGGATCAAATGCTGCGTCAATGTCCTCGTAATTTACAAACAGGCCCACTTCCCCGTCTCTGGGATCAAGCCTGCCGCTGGGATTGGTCCCCAGCGGATTGCTGTTAGTGGCCCCCAGAGGAGAATGGTTAGCATACAGGGCGGTGGCGAACTGGCCGGCGTTGGTCGCCATTATTGACTTGCGGGCAGTGGTCACCTCTGCGCCGTGGCACTGGCCGACGAATGTTTCAGCCGGAGACAGGCTTCCGCAACCCACCATTGCCACCCTATAGTCGCTCGGGTTTATAAATCGGACATAGTTCAGGTCGCGGTTGAACTCAGCATCAACATGAGTGCCTACCAGATTGTTGTTATCAACCGGATCCAGATTATTGTTGAATGCGTCAAACTCGGTCTCTCCTTTGCCCGGCGCTCCGGCGAATACATCACTTACGCCATTGGCATAGAAGAAACGAGGATCTTTAGGGAGGACATGCGCCTGCCTGATCAAGTTCCTGTCGCGGATGTCAGGATTTGGGCCGGTATCCACCTGATCGTTGCCGCCGTGGCAATCCACGCACTTGATTGCCTGCTTGACGTGAGCAGGAGAGATATTAACGTGGCAATTGACGCATGTTCCTCCAAGCGTCCTGGCGGTTGCAACAGACAGAGTAGCATTAGCAACAGGCTTTGAATTGTGATGCGCCAGCATCACCTCGCCTGTCTCTTTATTGGTAATTTCCTTGTCGGTGCGGGCATGAGGAGATTTAGGATTCATCTGTACGTCAAGATTAAAGAATGATAAATACCCCGCCAGTGCTACAAACAGAATCAACACTTTTCCGCGCTGCCTACCGCTCATACCCCTCCTTTGCAAACAAGCTCTTCATGGATTTAGCTGAGAGCTTCAAATAAAGAACCTTCAAGATGACAAAGATATTTTGGTCAAGATGGTCTACCGCAATCGAACAGGTAAACTCATCATAAATCGCTCTGGTTGGGACAGAACCCCTTTGTTGACGAGCCCCGATCTTCTCTATCGTTTGGCAACTCAAGCTTCCTTAAAATCAAGCAAGCTATGAGAGACAAGTTTTGTGAATCTGCAAAGATAACCTAGTCCCACCAGATCAAGTGAGGACAGAAAACTTTTGAACATCGTTTAACAGTTACGGCGGCTATAGTAACGCTGGTCCTATTTGCTTGTCAAGCTAAAAGTGCTTGACAACCAATGTTCAGGTGTTGCCAAATCTTGCTTGAGCAACCTCAACTCTTGAAAGGAGCAATGAAGCTTGGGAGCCACTGTCAGGGCAGCAATTCTGCTAATTATAGCGACGACGCTCAGCGCGGCGCCAAGAACTTATCTTGGTGCAGCAATTGAAGCGGCTCGCTGGATTAGATCCTGCCCGATCAAAACGGATCAGGGGCTTGCCTGGCCATCAGATCCCGGCGATGCAAAGACGGTAAACACTACTCTATACAGTGGGGTCCCAGGCGTGGTCTTATTCCTGCTGGAAATCTATCGCCACACCGGCGATAAGGCTTATCTCGAAGATGCGCGCGCCGGCGCTGATTATCTGCTCGCTTCTCTGCCAAAAGAGAAACAAACCGGCCTGTACACCGGGATTGCCGGTATCGGCTTCACTCTGGAAGAGACTTTTAAAATCGCCGGAGAAGCTAAATATCGCCGGGGCGCGCTCCGGTGCGCAGAGTTGCTTCGAGAGCGCGCAATAAAAGCGGGAAGCGGCATTCAATGGAACGACAGCACAGACATCATCAGCGGCAGCGCCGGGACAGGGCTCTTCTTGTTATATGCCGCGCGAGAGATCGGAGATGCGGCGTCGCGCAACACCGCCATTCTCGCCGGCCAGCGATTGATTGAATTGGGGCGACAGGAAGGCAACGGCATGAAGTGGGCGATGAGTCCTTCTTTCCCGCGCCTTATGCCCAACTTCTCACATGGAACGGCAGGGGTCGCCTACTTCCTGGCGACGCTCTATGCAGAGACGAAAAGGAAAGAGTTTTTAGAAGGGGCCCTCGCCGGAGCGCGCTACCTGCAATCCATCGCCAGGACAGATTCGGATGTCTGCCTGATCTTTCACAACGAGCCTGACGGCAAAGACCTCTATTACCTGGGCTGGTGCCACGGTCCGGCGGGAACGGCGCGACTGTTTTATCGCCTGTATCAAGTTACCGGAGATCGCGCCTGGATGCAGTGGGTGAGAAAGTCCGCGCGTGCAATCATGCAAAGCGGCATTCCGGAAAAGCAGACCCCCGGTTTCTGGAACAATGTCAGCCAGTGCTGCGGCTCGGCGGGAGTGGCAGAGTTCTTCCTTGATCTGTATCGAATAACCGGAGATCAAGAGTATCTAAACTTCTCCAGGCGAGTCACTGCTGATCTGCTCGCCAGAGCGACTCGCGCGGAGAACGGTATGAAGTGGATTCAGGCCGAGCATCGCATCAAACCGGATCTGCTCATAGCGCAAACCGGATACATGCAAGGCGCGGCAGGCATCGGCATGTTGCTGCTGCGCCTGGATGCCTTCGAGCAGAGAAAGAGGGCGAGAATTATCCTGCCCGACTCCCCTTTTTGAGCAACCGCCTGTTAGCCCTGAACCAGTAGAGTAATCAAGCAGATCAAATCTTGCACATCAACATTTCCATCCGAATTGCAATCCGCGCCCGGCGTTGACTGAGCCAGATTCTGCAAGACCTGTATCAGCCGGATTAAATCTTGAACATTTATCGTCCCGCTGCCGTCAGCATCCCCCGGCAAAAAGACGATTATGTTCACCGTCAGATTGGCCGACAGCGACGGTTCCCCATTGTCTGTCGCAGTGAATGTTATATCGTAGCTGCCTACCTGAGATTGGCCGGGCGTCCAACTGAACACTCCGGTTGCCGGATTGGTGCCCGATTGAGTGAATGATGCTCCCAGACTGCTGAAGTTAATCGGGGCCCCATTGAGACTGGCAGAAGAGACCCTCAGAGCGAGCGTCTGACCGCTGTCCTGATCCGTCGCCGTAATGCTAAATTGCAACGGTTTCCCCACAGCCGTCTTCTGGCTGCTGACAGTATTGAATGCTGGCGCTCTGTTCTGAGGGCTGACCACTATATTGACCGGAAGGTTGACCGACAGAGGCGGGGTTCCATTATCTGTCGCAGTGAATGTTATATCATAGCTGCCTACCTGAGATTGGCCGGGCGTCCAACTGAACACTCCGGTTGCCGGATTGGTGCCCGATTGAGTGAATGATGCTCCCAGACTGCTGAAGTTAATCGGGGCCCCATTGAACCGGACCGAAGAGATCGTGAGGGTGAGCGCCTGCGCGCTATCGGCGTCGGTTGCTGTGACATTGAACTGCAGCCTCTGCCCCACGGCAACCCTTTGTCCGGCTACAGCGCCGAATGCCGGCGCGCTGTTAGGAGGAGTAGCGCGCACGATGCACAGGCTCAAATTATAGGTGTTCTTCGGATCCCCGTTCCCTTTGAAATCGCTGACTGTGATGAAGTACGCTCCGTTCGACGGCAGGGCGGTTATATTCAAGAACTCCGGCTCGCCCGGCCCTTCCACGTTCAAATCTTGCTGAGCTATCTGCGCTCCGTCAGAGCCGAATAGCGTCAATACCGCGTCAAGCTCCCCTCTGCCATCTCTCTCAGGATCGTCATCAATCGCAATCATCACGGTGTCGTCTTTGCTCGCAGTGAAGCTGTAGAAATCGACATCGCCGCTGGCGGCTATTGAACCGGAGATGAGAAATGTGATTGGTGTAGCAGTTTCAAAACTGTTGTTAGGCTCTGATTCGGCAACGGCGGCGCCGGATTGTGCGCAGAGGAAAAGCCGGTAGGCGCTGGCAGGATCATTCGGCTTGACGTCTCTCAGCCTGAGAAAATATTTGCCTGTTTCAGGCAACACAACGCCTGCGAGCCCAGGGCTGTTGGCTACCGGGCCGTGATCATCATCGGAGGCGATGACCGTCTTTCCGTCGCTTGCGCGAAGATCCAGCGCCAGGTCAGGAGTCAGCCTTGAGTCCCCCTCAACCGATACGAAGACCCTATCTCCTCTGCTGGCGTTGAATGAATAGAAATCGATGTCCCTAGGAGATATTGTCCCGCTGACGAAGTTCGTTTGCGGAGGAATGGCGTTGGCCGTGTCGGCAGTATCATTAGGCTCTGCTTCTTGAAGAGGCAACCCGACAAAGTCAGACTGTTGTTGCGCAGACAGGTTGGAAGATTCGGCAAGCGGAATGAATCGATCTCCCACTGCCGGCAATAAACAAAGAACTAAAGTCGCAAGGGAACCTATTCTTCTCAATTTCTTCTATCCCAATTATTAAAGTAATTGTTGGGGCTGCTGTCCGTTAATCTATGCTCTTACTTTGAGAGTATCGGCTCAGACAGAAAGTCTGGTTAAAAGTTCGTCCTCTGCCCGTTGTCAATTGCCGGTTTCTATAATTCTTAAGAAAAACATTTTCCCGTTCGGGCGCTAAGCGCCCTCAAAACTATCCAAAAGATAGACTTGTTTTGATGGCGGTTTTGAGAAGAAGACCGCCATCTGGAGCGAGAGGCTCCCTCTATAATCCAAAAGATAGACTTGTTTTGATGGCGGTTTTGAGGGCGCAAGAACTTCGGGCAGTTTTGAGGGCGCCCGACGCCCGAAGTTCTTGGGCGCCATCAAAACCGCCCGAAGTATTTGCGCCCGAACCGAATGCAATCTTTTTCTTGAGGTCTATAGTTGCTTCTGGTTGATGTCTGGCCTGCGATCAGCAATAACAGAATCAAGAGCCAATAGCAACGGACCGATATTCACTCCAGCAGTTCCGGGGGGGCCTGGCCTTCAACCCAGACAGCGCCATCTTCAAAATGCTCTCTCTTCCAGATGGGGACGATCTGCTTGAGGCGGTCGATGGCATATTGACATGCAGCAAAAGCGATCTTGCGATGCGCCGAGGTGACTACTATGACAACGCTGGACTCGCCGATCTCGATCCGGCCCAGCCGATGAACGATGCCTATGCGATCAATATCCCATTGGCGGCGGACCTCTTCGCCTATCCGGCGCATTGTCTTTATTGCCATCGGCTCGTAGCCTTCATATTCCAGAAACAGAGTTCGTCTTCCCTTTGTGTTGTTACGCGCCACGCCATCGAATGTGACCACAGCGCCTGCCGAGCCTCGCAACAATCGCGCTCTAATAGCTTCCGGGCTGATAGCCTCGCGGGTGATCTCGAATATATCCTCTTGGCTGCCGCCGCTGACGGGAGGAAAAATAGCTACTGTATCGCCATCTTTGACCTCTTGATCGCGCGAAGCATACTCTTCGTTCAAGGCAATAAGGAGGGGCCCCTTGAACTGATTGAGCGGATGAAATCGTTGCTTGATCTCCTCAACCACAGACTGCGCAGTTGCCGGAGCAGCAACCTCCAACCTACAGCTACTCAGGCCAACGGCTTCACGGCATGCGCCGAAGAATTTAAGCTCAATGGCTATCTTGCTTCCCATAGATCGAAGTTATTATTGCATGGAGAGGATCTTCTATTCAAACAGGGCTTGATTGCGCTTCGAGATTGGTTTATGTTTCACCGAGTGAGGAACAAAATCATGAAGATGAATCTTATTAACCGATACACCTGGCCGGGATTGTTAGTAGCGCTCTTGCTGATCTGGGCAACTGTTCCTGCTCAGCAAAACAAGTCCGACGCCAACGAGCGTTACCGAACAGCTCAAGGGCGCCAAGCTGCGGCGGCCGTCTTCGAGAACCCTGAACGCGATGCTTATCAAAAGCCAGCCGAAATTGTCGCTGCGCTCAAGATCAAAGAAGGCGATGTAGTAGCCGATGTCGGAGCCGGCACAGGCTATCTGACCAAGTACCTGGTCAAAGCAGTCGGCGAGCACGGGCGCGTCTACGCAGAAGATATTGAGCAAGATTTTCTCGATAAGATTAAAGAGAAGATCAAAGAGAACGGCTGGAATAATGTGACCGTAGTGCTTGGCACAGATAGGGACCCTAAACTGCCCAAGGGCCAAATGAATTTCATCACAGTGCTTGATGCTTATCACCACTTCGAGCACCCTGAAGAGATGCTGAAGAATATGCGCGAGGCGCTGGCGCCCGATGGCAAGCTGGCGATCATCGATTATTATCGCAGGCCGAACCCAAATTTTGAGCGAGCGGGAATAGATTTCGCCAAACACATCCGGCTGGATAAAGATGATGTGATCAAAGAGCTGGAGAATAACGGCTTTCAGCTCGATTCTTCTTATGATTTCCTCCCTTACCAGTTCTTTGTGGTCTTCAAGAAGAAGTAGCATGAGGTTGCCTGGTATCTATATTCACATTCCCTTTTGCCGCACGAAATGCACTTACTGCGCATTCAACTCGGGCGATTTTGATGAGGGCCTGGCGGCAGAGTATCTGGGGGCCCTCAAACTGGAGATTGCATCTACTGGGCAAAGATTGAGCGCCAGCGGCAATGAATTAACGATTGACACCCTATATTTTGGCGGCGGCACCCCATCTATTTTGCCGGGACATCAGTTGGCGTCCCTGATAGAGACTTGCCGGGAGAATTTTCGCTTTGCTCCCGACGCCGAAATTACCGTCGAGATCAATCCCGGCACGCTCACCGGAGAGAAGCTTGAAGCTTATCGCGCTGCGGGAGTAAATCGCGCAAGTCTGGGCGTGCAATCATTCCTCGATGCTGAGCTTGAATCTATCGGGCGAGTGCACACAGCGGATCAAGCGCGGGCCGCTGTCGGCGAGCTTCGCCAATCGGGATTTTCCAACATCAGCATAGACCTGATTGCCGGATTGCCTTATCAATCAAAAGAGAACTGGAGCTACAATCTATCCGAAGCGATCAAGCTCAGGCCCGAGCACCTGTCAGCTTACCTGCTTGAGATACATTCGGGCACAACTCTCTACAACCAGGTGAAACGCGGGCTGGTAAAACCGATTGATGAAGAGCTGGCAGTTGAGATGTACTTTGAATTGATTGATCGCTTGCAGGGGGCCGGCTATGAGCATTACGAGATTTCAAACTTCGCGTTGAAGAGGAGCGATAATTGCAGCTACCGCTCGCGCCATAATACCAAATACTGGACCGATGCGCCCTACTATGGCTTCGGAGTGAGTGCCCACTCTTATGATGGTCGATGGCGTTACTGGAACGTGGCTCCGTGGCGCAGGTACATTGAACTAATTCATCGGAATGGGCGCGCTGTAGCAGAGCGCATAGAGGTAACGGAAGAGAGTCGCTATCAGGAGGCGGCTTTTCTCCGCTTGCGATTGATGGATGGCATTCAGTTGTCCGATTTCAGATCCCATTATGGAGTTGATCTGTTGGAGCGATACGGCAAGGAGATTGAGCATTTGAGCGAAGCGGGACTGGTAGAACTGGGCGAAGATAAGCTGCGCCTGTCGCGCCAGGGGCTGGTGCTATCTAACGAGGTCTTTTCAGTATTCGTTTAGGCCAGGCGCAAAAAGTAGCCGCCGCAGCTACAGAGGGCGCAGAGGAGGTATTATTAGTCCAACGTTCTACGCCCAACGTCTGACGTAGGACGAACGACGTGGTTACTCTGCGCTCTCTGTGACTTCTGTGGCCATGATTTAGTCTGCGTTACATCTCTGGAGAAACTTATGAAGATAATCGATCTGCGCAGTGATACAGTGACCAAGCCTACGCTTGAGATGCGCGAGGCGATGATGCGGGCGGAAGTGGGCGACGATGTCTACATCGAAGATCCAACGGTGAACAAGTTACAGGAGCGCGCTGCGGAAATCTTCGGGCGAGAGGCTGCGCTGTTTGTCCCTTCAGGGACGATGGGCAATCAGATCGCAGTCAAGATCCACACCCAGCCCGGCAATGAAGTTATTATTGAAGAGCGGGGGCACATCTACAATTACGAGATGGCGGCGATGGCAGTCATTTCCGGCGCGTTGCCCCGACCGGTGCGCGGAGAAGACGGCATACTTGACTGGCCGAGCATAGAGGCTGCCATCCGCCCGCGCGGCGTCTACTATCGCGCTCAGACCGGATTGATAGTGATTGAGAATACTCACAATATGGCTGGCGGAGCAGTCACCCCTCTTGAGCGTATGGAAGAGATTTGCCGGAACGCCCACTCGCTGGGGCTGCCGGTTCATCTGGACGGCGCGCGCATCTTCAATGCCTCGGTTGCGCTCAACAAGCCGGTTGATGTTCTCACCCGCTCATTCGATTCGGTAATGTTCTGCCTGTCAAAAGGGCTTGGGGCCCCTGTTGGCTCGATGCTGGTCGGGAGCCGCGACTTTATCGAGAAAGCGCGGATACTGCGCAAGATGCTCGGCGGCGGCATGCGCCAGGTGGGCGTGCTGGCAGCGGCAGGATTGGTCGCGCTTGAGAAGATGACAGCCCGGCTCGGCGAAGATCATGCCAATGCCAGGTTGCTGGCCCAAGGGCTGGCCGAACTCCCCGGCGTCTCAATCGACCCGGAAAAGGCGCCGACAAATATAGTCATCTTCGACATATCAGGCACAGGGCTCAACACAACGCAGTTTTCGGCCCGGCTCAAAGAACATGGGGTACTGGCAAATGGAGTCAACTCGCGCGAGATGCGTATGGTTACCCACTACGATGTAACCCGCGCAGATTGCCAGACTGCGCTGGAGGTTGTTAGCGAGATTTTGAAGAACTGATGCCAAGCAGTGCGGTTATGCTGATGGCGGGATTTGGACGCTCAGCGTCTTCAAAACAGCTTAAATCTGGTATGGTTCAGGCGCTAAGCGCCTTCAAAACGGATTAAACCAAAAAGCGTTTTGCCGGCATTGCCGGATTTCTATATAAGGACGGCAACTAAAGGCTTCAAAACGGATTAAACCAAAAAGCGTTTTGCCGGCATTGCCGGATTTCTATATAAGGACGGCAACTAAAGGCTTCAAAACGGATTAAACCAAAAAGCGTTTTGAGGGCGCTCTCGCGCCCGATCTGCTGATGATCAGCCTGTTGCGCCGAAGGCGCTCCTGTCGGACAATGAAAGCCTTCTTGTTTTGCATAATTCCGTTTCTGGCGCTCGCCTTATCCTGTGCAGGAAAGGATGAGAGCGCAAGCAACGTCCCTCCGAAAGAAGATGCCGGCGCAGCCAGCAACCCGCATCTGATCGAAACACAAATAAGCAGAACTATCCTCAACCTCAACAAAGTTCTCTTCCTCGACGCCCGAACCGGGTGGGCCGTTGGCAAAGGGGGAACCATACTGCACACAACCGACGGCGGGCAGAACTGGCAACCGCAGGCAAGCGAATCGGACGAGAACTTCATCGACATTGATTTCATCAATCCAACTACCGGCTGGGCCGTTTCGAGCCGGATTATCTTGCGCACTCAAGATGGGGGCCGCACCTGGCGAGAAGTCTGGGACACGGGCGCTGTGAATGATATTGTCGATGAAAACTCTCCTGCTTATGACAAACAGGCTATTCTCATCAGAATCTCCTTTGCCAATGCGAGGCGCGGATGGGCGCTCGGCCTCGGCTGGAGCGAGCGTGAAACCAGATACGCTATCCCTCTCATCTTTCAGACCGATGATGGAGGGCAGTCCTGGAGCGGAGAAACGCTCGACGAGGAATACGGCGTCGTGAAAGCCGTCAATGCTCAAACCTGCATCCTTGCAGGAAAATTCGGCCGTGTGGCTCAGACCACAGACGGCGGGCAGAGCTGGATCAAGCGGAGCAGCCTCGTGGATGACGATATTCTGGCGATCGGTTTTGTCAATGAAAAATCGGGCTGGGCAGTCGGCAGCCAGGGGAGCATAATAGCGACTACCGATAGCGGCAGGACCTGGGCCGCGCAATACAGCACACCGCGCGGAGAGAGGCCCCTTGAACTGAGAAGCATAAATTTTGTCAATGACAGAACCGGCTACGCTGCCGGGTTCGATAACCGCTCTGAGCAAGCGAACAATAACTATATAATCGGAATAATGAGCACCGAAGATGGAGGAAAGAGCTGGCGCAAGCAGATAATAGCTAATATGCACTTTGTTATTAACTCAATCTCTATAGTAGACAGTAGATCGGCCTGGGCGGCGGGAGCCGATGGGCAGATAATCAAGTTTCGCGCCGATTGATGCATGAAGCGAGGACCGATCATAGCCATAGATGGACCTTCAGGAGCAGGCAAGAGCACCGTCGGGAAGATGCTCGCCAGCCGCCTCGGCTACCTGTATATCAACACCGGAGCGATGTACCGCGCAGTAGGCTGGAAGGCGCTTCGGTTGGGAATCGCTCTGACTGAGTCAGAGCGCATCGCTGAGCTGGCCAGGAACTCAAAGATCGAGTTAAAGGGGCCCCCTGAGGAGCTGCGAGTCTTTGTCGATGGCCGGGAAGTGACCGAAGAGATTCGCGCACCTGAAGTGAGCAATGCGGCTTCAATCGTTTCTGCTATCCCCGGCGTTCGCCGGGCTCTCTCTGCGCAACAGCGCGAGATGGGCCGCGCAGGCGCAGTGGTTATGGACGGGCGCGACGTAGGAACCCATATCTTTCCCGATGCTGATTTCAAGTTCTACATCGATGCCTCGCCGGAAGTGCGCGGGCGCAGGCGCCACAGGGAAGATTTAGATAGGGGCGTCAACACTACATTGGAAGAGACGATTGCAGATATTATCGAGCGCGACCGGCGCGATTGCCTTCGAGAGGATTCGCCGCTCAGACGCGCGCCGGATGCTATTTACATTGACTCTTCCGATATGACTGTTGATCAGGTCGTTGACCGAATGCTTGAGATCATTAGCCAGTGGTAACTACTCAGCCCTAGCTCCGAGGGAGCGACCTGTTTATAGCAGGCGAAGCGAGATATCATTTTATAGACCTTAAAAAGGATTACGGCTAGTTCGGGCGCTGCGGCGCCCTCAAAACAATTTATTTTTAGAACTGTTTTGGGCTCATGTAAACAATCAGTGCTCAAGGAGCGAATTCGCACACACACAGGCTTGGTTTGCACAAATTGGTTACGTGAGCCCTGTTTTGAGGGCGCCGCAGCGCCCGAGCGGAGAAGTGTTTTTCTCAAAAGCTATAGCTCTGGTAGGAGCAACCTATCCATACTAAGAGGTGTTGAGTTTGAAACTACACGAACTTTTATGGAAAAGGCGGTTCATTAGTGTATGTTCACCGGAATCATAGAAGAGGTTGGCGCCGTTCGCCAGATTGAGAAGAAGGCGACAGGCGCATTTCTGACCATCAGCGCCCGCAAGGTGCTCGAAGGCACGCGCATCGGCGACAGCATCTCTGTCAACGGCGTAGATGTGACGGCAGTGAAGCTGGGGCCGGATTATTTCTCCGCCGACGCTTCGCTTGAGACGCTCCGCCGCTCCAATCTGGGCAACTTAACAGTCGGCAGCCGAGTCAATCTTGAACGCGCCCTCGCTGTTGGCGACCGGTTGAGCGGCCATATCGTTCAAGGCCACGTTGATACTACAGGAACCTTCTTGTCGAAAAGACAGGAGGGGAACTCATTCGTATTTCGCTTCGGCTATCCGGCAGAGGTCGGGCGCTACATTGTCCACAAAGGCTCAATTGCAGTCGATGGCATAAGCCTGACAATCGCCAATCTGACCGACGAGTACTTTGAAGTCTGGGTAGTGCCTCATACATTGCAAGAGACAAACCTCAATTATTTGAAAACCGGCGACGCCATCAATCTGGAAGTCGATATTCTGGCAAAATATATCGAGCGATTGTTGCAGCGCAAAGGCGACGACCAGGAGAAGAAGGGTGGATTGACACTACAACACCTGATCGACTCAGGTTACTAAATCGAGCCAACATAGATTGGGACAGATAGAATTTACCGCCGAGACGCCACCGTAGCGCAGCAGCAACATCATTGATGTTTGTTCCTCTCTGCCTATTCAGAAAACAGAAGGCAGAAGGCAGAAGGCATTAGGCAGTAGGCAGGCGGGCAGGCTTCTTCCAACTGCGCTGTTCTCATTATTTCTCTCGCGTCGTCGCTGACGGCATGAATGACTCTTCAGAAATACTCTGGGAGCGCCGTGACGAGAGAGAGTGGCGCTGCCTTGCCTGCTCAGCCTTGCACTACCTGGCAAGGCGGGCCTCTCAAGGAAACTACTGCCCCAGGCTTTTCATTATTTCTCTCGCGTCGCACGAGCCGTCTGAAAGACTCCTCAGAAAATGTACAGTAAGGCGGTTAGGTTGCTGATAGGTCGCGCGCTATCAGCAAGGCTGACCGCCACGGCTGTACATCTTAGGTTGCTGCCTGTCGGGCACTATCAGCAACCTGACCGCCTCGCTGTACATCGCGCCCATTTTCGTCATTACCGCAATTTTTTTCTTAAAGTCTATAATCACAAAGCGCAGTCGCAGGCAGCTTGTGCAGCTTCCTTCTTGACTCAGCCTTCCTGCCTTGATAAATTTGCTTTCGGTTCGGCTGAGACAATGCAGGGGGCCCTAAAAACTTCAGCCTTTAACCGAGTTCATTGTTAGCGCAGAGGCATTAACTTCAGGAGGGCGCGAGCCCTTATTCTTAATCTATAGAGTTTAAGAAAAAGATTGCAGTCAGCTCGTGCGCTGCGGCGCCCTCAAAACAAGCATATATTCAAGGCGGCTGTGAGGACGCCGCAGCGCACGAACGAGAAGATGTTTTTCCCGAAGAGCTATAATTCGAGAGCAACAGAGAGCCGACTTGTCATAGTCTATTCTTTTCATAACGCTATTATGGTGGGGCCCCTCGCCTGAAGGTGGGACCCGGTGGAGCTCCTGATAGCCAATCAGGAGCCTTCTAACAGCAGGCGAGGGGAAGATTCAACGTCTAAACACCGGTCAAATTATCGGTCACAACCTTTACCTTATATGGAGGACGACTATGATCAAAAGGGCATTCCAGACAATTCTCATTACATCATCGGTTCTACTGGGGGCCATCACCGCTTTTGCTCAAGCTGATGTCTCCACTGCCACGCTCAAAGGGACTGTTACCGATCAAAACGGCGCTGTGGTAGTTGGAGCTACTGTGACTGCCAAGAGCGTGGAGAGAGGCACAACTCAAGTGGCCAGGACCAATTCAGAAGGAGTCTATCAAATTCCTCTGTTGCAGCCGGGCTCCTATGAGATTCGAATAGAGGCCGCCGGATTTGAGACTCAGGTGCTGAGCAATGTTGAGCTGACTATCGGGCAGATCGGCATCTACGACGCTCAACTGCGTGCCGGGGCAGTTGCCAGTGAAGTGGTAATCACAGCCGATGCGCCGCTGGTTGAAGTGGAGAGGACTCAACAGGCCAACACAATAAGCAAGCTTCAGGTGGAGAATCTGCCCAACATCGGACGGGGGTTCACAGCTTATGTCTTTACTCTGCCGGGAGTGTCAAGCTCGGATGCGCCTCGCGTCCAGAATCCATTCTTCACCTTCGGCTCATCAGGAATTTCGATAGGCGGAAGCAATGGGCGCAATAACCTCATCACCCTTGACGGTGGAGAGAACGAATACGGTTCCGGGCAATTGAGGACCAACATCAGTGTAGAAGCGGTTCAAGAGTTCCAGGTCAATCGCAATGCGTTCGCCGCCGAATTTGGATTCACCGCCGGAACAGCTATAAATGTTATCACTAAAAGTGGGACGAACGATTTTCACGGCAGCGGCTACGTCTTCTATCGCTCGCAGAAGACATCGGCGAGGAACTTCTTCAACGTTGGCCCCACAAAGGCATTTGATCAACGGGTATTCCCCGGCTTCACATTCTCCGGGCCAATAGTCAGGAACCGAGCATTCTTCTTCACCTCTTACGAGGCGCTCAAATCAGACTCGGCTCGGTTCCGCCGATATACCGACAATCCGGCGGTCCTGGGGCCAACCGAGCCGCAACTGGCCTACCTGACCATGCTGGATGCTTCGCCGGACGCCAACATCCGCCGCATAGCGGCCGGTTTGCGAGCGGCTCTGACGACGACGAACTTTCCTACCACGATGAAGCTGCTCAGAGATAATGAAGGCAACTTCAACGCTCCTGATAGGCTCCACAACTGGACTACACGGCTCGATTACCAGATCAGCAGTAGCGACTCTTTGAACGGGCGATTCTCGCTCACACACAATGAGACGGACAATCTGCTGGGGGGCAGCAGCGTGGTCGCTCCCAGCTCCAGCGCCAGGCTGCCTTACCGGGACTACACGGCAGTAGGCACCTGGAGCCATACCTTCGGCTCCAACCTTGTCAATCAACTGCGCATGCAATTTGTGCCTAACAATTCGGCTAAGACGATAGCCAGATTTCCTGAGAGCACTTCACTGATCATTTCAGGAATCGGCAGTTTTGGGCGGGATTTTGCCACTCCGTTCAACACCTTTCAGGATCGTTACCAATTTGAAGATACTCTTGCCTGGACCAGGGGGAGGCACAGCCTCAAGTTTGGCGGATCTTATCGCTTTGTCCATTACCGAGTGATCAATGAACTCTGGTTCTCAGGGGAGTGGACATTCTCTCCCGGAGTCTTCCCGTTAATCCTGGCCGTCCCTGCTGCCGACCGGCCGGCACTGGTCGGCTTCAATCTCGCCAACGGAATTCCTCAGAACGGACCGGCGGCGGCAACTCTCAACTCGATCCAATCATTCAATCTGGGGCTGCCGTTTTTATATCGGCAGGGATTCAACAATCCGGAGTGGCAGGATTGGGCCCATTACCTGGGACTGTTCGCTCAAGATTCCTGGAAGGTTACTCCTCGACTTACAATTGATTTTGGTCTCCGGTTCGACTACGACGTAGAGCCAGCGCCGCTTAACAAGTCCGGCTACGTCTCGCCCCGGTTCGGCTTCGCCTGGGACCCCTGGGGCAATCAGAAGACGGTCATCCGCGGCGGCGGTGGAATCTTCTATTCGCCGATCTACTATCAGGTAGCTTATGTGACGAACCTGCTCGATGATAGCGGGCGGTTTATCAATCAGATATTCAAAACGCCCCTGGACGGAGCGCAAGCCCCTGCCGTCATCTGGGCGGCTGGCGTCAGATTGGGCAAGTTGCCGTTCACTGCGCTCAGCGAGGCTGATGTTAAATCGCTTGGCATATCGACCGGGCGAGGCGCGCCGGGAAGGGTGGTCTTTGGCGCCGATCCCGGCTACAAAAACAACTATTCGCTCCAGGCAAGCTTAGGTGTAACCAGGCAGCTAATGCGGAATTTGTCACTTGACCTTGCCTATCAGATGTATCGAGGGGTCCATATCCAGACGCCTCATGAAGTTAATTATTTGGAAACAGGAGTAATCGATCCTGCCTTCGGGCCCCGGTTCGCGCCTATCGATCCGACTATCGTGCAGTTCAACATGTACAAATCGATAGGGAACTCGATCTATCACGGTATGACCGCTTCGCTGACCAAGCGTTACAGCAACTATTTCCAGTTCCAGGTAAATTACACTTACAGCAAAGCGATTGACGATCAGACGGATTTCAATTCAGCATTTGCAGCGTTCATACCGACCCGCCTCTTCCTCGAGCGCGCTGTCTCTGCATTCGATATACGGCATAACTTTGTAGCCAGCGGAGTCTTCAGAACTCCATTCAAGGCCGGCCCGGGCCAGAACATATTGTCCCGGATGTTTGCCGATATCACACTGAGCCCGATCATCTTCTTGCGCACCGGCATACCGTTTACTCTGCGCATAGGCAGGGATGTGAACGGAGATTTTCACAGCCAGTTTGATCGCCCGTTCTATGCAACCCGCAATACCGGCATAGGCGAGAACTTCTACGGCGTGAATTTAAGGTTCAACAAGCAGTTCTATATCAACCGCGATTCCGGCATCCGCGTAGAGTTCATCACCGAAGCAACCAATCTGTTCAATCGCACCAACTTCCTTTCGGTCAACGACGTGATTGGCACCGATCCGGTCTTCCTGTCCAGGGTTCTGTTCGGGCCGTACAATCTGAGAGGCAGCCGTAACACACCCAGAACTTCTCCTCTCGGATTCAACTTCGCTGATGCTGGTCGCCAGATCCAGTTTGGTTTGAAGATTGGATTTTAGCTCGTTCAAGGCATGAAGCATTCGCGCCCTCAAAATAATCTCAAAAGACTATTTTGAGGGCGCGCTAATCTTGAAAGGATCTTGCGATAAGATAAAAAAACAGAGACGACCAATTGCTAAACAAAAGGGACTTACCTTTAGTGTGCAAGAGATTCTGGATGATCTTATCACCCATGGTACCAGCGATCGGCGAAAAGGTTTATAACGGCCAGCGTCAGCGGGTGCGGCCTGTAATAAAGGTTCTCAGCGTTTCTATGCGACCACAAACTCTCTTGTTTCTATAGTTCTTAAGAAAAGTCCCTCTTCAGTTCGGGCGCCAAGCGCCCTCAAAACAGGTTAAATATAGAATGTTTTGAGGGCGCTCTTAGCAAGTGGGAATCGAAGAGAAAGGGGTTGATTCTGTCACAGGCCCCGTCAGGGGCCGATTGAGAGTAGCCCAGCAATTTATTGCTGGGAACCAAATGGGCCAATCTCCCAGTCCCGTAGGGACGGCTGAAACTGAACCTGGTTGCTTGACGATGTTTCAGCCGTTACACCCAGAAGGTAGCGCGCTCGCTGCGGTCAAGACTCAACACCATTCCAGCGATCAATCGCCGGGCTAGAGGTCGCGTGTTACACCCGGAGGGTAGCGCGGGACGAAAACAGTATCTATAGACCTTAAGAAAAAGATTGCAGTTAGTTCGGGCGCTGCGGCGCCTTCACTGTGTAGAGCATCGGTCGGATACCGAGACGTGCCTGAGAGTCATACGAGCAGCCGTTGGTGAGAAGGTGGAGATCCTCAACACGGACGAATGGCCTCGTGCTTCGGCGCGAGTGGAGGTCGAG
>Ga0209172_10000907_pt1 | contig 72672 bp, 72 predicted proteins | sample LarsenN4metaG_FD_184113 | JGI IMG/M metagenome (GOLD analysis project Ga0209172, IMG submission 184113) | Hot spring sediment bacterial and archeal communities from British Columbia, Canada, to study Microbial Dark Matter (Phase II) - Larsen... ... | reverse complement strand
GCCGCCCTGCGCGGCGTACTCGAAATGGCTATCCCGCCGCGGCCCGTGCTGTGCGGATCGCCCCGATCAGCACCGTCTTCGGCGGAAAGTCCTCGCAGTACTGGTAGCGGTGGGTCAGGATCAACCGGCCGGACGGGGCAATAACGAACTCGCCGGGCAGCTGCCAGGGACTGTCCACCGGTGCACGTTCGGTGCCGCGGCGCGAAACCACCATCTTCTCCCCCGTCGCCTGATCACCGGGCCGCCAGGCGAAGTCGTGGAGGATCTGCGCCGGGGTTCCCTCGGGCAGGCCGAAGAGCTCATACGCCCGCCGTTCCGGATCACAGAGCAGGGGAAAGGGATAGCCGCGCCGTCGCGCCACCGCCGCGGCGCGCTCCGGCTCGGCCTGGCACACGGCGACGAGCTGGGCCCCCTCCTCCACGTACGCCGCGATCTCTTCCTTCAGCCGGTCCCATCGTTCCGCCAGACAGCTGCAGCCGAACTGCCGCAGGAAGAGCAGCAAGGCGGGCCGCTCCCGCCAGAACTCGCTGAGGCGCCGCGGGCGCCCTCCGGTGTCCGGCAATTCCGCGTCCGGTGCAGGATCCCCAATCTGTGCGGGGAGGACGCCCACGCGTGTGCGGGTCGGTCCGCTCAGCCACGCCGCCAGCCACTCCGCCTCCGCCGCGCGGTCCTGCTCCTCGACGACGCTCACGACGCGCCCCGCCTCTGGTGGTGTCCCGGATTGGTGCAGTACTTTCGGCGATTGGCGGGCGCTCTCCTCGGTTCACGCCGGTCCCGGGAGCAGGCGGAACCAGTAGAACGAATGCGGCCCGAGTGTCAGGAAGTAGGGGGGCTCGCCGATCCGCGGAAAGGGCGTATTCCCGAACAACTCCACCGGGACGCGCCCGGCATGACTCCGGAGGTCCAGTTCGCAGGGCTGGACGAACCGGGAGAGGTTGGCCACACAGAGGATGGTCTCACCCTCTCCCGCACGCACGTAGGCGAAGACCCGCCGGTTGGCCGGCTCCAGGAGTTCCAGGGCCCCACGGCCGAAGACCGGATAGCGCTTGCGGATCGCGATCAGCCGCTTCATCCAGTTCAGCAGGGAGGCCGGGCTGCGCTGCTGCGCGTCCACGTTGACGGCGGCGTAGTGATACTGGGGGTTCTCGATCAGCGGCAGGAAGAGCCGCTCCGGGTCGCAGCGGGAAAAACCGGCATTGCGGTCGGGCGACCACTGCATCGGGGTGCGCACCCCGTTGCGGTCGCCCAGGTAGATGTTGTCGCCCATACCGATCTCGTCCCCGTAGTAGATGATCGGGGTCCCCGGGAGCGAGACCAGCAGGCTGTTCAGGAGCTCGATCCGGCGGCGGCTGCCGTCGAGTAGCGGGGCCAGGCGGCGCCGGATGCCCAGATTGAGCCGCATCTGTGAATCCCGCGCGTACTCGCTGTACATGTAGTCCCGCTCCTGGTCGGTGACCATTTCCAGGGTCAGCTCGTCGTGGTTGCGCAGGAAGAGGGCCCACTGGCAAGAGGGCGGGAGCGGGGGCGTGCGGCGCAGGATCTCCACGATGGGGAGGCGGTCCTCTTGCCGGATGCCCATGAACATGCGCGGCATCAACGGGAAGTGGTAGGCCATGTGGAACTCGTCCCCCTTCCCGAAGTAGGTCGCGACGTCCTCCGGCCACTGGTTCGCCTCGGCCAGGAGGAGACGGTCCCCGCCGTAGCGCTCGTCGACAAAACGGCGCACCCGCTGGATGAAGGCGTGAGTCTCGGGCAGGTTCTCGCAGGACGTCCCTTCCCGCTCGAAGAGGTAGGGCACGGCGTCGCAGCGCAGGCCGTCCACGCCCAGATCCAGCCAGAAGGCGATGACCTGCAGGATCTCCTCCTGCACCGCCGGGTTGTCGTAATTGAGGTCGGGCTGGTGGCTGAAGAAGCGGTGCCAGTAATAGGCCTTGACCCGGGGGTCCCAGGTCCAGTTGGAGAGCTCCGTGTCCCGGAAGATGATCCGGGCCTGCCGGTAGCGGTCGTCGGTCTCGCTCCACACGTAGTAGGCGCCCTGCGGAGAAGCGGGGTTGCGGCGGGCCTCGCGGAACCAGGGGTGCTCATCAGAGGTGTGGTTGAGGACGAGTTCGATGATCACCCGGATGCCGCGCCGGTGCGCCTCGTCCAGGAAGGCCCGGAAGTCGTCCAGGGTGCCGTAGTCGGGGTGAACGCCGCGATACTCGGCGATGTCGTACCCGTCATCCTTCTGCGGCGACGGGTAAAAGGGCAGCAGCCAGAGGCAGTTGATCCCCAGCTCCTCCAGGTAATCCAGCTTCTCCAGCAGCCCGCGGAAATCACCCCGGCCGTCTCCGTTGCTGTCGCGGAACGCCTTGACGTGCACCTCGTAAATGACCGCGTCCTTGTACCAGTCCCGGCTCATTGGTGCTCCCGTGCGCGCGTAGACCCGCGGCGTACTTCTTGAGCGTAGATCCGGGCGCCGTCGCCCGCAGCGGGCACGTTCGAGGGGGCCGCGCCCAGGCGCCGCAGGAGTTCAGGCTCGAGGGCGGCCCCGCCGAACTGTTCCGCCAGGTCGACGGCCCGGGCCGCGTGGCGCAGCAACTGGACGGTCTCGATCCCCGAGATGTCGTCGAAGAACCAGCCGTCGCTGGCGTACATCAGCATCGCCTGCCGCTGCATCTCCAACAGTCCCAGGGCCACGTTCCGCTCGCTGTCCCCAAGCGGCCGGCCGGCGTGCTGCGCGAAGAAGCGTTCCGCGCCGGGCCCGGCCCGGTCGAGCAGGACGTCGATGTAGTCGTCGCGCGCCGCCCAGGGGTCCGCCAGCATCTCCCCGGCGCGCGCTTCGAAGAGCGGCGCCAGCGCATCGCGCAGCCAGTCCAGCGCCTCGCGCAGCGGACCGCGCCAGCGCTGGTGCCAGCCGGGATGGCGGCCGCTGTTGCAGCCGCAGTCGCTGCGCCAGCGCTCGACGCCGTGGACGCAGGACCAGGACGTGTTCTCCGCGATTTCCACGGCCGCTGCGGCCGGGTGACCTGCCAGGAACTGCCCGTAGACGGTCGGCGGGGCGCCGGCGTCTGCCGCGGCGAGCAGGGCGTAGGCCAGCGCCATCTCGCCAAAGCGATGGTGGTGTCCGTAGGTCTCGCCGTCGGTCGCGATGTGCACCAGCTGCGGCCACGGCCGGTCATCGTGGAACCCGCCCAGGAGCCGCTGTACGAACTGCTCCCCGCTCTGCAGGACGCCCTCGAAGGCGACGGCGCGGGCGATCGGTCCGTCGTAGAAGAACAGGGCGATGGTGCGGCCGGCGGGCAGGTGTTGGATGTACGCGGTCGTGGGGTCGATGCCGCCGGCCCCCACATCGCGCCACTCTTCCGTCCCGGGGCCCGCAGCCCGGACCCGCCGCGCCTGGTGCGGAGCGAGGATCGCGAAGCGGATGTCGTGGTCGGCCAGGACCTCCAGCGTGGCCAGATCCACGGCCGTCTCCGGCAGCCACAGTCCCTCCGGCATCCGGCCGAACCGGTGCACGAAGTCGCGGATCGCCCAGCGCACCTGGGTCACCTTGTCCCGAGGATTCGCCAGCGGGAGGATCATGTGGTTGTAGGCCTGGGCGATGGCCGCGCCGTGGCCGGCGAACCGCTGCCGGCTCTCCCGGTCCCCGGTCAGCACCGCGGCGTAGACGTCGGGGGCGTGCCGCTCCATCCAGGCCAGCAGTGTCGGGCCCATGTTGAAACTCATGCGCCCGAAGGTGTTGACGGCGCGCACGACCCGTCCCTGGGCATCGACCAGGCGGGCCGCGGTGTTGGGCCGGTAGCATTCGGCCGTGACGCGCTCGTTCCAGTCGTGGTAGGGCGCGGCGTCCTCCTGCCGGTCGATCTCCCCCGTCCAGGGATTCTCGCGCGGTGGCTGGTAGAAATGCCCGTGGATGCAGAGGTAGCGCACCGGATGCCGCGACTCAGCGCCCGCCGGGGCCCTTGAGGTAGAGGACACCCAACGGCGGCAGGGTCAGCCGCAGCGAGTGGGGCCGGCCGTGGGCGGGCACCGGTTCGGTCTCCACCCCGCCCCTGTTTCCCTGCCCGCTGCCCCCGTAATGGTGGCTGTCACTGTTCAGGACCTCCGCCCACCACCCGCCGCGGGGCACCCCCACCCGGAAGTCCCGGCGCACCACCGGGGTGAAGTTCGCCACCACGAGCACGAGGTCATCCTGCCGTCCCCGCCGCAGAAAACTCACCGTGCTCTGCTGGCTGTCGCTGGCGTCCACCCACTCGAAGCCGGCCGGGTCGAAGTCCAGGTCGAAGAGGGCGGGCTCACGCCGGTAGAGCGCGTTGAGATCCTGGACCCACCGGAAAACCCCCGCGTGCGGCGGGTACCCCAGCAGGTGCCAGTCCAGACTCTCGTCGTGCGCCCACTCCCGCCCCTGCCCGAACTCGTCCCCCATGAAGAGCAGTTTCTTCCCCGGGTGCCCGTACATGTAGCCGTAGAGCAGCCGCAGGTTGGCGAAGCGCTGCCACTCGTCGCCGGGCAGCCGGCCCAGCAGCGACCGTTTGCCGTGGACGACCTCATCGTGGGAGAGCGGCAGGACGAAGTTCTCCGAGAAGGCGTAGAGCATGCGGAAGGTCAGGTTGTTGTGGTGGTACTGGCGGTGGATGGGATCCCTGGCCATGTACTCCAGCGTATCGTGCATCCAGCCCATGTCCCACTTCATGCCGAAGCCCAGCCCGCCCAGATAGGTCGGGCGGGAGACCATCGGCCAGGCGGTCGATTCCTCGGCGATGGTCACAATGCCGGGCGTGGTCCCGTAGGCCATCTCGTTCAACCGGCGCAGAAAGGTGATGGCGTCGAGGTTCTCCCGGCCGCCGTAGATATTGGGAATCCACTCACCCTCCCTCCGGGAGTAGTCCAGGTAGAGCATGGACGCGACCGCGTCCACGCGCAGGCCGTCGGCATGATAGCGGTCCAGCCAGAAGCGGGCGCTGCTGAGCAGGAAGCTGCGCACCTCGTGCCGGCCGTAGTTGAAGATCAGGCTGGCCCAGTCCGGATGGAAGCCCTGGCGCGGATCGGCGTGCTCGTAGAGGTGGGTGCCGTCGAAGAAGGCCAGGCCGTGCTCATCCGTCGGGAAGTGGGAGGGCACCCAGTCCAGGATGACGCCGATCCCGCGCTGGTGCAGGTAGTCGATCAGGTGCATCAGGTCCTGCGGTGTGCCGTAGCGGCTGGTCGGCGCGAAGTACCCTGTGATCTGATAACCCCACGATCCGTAGAACGGGTGCTCCATCACCGGGAGGAACTGCACGTGGGTGAAGCCGGCGTCCGCCACATACGCGGCCAGCCGCGGTGCGAGTTCCCGGTAGGTCAGCCAGCGGTTGCCCTCCTCGGGAACCCGCAGCCACGATCCCAGGTGCACCTCATAGATCGCGACCGGGGTCCGGGAGACGCTCTGCCGCGCGCGCCGCTCCAGCCACTCCCCGTCACCCCAGCCGTAGTCCAGCGGCCAGACGACTGAGGCCGTGCGCGGTGGCATCTCCGCAGCGTAGGCAAACGGGTCTGCTTTGTCTACCTGATAGCCGCGGTGGCGGGAGATGATGTGGTACTTGTAGCGTGCTCCGGGGCCCACGCCCGGGAAGAACCCTTCCCAGATGCCGGACTGTCCCGCCGGCCGGAGCGGCGCGGTCCGGCGGCTCCACTGGTTGAAGTCGCCGATCACCGAGACCGACTCGGCGTTGGGCGCCCAGACCGCGAAGTAGGTCCCGGCCGTGCCGTCCACGACCAGGGGGCGTGCGCCCAGCCTCTCGTAGAGACGATCGTGGGTGCCCTCATTGAAGAGGTAGAGGTCGTCGGCGGTAAGGAGCGTGATATCTATTAACTTCATCGATCGCCGTCTCCCGTCATCATCCTACCCGCTGCGCGCTCGCTGCAAATCCCCAAGCGTCGCGAGCACGTCCTCCCGGGCCGCCAGCGCCTCCAGGCCGTAGCGCGCCCGGCGCTGCCAGTTCGGGCGCTCCGGTCCGGTGCCGGGAACGTTCTGCGGTTCCGTCTCACCCCACAGATCCTCGAGATTGACAATGACGATGCTCCCCGCGCTCCGGCCCAGCCAGACCAGCAGCGCCTGCAGCACGGCGGCTCGGGCGGATACGGCCTGTCCCAGCGCTGCCGCCAGTGCCTGCTTCAGCCGCTCGCGGTCCGCCCGTGCCGCGTCGGCTTCCCGCTCATCCAGCAGCCCCATCCTGACCCGGTCGGCAATGTCCTGTCCTTCCCAGAATGCGGCGAAGGTAGGCATGTCGTGGGTGTTCAGACTCGCCAGCGCGTCGCCGGGGACCGGGGCTAGGACGCCCGCCCGGTGGGGTGACGCCTCAAAGGGGACGACGTACATCCGCTGCACGCGGTGGCGCGCCATGGCGCGGCGGACGATCGGGGGCACGGTCCCCAGGTCCTCGCCGACGATGCTGGCCCGGTGGCGGTGCGACTCCAGCGCCAGGATGGCGTAGAGTTCGGCGGCTGGGTAACGGACGTAAACGCCGTCCTTGGCTTCCAGGCCGGAAGGGATCCAGAAGAGCCGGTGCAGCCCCATCACGTGATCGATCCGCAGGATGCCAGCGTGGTGGAGGTGGTGCCGGATGCAGGCGATGAAGTAGCGGTAGCCTTGCGCGCGCAGCCGCTCCGGGTGCAGCGGCGCGAATCCCCAGTCCTGTCCCTTCGTGAAGAACGCGTCGGGCGGGGCGCCGCCGGCGACCCCCGTGGCGAAGACCTCCCGCTCGCGCCACGTGTCGTAGCCTGCCGGGTGCACCCCCAGCGGCAGATCCAGGTACAGCCCCGGACCGTGCTGCCGTGCCCGGGCGGCGAGGTCCCCCAGTTGCTGATGGGCTAGCCACTGGACGTAGATGTGGTAGCGGCGCGCCGCCTCGTCATAGTCGCCCGGCCGCAGCACCCCGCGCCGCAGCCGCTCCGGCCAGGCCGGCCAGGCAGCGCGGAGCCGCTCGCCCGCGGCGCGGAACCGGGCATAGTCCTCCAGGTCGCCGCCGGCGAACTGCGTGAAACCCTCCCGGCGCGCCGAGGCACTGAAGAAGCAGCGGCTGAGCGCCTCCAGCACCTGCCGCTTTAGCGCCATGGTGCGGCGGTAGTCCACCAGCGATCCGCGCTGCAGGTCCGCGACGGCCCGGGTCATCGCGCCTGAAGCCACGAGGGCCTGCGCCTCCGGGCAGCCAGCCAGTTCGGCGCTCCGTGTGACGTCGACATAGAGTTCGTTCCAGAAGAGCCGGCTCACGGGCGCGTAGGGACTGGGTTCGAAGGGTTCGTCGAGGAAGGCGGCCAGCAGCGGGAGCGTGGCGACGACTCCGCCCCCCAGGGCGGCCACCCAATCCATCAACTGCTCCAGGTCCGTCACGTCGCCGCAGCCCCACGACCGTCCCGTGTGCAGGGCATACAGCGGAAGGAAGACCCCCCAGGTGCGCGACCCGGGGTCCTCCGGATTCGGCGTGAAGGCGGCGGCAGGCGCCGCGATGATGAGCGTCTCGTGCGGCTCGTCGTGGACGGCGACTTCCAGCCGGTGGTAACCGGGAGGGAGGCGGCCCGGGATGGGCAGGCGCAGGGAACGAAGCGCCTCTCCTTCGATGCGCGCCGAGCCGCGGACGGCCAGGCGGTGGGCATCGACTTCCCAGCGGCGGTCTGGCCCGTCCTCCAGGTGGAGCCGGCAGACCACCCGGCCGCGGAAGCCGGCGGGAAGCCGGAGGTCGAGAGGCCTCGCCCGCCCGTTCCAGGCCACGCCGACCGGCGGCATCACCTGCCGCCACGACGCCGCCTCGCGGATCCGCAGGGCCTCGCGGACGTCGCGCAACCCTTCGACCGGAGCGCCCAGGGCACGGAGCACGGCCATCAGGGCCTCGGGCCCGGCGCGCCGCCGGCGTCCCATGACGTCCGTGTACACGGTGGCCACCCCGTACCGGGAGGCCAGACGACGGAGATCGTCCAGTGAGGCGCGGGGGGCCATCCGTCTATGCCCTGACGCTCAGTAACGCCGCGACACCGAATCCCGCGATGATGGTTCCGGAGAGCCGGTTGACCCAGACCAGGATCCCCGGACCGACCCGTGCCCGCAGCAGGCCCACCCCCGCTGCCAGCGTTAACCACCAGAGCGCCGAACCGGAGAAGACGCTGAGCACCATGGCCGCCGCGGAGGCGTAATCTCTCCCCGCGCTTCCCAGGCCCAGGCCGGCGAAGACGGCGGCGAAGGAGAGGATCGTCAGCGGATTGGTCAATGTGAGCAGCAGAGTGGACAGGTAGGCGCCGGCCAGACTGGTCCCGCCGCCGGGGGCCGCCTGCGCCGCCGGCCTTGCCAGGAACGTGCGGATCCCCAGGTAACAGAGGAAGCCCCCGCCCACCAGGCGCAGCCAGAGGCGCTCTTCGAGCAGGAAGCCGGAAACCACCGTGAGCCCCAAAGCAGCAACCGCGCCGTAGAATCCGTCGGCGGTGGCCGCACCGAGACCCGAGACAAACCCGACGGCCCGGCCGTGGGCGAGGGTGCGGCGGATGCAGAGCACCCCGATGGGCCCCACCGGAGCGGCGATGGAGAAGCCGATGATGATTCCGCGGATCAGGATGCCCGGAACCACTGCACCGTCCGACGGAGACCCTCTTCCAGATCCAACCGCGGCGACCAGCCGAGCGTCCGGCCCGCGGCGCCGGGGTCCAGGGCGATGCGGTAAACATCGCCGGGGCGCGCGGGGCCGTACCGCGGCGGTTCCGGGTAGTCGGTCAACGACGCCACCATCCGGTGGAGGTCGTTGATCGTGGTTTCCGTGCCCGTCGCGATCTGGGCGACGCCAACCCCGGCGTAGGCGGTGGCCAGCAGATTGGCATTTGCCACGTCCTCCACGTAGACGAAGTCGCGGGTTTGCCCGCCGTCCCCGAAGATGGTCGGCGAGCGCCGGGCCAGCATCGCTGCGGTGAAGATGGCCACCACCCCCGCTTCGCCGTACGGGTCCTGGCGCGGCCCGTAGACGTTGGCGTAGCGCAGGATGTAATAGGACAGACCGTGCAGACGGGCGTAGAGCTCGACGTAGATCTCCCCCGCATACTTGGAGACACCGTAGGGACTCAAGGGGCGAATCGGATGGTCCTCCCGCACGGGGATGGTCTCCGGTTCCCCGTACAGCGCCCCGCCGGTGGACGCAAAGATGAAGCGCCGGGCTCCCATGCGCCGGGCCTGCTCCAGCACGTTCAACGTACCGAGGATGTTTGTTCTGGCATCGGCAGCGGGATCGTTGACCGAGACGCTCACCGAGGCCTGGGCGGCGTGATGATTCACCACCTCGGGGCGTTCGCGCTCGAAGATCTCCGCCAGTTCCGGCGCACCGATGTCCAGACGGTAGAGGCGGGCCCCCGCCGGTACATTAGCCTCACGCCCGGTGGTGAGGGTATCCACGACCGCGACGTCGTGGCCGGCTGCCAGATAGGCGTCCACGACGTGCGAGCCGATGAAGCCGGCGCCGCCGGTGACCAGGATTCTCACGGGACTAGCGGCGGACGGGCCGGCGCGGCAGGCGGCGGAAGCGGTCCAGCGCCCGCGCCGCGGCCTCGGCCTCCTCGAGCGACAGCGTCCCCGTCAGCCATTTGATCTCTCGCCGCAATTCTCCGGGCGCCAGGTCCCGCTGCGGCTCGCGGGGACCGGGAAGGCGCGTGCGCCGGGCCTCGTCCATCACCGCCAGCAACTCGCGCTGCTGGCGCACCGGCAGCGCTACGACCTCTGTCCGGATGCGATCGCGGAGCTGCAGCAGCCGGCGGAGGTTCTTTCCACTCAACATGCCCCTATAATACCTTTCGTGCACCCCCTGGACGATCCCGCGACGTACCGCCGCTACGATCCCCAGGATATGACCGCACTGGTCGCGCGCTTCCCCGAGATGGGGGAGGAAGCCTGGCAGTCGGCGCTGCGGCTGCGGCCGCTTCCCGCGGGCGAACATACGGCGATCGTGGTGCTCGGCATGGGCGGGTCCGGCGTCGGCGGGGATCTGCTGCAGGCGGTGCTGGGTCCGATCTTTCCCGTCCCGGTGATCGTCGTGAAGGACAGGACCGTCCCCGCGTTTGTCGGGCCGCAGACCCTCGTTTTCGCCTGCTCCTACTCCGGCAATACCGCGGAGGCCATCGACGCCTACACCGCGGCGAAGCAGGCCGGCGCGGTCGCGGTCGTCATCACTTCGGGGGGCGCACTCCGCGGCCTTGCCACCGCGCAGGGCGATCCGGTCGTGCTCGCCCCCGCGGGACTGCCCCCGCGGGCGGCGCTGCCGTATCTGTTCCTGCCGATGCTGTGCACCCTGCGCCGGCTCACGCACATGGGCGAACTCTCCGGCGAATGGGCCGGCGCCCGCGATGTCCTGCGTACGCTCGTCGGTGAGGTGGGAGCGGAGGTCCCCGCAGCGCGCAATCCGGCCAAGCGGCTGGCCGAGCGTCTCGCCGGCGCCCTGCCGGCGGTCTACGCGGCCTCCCCAGATCTCGCTGCGGCGGCGTATCGCTGGAAGAGCCAGCTCAACGAAAACGCCAAGGTGCTGGCGCTATGGGGCACCTTCCCTGAACTGGGCCACAACGAGACCGTGGGCTGGACGGATCCCTCCGCCGCGGAGCGTCCCGCGGTGATCCTGTTGCGAAACCCCGACGAGGACTCGGAGGTGACCCGGCGCGTGGACGCGGCGCGCGAGGTCGCCTTCGGGCGCGCCGCCCTGGTCGAAGAGGTCGCGGGACGCGGCTCCTCCCGGTTGGCCCGGTTGCTCTCGCTGGTGCTCCTCGGCGATTTCACCAGCGTCTACCTGGCGCTCCTGCGGGGGGTGGACCCCACGCCCGTCCCGCCGATCGAGGAGGTCAAGCGGCGTCTGGCAACCCCGCAGGGGGGCGCCTGATCAGGCGCAGAATCTATAGCGGTGGCGCCGGGGCCATGCTGCAATGGTGTCGGGCTAGGCGCGTTACCCGGGTGCGGGACGCGGAGTGAGGTGACGGGGAGTGGCGAAGGTTCAACTGGAGCGGCTGACCAAGAAGTTCGGCAACGTCACGGCAGTCAACGACGTCACGCTGGAAATCCCCGACAAGCAGTTCACCGTGCTGGTCGGCCCCTCGGGGTGCGGCAAGACGACAGCCCTGCGCCTGGTTGCCGGCCTGGAGGAAGCCACCGCCGGCAACATCTACATCGGCGACCGCCTGGTGAACGACGTTCCGCCCAAAGACCGCGACATCGCCATGGTCTTCCAGAACTACGCGCTCTACCCCCACATGTCCGTCTACGACAACATGGCGTTCGGCCTGCGGCTGCGCAAGTACCCGCGGTCGGAGATCGACCGGCGCGTCCGCGAGGCCGGCGGGATGCTGGGGATCGAACCCCTGCTCAACCGCAAGCCCAAACAGCTCTCCGGGGGGCAGCGGCAGCGGGTGGCCCTGGGACGGGCCATCGTGCGCGAGCCGCAGGTCTTCCTGATGGACGAACCGCTCTCCAACCTGGACGCCAAACTGCGCGTGGAGACCCGGGCCGAGATCAAGAAGCTCCACGCCCGGCTGCAGACAACCACGATCTACGTCACCCACGATCAGGTGGAAGCCATGACGATGGGCGACCGCATCGTCGTCATGAACGAGGGGATCGTGCAGCAGGTGGACACGCCGCTCAGCCTCTACGAGAAGCCGGCCAACCTCTTCGTCGCCGGTTTCATCGGCAGCCCGGCGATGAACTTCCTGCACGGCCGGTTGGTGGCGCGGGACGGCCGGCTGGAAGTGGACGCCGGTCCCTTCCGCCTGCCCGTCCCCACCGATCTGGCCCCGGTGGCCCGGCCGTACACGGGGCAGGACGTGGTCTTCGGCATCCGGCCGGAAGATATTCAGGACCGCGCGCTGTGGCGCGACGCGCCGCAGGAGTGGACGGTCCGGACGACGGTAGAGGTCCACGAACCGATCGGCTCCGACATCATCCTCTACCTCTCCTCGGGAGACCAGTCGGTCGTCGCCCGGGTCGACGCCAAGAGCGAGGCCCGCATGGGGCGGCCGGTGGACGTGGTCTTCAACATGCGGAAGATGCACCTGTTCAATCCGTCCACCTCCCAGGCGATCATCTGAGCAGACCGTCCGTTCAGCCGACCGGGTCTCACCCGATCACCGGATCTGTTGCGGACCATCGCTTTGTGCCCGGCGGACCCGCGGGCTGTCTGCTCCTGCATGGCTTCCTGGGATCGCCCCGGGAGATGCTGCCGCTCGCCGAGGCGCTGGCGCAGGAGGGGTGGACTGTCTCGGTCGCGCAACTCGCGGGGCACGGGACCTCGCCCGCCGCCCTGGCCAGCAGCACCTGTCAGGACTGGGTCGCCTCCGCCCGGGCGGCGCTGGAGGATCTGCAGGCGCGTTGCCGCACCGTCGCACTGGTAGGGCAGTCGATGGGCGGCGCCCTGGCCCTCTACCTCGCCGCGGCGACGCGCCCGGCCGCGGTCGTCGCGATCTCCACGCCCATCCGGGTCCGTCCGGTTCTGGTCTCCGCGTCGAGAGCCGCGGCGCGCGTGCTGCCCCTCGTGCCGCGCCTGCTCCGCTGGCGGCCGCGCGAGCGGGAGATGCGCCCCTACCGCTCGGCGCATGCCTGGGTCCCGCTGGGACTGACCGGCGAGGTGGACAGGCTGCTGCACCAGACCCGTGAGGCGCTGGCCCAGGTGCAGGCTCCCATCCTGGTCGTGCAGGGGCGCTGGGACCTGGTCATCCCCCGGGAGAGCGGCGAGAGCATTGTCCGCCTGGCCCGGCGCGCCCCGGCGCGGCTGCTCTGGTTGAAGCGCAGCGGGCACGTCGCGACGCTCGACCGCGACCGGCACGCGCTCTACGCGGCTGTGACCGGGTTCCTGAGGCCCCTGCTGCAGTCGGCGACCGCGTCATGAATTCGGGGGAAGGCCCGCGCGTCCGCGGCCTCGACCATATCGTCCTGATCAATCTCCATCAGGCCGGCCGGGAGGTCGCCCCGCATGCGCGCCACCCAACCCCGGGCTCGGCCGACTGCTGCCTGCTGACGGACCGGCCGCTGGCCGAGGTGGTCGCGCATATCCGGTCCTGCGGGGTGGAGATTCTCGCCGGTCCCCTCCGCCGAACCGGCGCGGTCGGCACGCTGGAATCGGTCTACCTGCGCGATCCGGATGGCAATCTCATAGAAATCGCGCGGCCGATGCCCGCCGAGTGAACTGCCGTAACTGCCTACCTCCCCGGTGCCTCAGTGACACTGTACGGTGTCGGCCGGGCGGCATGGGCCATCTGGATCTACCTGCGGTCGAAGCAGAGTGAGCGCCCCGACCTACTTCGGCCCATCATTCTCCATCTCTTCACGGGCGCGGAGATCATCTTCATCGGCGTGATACTCTTCCTTCGAGGTCAGGATATCGGAGCCGTCCGCGCGAATCACCCAGGGGCTAGATCGGTCGAGCAGACCTCGTATCCCAGCTGGTGGCCCCGGTCAGCGCACCGCGCGAAGTCGGTCCGGACCGAGTAGTCAGCAGGGATCTCCCTGACTCCAGCCGGCGTCGGTGCACCGAAGTACAACTCTGCTTCGTACACGTTATGCGCGCGGCAGCGCACCTGGATGTTATCGACCGTGGGCTCGCACCAACCGCGTACGGCTGCACATCGTGGAACTCCAGGAAGGCCGTCGCGGTGCAGCGGCGGCCTGATTTCCCCACGAACGCACACCGCCCTCCGTCCCGGAGCCAGACCGCCCGCTTCACCTCGGCCGGAATTCGTCGCGAGCTCGGAGCGGTCGGCTTGCCGCCGCGCGGACGCTCCGTGGCGGCGAACTTCTGCTTGGCGAGGTGCTCCAGCGCCGTCAAAACCCGGTCCACAATCTGATCGAGGTCGCCGTCGGGAATCTGCCGGCCCAGCAGATCCTGCGCACGCCGCAGCTTCTCGTAGGTCTGCGCGCTCGCTGTGGACTGGACCTTGTAGCGCTGCGGTGCCAGCGGGGCCACCATCGCCGGCCGTCTCGCTGGCGGGGTAGGTGCCGGCGGTGGGTCTGTGACCGGCAGCAGAGCCGCTGCCAGCTCAGGCGCGGATGCCTGAACGCCACCTGTGCCGCTCCTCGGCGGCGAGGTGCAGCGTCCGCGCGAGGAGTTCCTGATCCGAGAGGCCCGCCGGAGAAGAGAGCACCATCGTGTCCATGTCCCATCTATACCATGACGATTCAATGTCTCTCAGGAACGTCGCCAGGGCTCTGAGGATCTGCTGACTTCACGGATCTCTGGTGCACGTCAGGGAACCCTCCGCAGGCAATGCAGGCGCGTCAGGTGGCTGGTTGGGAGCGGGCCGCCGTTTCTCTTGCCGCGTCGGCAAGAGTTTCGTCAAGTCACTCGTTCATGCGACGAAAAGCAACTAGGTCCGGACCGAGTCTCGGCGGACCCAGGATGGCATGGCCAACCCCCTGCCGTCGCCCTCGTCTCTAAGCCAGTTCAACCGGCGACCCGGGGAGGGGCGGAGGTAAGCGGGGCCTAACTGTTAGGACCGGGGCCCGGGGCATCCAATGGAGCGGCAGATCGAGCACAGCAAGGTCCTCGTCCGCTGGGTGGTGGCGGCGGGACTGTTTGCCGCCGTAGCTTACCTGCGCAGCCGGGAGCAGGTGCCGATCGCGTGGTCCACGATTGCCGCCCTCACCGCCGCCCTGGCCGGCCTCAACCTGATCTACTGGGGCATCCTGCGCAGCGGCGCGCCGCCCTGGTTGAAGTTCCTGACCACCGGCACCGATATCATCCTGATCTCCCTGCTGGTACTCTTCACCGGGGGGAGCGGCAGCGTCTTCTACTTCGCCTACTTCATCGTGCTCGTGAGCAACAGCATCCGCTACGGCCTGGGGATGGCCGTCTACGTGGCCACGGTGTTCAACCTGGCCTATGTCGGGGTCCTCGTGCTGCGTCCCCCCGGAGGCGACCTGACCGCGGAGGCGGTGAAGATCTTCCTGTTCTGGGGCGTGGCGATCTACGCGGGATACCTGGCGATGCGCTTCCAGCGGCAGAGCCGGATCCTGGAGTCCTACGAGGAGACCATCGCCCGCCTGCGCGCCGAGCTGGCGGCGGGGAAGCTTCCGCCGGTGGGATGAGCCAGGAGCGTCCGCCTCTACCTCGCCGCCAGCCGCCGGTGCTGACGGCCCGGGCCGCCGCGGGCACGGTGCTGATCGGCGTGGGACTGCTGGCGGTGATGGTCGGCATCGCCTGGCGGACGACCAACGCCGCCTGGTTTCTGCTCTTTCCGGTGCTCCTGCTGGGGGTCCTGGCCGCCCTAGCCGTGGGCGCGCTGTGGGGCCTGCGCCACTTCTAGCCCCCACGCCTCGTCTTCCGCCTGCGCTGTCAGCTGGTTCAGGACCGTCTCCAGGTGCCGGGAGAGGCGCTCCACCCCGGCATCGTCCAGGTCGTGGGGAACATCGATCGGTTCCCCGATGATGATCGCGGCGCGCGTGAAGGGGCGCGGGATCTCGAAATGGTCCCAGGAGTCCCAGGCGATGGCGTCGCGGAACGCCGCCCCCACGGGCAGCAGGTCGACCCCGGTCTTCTTGGCCATGAAGACGGCGCCGGGCTTGGCCCGAAAGTTCGGCCCACTCGGCCCGTCCGCGGCGATCACCCCGCCGCGAGACTGCTCCAGCAACTGGAGGAACCGGATCACCCCGCGCGATTCCGTGGAGAAGGTCGAGGCGTCGAAGACCCGGTACCCCAGGTGCCGCATGCCCGCCAGGGAGAGGCGGCGCACGTGGCGCGACAGGCCGCGAAAGGATCCGTCCCGCGGGTGACTCGTGTAGATCATCAGCGGCAGGCCCTGGAAGAACAGGATGGGCAGCAGGCCGCGCCCGTGCCAGACCACCACCAGGATCTGCCGCCGCGCGCGCAGGACCGCGGCGACGTACTCATAGCCGACGATGCGCAGGTTGATCGAGCTGTCGATGATCCGAAAGACCGCCACCACCAGGAGCGCGAAGAGCGAGGTGGCGGCGTCGCTGAGGCGGGTCATGAAGGTCGTGCGGGCGGTGGGGCCCGGCCGGGCCGCGGGGCGGGCGGCGGATGGAGGCGAAGGTGTCACGGGCTCCCCGCGGGCGGGCGGCATCTGACCTAACCCTGCCGGGTGTTCAACGCGGCGTCCGCGGGGCCGAAGAGGACCAGGCCGAGACCCCATCCCTCCGGCTCCCCGGACACCCCGCGGCGATGCGGCGCTCTAGCCTTTAGCCCCGCCGCGATCACCGCCGAAGGCCTGGCCGGCCATGTCCCCGAGCGGTCCCAGCAACTTGGAGAACTCCAGGGGGAAGATGAACTTCGTGGCCGGGCTTTCGCCCAGCGCCTTGAGCGCCTCCAGATACTGTAGCGCCATGGTCTTGCTGTCCACGTTCTTGGCCACGGAGAAGATCCTGTCCAGGGCCAGGGAGAAGCCCTCGGCGCGCAGAATCGCCGCCTGCCGGTCCCCCTCGGCGCGCAGGATCGCCGACTGCTTGTCGCCCTCGGCCACCGTAATGGTCGCCTGCTTCTTCCCGTCGGCCTCGGTGACCACGGCGCGGCGCGTCCGCTCCGCGGACATCTGCCGGGTCATCGCCTCCTGCACTTCCCGCGGCGGGAGGATCTCGCGGATCTCGACCGTGGTGACCTTCACGCCCCAGCGTTCGGTGACCTCGTCCAGCTTCGCCCGCAGCACCTGGTTGATCTGCTCGCGGCGGGCCAGCACGTCGTCCAGGACGATGTCCCCGATGACGGCGCGCAGGGTCGTGGTGGCGATTCCCCGCGCCGCCCCGGCGAAGTCCTGCACCTGGATCACCGACATCTCCGGGTCGAAGACCTTCCAGTAGATCAGGAAGTCGATGTTGATGGGGGCGTTGTCTTTGGTGATGCAGGTCTGGCTGGGGATTTCCAGAAAGGCCTCGCGCAGGTCCACCCAGACCGGACGGTCGACCATGGGATAGAGGAGCACCAGACCGGGGCCCTTCCGGCCGATCGACCTGCCCAGGCGGAAGACGACCAGACGCTGGTACTCCCGCACGATCTTGATCACCAGCGGGAACACGATGATCGCCAGGATGGCAATGACGATCGGCCAGAACAGGAGCCCGAACAACATTCGCGCACCTCCGTGGGGATGCTAAGCGTAGACTTCGAATAATCTTGTGCGGCTCCTCTTCGTCCGACCGGGTGGGGCTGCGGAGGGAGACCAGATGGGCGGACGGGCGGTCGTCGGCATCGACATCGGGGGCACCAAGACCCTGAGCGCGGTGGTGGACAATCAGGGGCGGGTCCTGGCCCGCCACCGCATCGAGACGCCCCAGCAGGGGCCGGAGGCGTTTGTCGCCGTGCTGGCGCAGGAACTCGGCCAGTTGCTGCTCCAGGCGGGCCTGCGGCGGGAGGACGTTGCCGGGGTAGGGGTGGGGGCGCCCGGGCCGCTGGATCCGCGGACGGGCGTGGTCTTCGAGCCGCCCAACCTGACGGGCTGGCGGGACGTTCCCCTCCAGGATATGCTGCAGCGCCTCACCGGCTTGCCGGCCCACGTGGAGAACGATGCCAACGCGGCGGCACTGGGTGAGGTCTGGATCGGGGCTGGGGTGGGGGCCCGGGACCTGATCTACATGACCGTGAGCACCGGGATCGGGGGCGGGCTGATCTTCGACGGGGACCTCTACCACGGCGTCTCTGGCTACGCCGGCGAGATTGGGCACATGACCGTCGAGCCGGAGGGACCGATCTGCCCCTGCGGTCGGCGCGGGCACCTGGAGGCGGTGGCGGCCGGTCCGGCCATTGCCCGGATGGCCGGCGAAGCCGTGCGAACGGGACGGACGACCCGGCTCAGTGCCTTCCCCCCGGAAGCGCTGACCGCCGCGGCCGTGGCCGAGGCGGCAATGGCCGGGGACACCGTCGCCAGAGAGGTCTACGAGCGCGCCGCGCGCTACATCGGCCTGGCGCTGGCCTCGCTGATCAACGTGCTGAACCCGGAGCTGGTTATTATCGGCGGCGGGGTGAGCAAGGTGGGCGACCTGCTCTTCGGGCCGGTGCGACGGGTGGTGCGGGAACGCGCCTACGAACGGACCGCGGATGTGGCGAAGATCGTACCGGCCGCTCTGGGGGATGATGTCGGCGTCATCGGCGCCGCGGCGGTCGTGTACAGACACCTAGGCGGAAAGGTCAGTGGTTAGGGGCTCGAACCACTAGCGTCCGAGGATGACGTCGCTCCCGGACAGCACCGGCCTGAGCTTGGATCGTGGCAGCTTCCCGGCTCGGTCGGTGAGATCGGTCTTGTCCAACGTCACGATCTGAGCAACGGGGGCAACCGATGCCTTCCCCAGCCCGGTAACGTCTGGGGCAAGCACCACGTTTCCCGGCGCGGCCGCCCCTTCAAGTTGCTGGTCAGAGCTCTTGAATTCACCTCACGCATGATTCTCCTCCGTTTCGAAGAGATTGCTTGTCCAGGGATGCCTCGGGGCCTTAGATCGTGGCCAGGTCGATCCGCCGCTGGACGAAGTTGGTGTAGACCTCGCCCTTGCGGAAGAAGGCGTTGTCCAGCACCCGCAGGTGGAACGGGATCGTGGTGGGCACGCCGCCGATCTCGAACTCGGTCAGCGCCCGGCGCATGCGCACCAGGGCGTCCTCGCGCGTGGGGCCCCAGACCACCAGCTTGGCGATGAGCGAGTCGTAGTGGGGCGGGATGGTGTAGCCGGCGTAGGCGTGCGTGTCCACGCGCACGCCCGGGCCGCCCGGCGGAAAGAAGGTCGTGATCGTACCGGGCGCCGGACGGAAGTCCTGCCGGGGATCTTCCGCGTTGATGCGGCATTCTACGGCGTGCCCGTGGAAGGTCACGTCCCGCTGGCCCAGCGGCAGGCGTTCCCCCGCGGCAATGCGGATCTGCTCCTTGACCAGATCCAGCCCCGTGACCATCTCCGTCACCGGATGCTCGACCTGGATCCGCGTATTCATCTCCATGAAGTAGATGTTGTCCTGGGCGTCCACCAGGAACTCGACGGTGCCGGCATTGGTGTAGTGGATCGAACCCGCGGCGCGGGTGGCCGCCCGGGCCAGCGCCGAAAGCGTCTTCTCGCGGAGCCGCGGCGGCGGGGACTCCTCCAGCAGTTTCTGGTGGCGCCGCTGCACTGAGCAGTCCCGGGACCCCAGGTGGATGATGCTGCCGTGGGAGTCCGCCAGGATCTGCACCTCGACGTGCCGCGGCTCGTCCACGTACTTCTCGATGTAGAGCTGCCCGTTGCCGAAGGCGGCCTCGGCCTCGCGCTGGGCGACCTGGAGCGCCGCGCGCAGGTCCTCCCGCGTGTGCACCACGCGCATTCCCCGGCCGCCGCCGCCGGCCGCGGCCTTCAGCATCAGGGGGAACCCGATGCTCTGCGCGACCTGCAGGATCTCGCGCTCGCCATTTACGGCGCCGTCGCTGCCGGGGATCACGGGCACGCCGGCTTTGAGCATGGCCTGGCGGGCCTGGGCCTTGTCGCCCATCCGGCGGATCACCTCCGCCCCGGGGCCGATGAAAGCGATCTTCAGGTCAGAGCAGATCTCGGCAAACTGAGCGTTCTCGGCCAGGAAGCCGTAGCCGGGGTGAATGGCATCCACGCCCAGGATCTCCGCGGTGGCCAGGATGTTGGGGATGTTGAGGTAGGATTCCGTCGCCGGCGGGGGGCCGATGCAGAACGCCTCGTCGGCGAGCTTGACGTGCAGCGAGTTGCGGTCCGCCTCGGAGTAGACGGCCACGGTGCGGATGCCGAGCTCATGGCACGCCCGAATGATCCGAACAGCAATCTCGCCCCGGTTGGCGATCAGGACCTTCTTGAACATCCTCAGGTGGTCAGGGGCTCGATCAGGAAGAGCGGCTGCCCGTACTCCACGGGGACGGCGTTGTCGGAGAGAACGCGCACGACGCGCCCGCGCACATCGCTCTGAATCTCGTTGAACAGTTTCATCGCCTCGATGATGCAGACGGTCTGGCCGGCCTCGACCAGGTCGCCTTCGCGGACAAACGGCGGCGCGTCCGGGGAGGGCGTCCGGTAGAAGGTGCCGACCATGGGGGCCGTGATCGTCTTCATGTGGTTGGGCACGACCTCGGCCCCGGCCATCACATCCTCGGCCGTGATCCCCCCGGCGACCATCGCCGCGGCCGGGGCGCCCACCCCCGGTGGGGTATGCACCTCGACCCGCCCCGCGGCGGTCTTCTTGATCGACACCTTCAGCGCGGGGGACTCTACCGTCAGTTCGGTGATGTCCGCCTCGCTGGCGATCTTCACCAGGGCGCGAACCTCGTCCAGATCGATCTTTGGTTCCATCGGCGTGGTATCCGCCTTTCCAGTTCGACGCGCCGGCGAGATCACCCGCGGGGCAGGCTCTCCATCTGCCGGCCCATCCGCCGGTACTTCTCGTAGCGGCGCTCCAGCAGCGCCGGGACGGCCACTCCCTGCAGCGCGCGCAGGTGCCGGCCCAGCACCTGGCGCAGTGCGGCCGCGGCGGCGTCGGGATCCTGGTGCGCTCCCCCGGCGGGCTCCGGGACGATCTCATCCACGATGCCCAGCTGGATCAAATCCCAGGCGGTGAGCTTGAGGGCTGCGGCCGCCTCCTGCGCCCGCGAGGCATCCCGCCAGAGGATGGCGGCGCAGCCCTCCGGCGGGATCACGGTGTAGATGGCATACTGCAGCATCAGGACCACATCCCCCACGCCCAGCGCCAGCGCCCCGCCGCTGCCGCCCTCGCCCGTGATGGCGACCAGGATGGGGGTCCGCAGCGCGCTCATCTCGGCAATGTTCTGGGCGATGGCCTGGGCCTGGCCGCGCTCCTCCGCGTCGTCGCCGGGGAAGGCCGCCGGCGTGTCGACAAACGACAGCACCGGATAGCCGAACTTCTCGGCCAGCCGCATCACCCGCCGCGCTTTGCGGTAGCCCTCGGGATTGGGCATGCCGAAGTTGTGGGCCAGGTTCTCCTTCGTGTCCCGCCCTTTGTAGGGGCCCACGACCGCCACGGGCTGGTCGTCGAACCACCCCAGCCCGGCCAGGAGTGCCGGGTCGTCGCGAAACTGCCGGTCGCCGTGAAGCTCGGTGAAGTCGCGGATCAGGTGCGTGATGAAGTCCGGGGCCTTGGGGCGCTGGGGATGCCGGGCCAGCTGCACGATTTCCCAGGGTGTCCGGTCCGGCGCGCTCACCGGCGGCGGTCCCGGCTCGCGCGTGGGCTCGGGCTCCGCGGCCATGCCTTATGCCGGCGCGGCCAGAGTCGCCGACGGGGCGCCGAAGAACCGCAGCAGGCGACCCAGGTGGGGGCGCAACTGATCGCGGGGGACGATCCCGTCGATCAGGCCGTGCTCCAGACAGAACTCCGCCGTCTGAAACGTCTCGGGGAGGCGTCGGCCGATGGTCTGCTCGATGACGCGCCGGCCCGCGAACCCAATGAGCGCTCCCGGTTCGGCCAGGATGACGTCGCCCAAGAAGGCGAAGGACGCCGTCACCCCGCCCGTCGTCGGGTCACAGAGCACCGAGATGAAGGGCAGACGCTCCTCGTGCAGGCGGGTCACCGCGGCGCTGGTCTTGGCCAGCTGCATCAATGACAGCGCCCCCTCCTGCATGCGGGCGCCGCCGCTGGCCGCGAAGGTGAGCAGCGGCAGGTGCTGCTCGCGCGCCCGTTCTGCCGCGCGCGCCACCTTCTCCCCCACCACCGAACCCATCGAGCCCCCCATGAAGAAGAAATCCAGGGCGGCCACGACGGTGCGGTAGCCTTCGATCGTCCCCATCCCGGTGAGGGCCGCCTCCGCCTGGCCGGTGCGGCGCCGCGCCTCCTCCAGTTTCTCGGCGTAATCGACGAAGCCCAGGGGATCAACGGAGGTCAGTCGCGCGTCTATCTCCTGGAAGCTGTCCGGATCGAGCGTGGCGGCGATGCGCTCCGCGGCGGAGAGGCGGTGATGATACCCACACTTGGGACACACCTGCAGGTTGCGCTCGAGTTCCTTCTGATAGATCAGGTTCTTGCAGCGGGGACACTTCGCCCACAGACCGCTGGGGATCTCCCGCCGCTCGACCGATGCAACCTTGGGTTTGCGCAGCCAGGGCGCCATGATGCTCGTCCGATTATACCACTGCGGTTGGGACTCGGCGCCGCGTCCCACCCGCCGGCAGCACCGACAGGAATAAGCGCAACCTCTATAATAGATGCGCACATAAAAACGGATGCGCACTCGAATGCGCCGTGAGGAGGAGTCGGTGACTGTTCCCGCACCCCGGCGCCGACCGCCGGGGTTTTCAACGATCGTGTTCATCGTGTTGCTGGCGCTCCTGCTGGGCGCGGCTCTGGGGGGGACCTACCTGCCGCGGCTGGTCCCCCGGTTGAGCAGCCCGCCCGTGGCGGCGCCGCCCGCGGCGGTCCCGGCGCCCGCGCCCTCACCCGGACCCATTCCGGGGCCGACGATAGCGATTCAGCGCAGCATCGACACCGAAGAATCAGTCATCATCCGGGCCGTGGAGAAGGTGCGGCCCGCGGTGGTAAACATCAACACGCGCACGCAGGTGCAGACATTCTTCGGTCTGTTCCCGCAGGAAGGGGCGGGCTCGGGAGTGATCGTGCGCGCCGACGGGCTGATCCTGACCAACTTCCACGTCATTCAGGGCGCGCAGGACATCACGGTCACCCTGGTCAGCGGCAAGCAGCTGCGCGCGCGCGTCATCGGGGGTGACCGCTTCACCGACCTGGCCGTGCTGAAGGTGGACGGCGACCGGCCGCTCCCCGTCGTGGAGCTGGGGACCAGCAGCACCCTGAAGGTCGGGCAACTGGCGATCGCCATCGGCAATCCGTTTGGGCTGGGCAGCACGGTGACGGTGGGCGTGCTCAGCGCCCTGAACCGCAGCATCCAGATCAGCCCCGACTTTGTCGTGGAGAGCCTGATCCAGACGGACGCCGCGATCAACCCTGGCAACAGCGGCGGGGCGCTCGTGGACAGCGCCGGGCGCCTGGTCGGCGTGAACACCGCCATCGTCCGGGAGGCCCAGGGGATCGGCTTCGCCATCCCGGTAGACATCGCCGTCACGATCATGAACCAGTTGATCAAGACCGGCCGCGTGGTGCGCCCCGCCCTGGGGATCGCCCTGGGCAGCGAGATCGACCCCAACATCCAGCGGGCCTACAGCCTGCCCGTGGACCACGGCGTCGTGGTCCAGGATGTGCAGGCCGGCGGTCCGGCGGCGGTGGCCGGGATCGAGCCCAACGACATCATCGTGGCGATCAACGACCAGAAGGTCGGGGGCATCAATGACCTGCGCCGCCTGCTGTTCGAAAAGCAGCCCGGCGACCGCGTGCGGGTCGAACTGGTCCGCGGCAGCCGCCGGCTCACCGTGACCGTGGTGTTGACCGAACTCCGGCAGTAGCCGGACCCGGCGTGCTCCCCCCGGCGGCCGCGGCGCTGCTCGGCCCGGTGGTGATGGCCGACTTCGCCGGGACGGCGCCGTCCGCCGACCTGTTTGATCTGATCGCGGCGCGGCGGCTCGGCGGGGTTATCCTCTTTGCCAAGAACATCACCGGTCCCGCGCAGGCGGCGCAGCTGTGCCGGGGCCTGCAGGAGCACGCGCGCCGGGCCGGGCGGCCGCCGCTGCTGATTGCCGTGGACCAGGAAGGGGGGCCGGTGGAGCGATTTCCGCTGGGTGTGCCCGGCGCGATGGCTATCGGCGCCACCGGATCGGTCGCCTGCGCCGAGCGCGCCGGCCGCCTGGCCGGGCGGATGCTCCGCACGGTGGGAGCCACGGTCGATTTTGCGCCGGTCCTGGACGTGAATACCAACCCGGCGAATCCGATCATCGGCGTCCGCTCCTTCGGTGAGGATCCCCAGGCGGTCGCCCGGCTGGGCCGCGCGTTCGTTGCCGGGCTGCACAGCGAGGGCGTTGCCGCCGTGGGCAAGCACTTCCCCGGCCACGGCGACACGGACATCGACTCCCACCTCGACCTGCCGGAGGTGGCGCACGGCCTGGACCGATTGGCGGCCGTGGAGTTCCTTCCATTTAGAGAGTGCATCCGCGCCGGACTCGGCGCGCTGATGACGGCGCACATAGCGATCGCCGCCTTCGACCGGGAGATTGCGACGCTCTCCGGCAATCTGCTGGACGGGGTCCTGCGGCGCACCTGGGGGTTCCGGGGCGCGGTCTTCACCGACTCTCTGTCGATGGCCGCGATCCGGGAGGGGATCGGCGCGGGCCCGGCGGCCGTGTCCGCGCTGCAGGCGGGCGCGGATATGGTGCTCGCCCTCGGCGGGCCGGAGTTGCTTGCGGAGGTGTTTGCCGCTCTGCACGGCGCGCTGGAACGCGGTGAATTGACGGTCGCGCGCCTGCGGGAGGCGCAGGAGCGGCTGGCACGCCTGCAGTCGCTGTCGCGCCAACCGGATCCCGGGGACGACCCCGGTGCCGTGGCCGGGGCCCCCGAGCATGCCCGCTGGATCCGGGAGATCGCCGAGAGCGCGGTCACGCTGGTGCGCCGCGCCCCCGGAGCCGTGCCCCTGCCGCCGGGTCCGCTGCGGGTGGCCGCGCTGGTCGCCACAGGAGAGGACCCGTCACCTCTGGGCGCGGTGCTGCGCGGGCACGGACGCCAGGTCGAGGAGATCGCGCTGGGCCCCGGCGACACGGCGGACTGGCTGCGGAACGCCTCCGGTCCGGCGGTTCTCGTCACCAGGAGCCGCGGGCGCCTGCCGGCGTGGCAGGCCGGGACGATCCGCGAGGCTTTTGCCGCGCTGGGCGATCGTCTCGTCGTGGTTGCGACGGGCACGCCGTACGACCTCACCGAGATCCCCTTCATCGCGACGTACCTGGCGACATACGGCCGGGAGCCGGCGCTCCTGGAGGCCGCGGCCGGCGTGCTGTGCGGCACCCTGGCCCCGCGCGGCCGCCTGCCCGTCAGTCTGGCGGGGCTTCATCCTGTCGGCCACGGGGTCGTGTGGTAGACTGCCGTCATGTTCAAGGCCGCGCTGCGGCAGCACCTTGAGGCGGCATTCCGCCGGGCCGTGGCGCGCGGCACGCTGCCCGATGTGCCGCTCCCGCCGATCGAGGTCGAGGTGCCCCGCGGACGGCGGCACGCCGACTACGCCAGCAATCTTCCGCTCGTGCTGGCGAAGGCGGCCGCCCGCCCGCCCGTCCTGATCGCCCGGGCGCTGATCGAGGCGCTGGAGATCCCGGCAGCCCAGGTGGGGCGGGTCGAAGCCGCCGGTGCCGGATTCATCAACTTCTTCCTGGCGCCCGCCTGGCTGCAGGAACTGCTCCGCGCCATCCATGCCGCGGGAGCGGATTACGGCCACAGCGACCTGGGCGCCGGCCGGCGGATCAACGTCGAGTACGTCAGCGCGAACCCGACGGGCCCGCTGCACATCGGCAGCGGGCGAAACGGCGTCATCGGTGATGTTCTCAGCAACCTGCTCGCCGCCCTCGGCTACCGGGTGACCCGCGAGTACTACGTCAATGACGCGGGGCTGCTCGTCCACACCCTGGCGCAGAGCGTGGAGCACCACTACGTCGCCCGGTTCGGGCGAGAGCTGCCTTTCCCGGCCGACGGCTACCGCGGCGAGTACGTGCGGGAGATCGCCGACCAGATCGCGGCGCGGGACGGTGCGGCCTGGCTGGAGCGGTCGGAGGCGGACCGCCTCGCCGCCTTCCGCGAGTTCGCCGTGGAGCAACTCCTGCTGGAAGCGCGGCGCACGCTGGAAGACTTTGGCATCGTCTACGACGTCTGGTTCAGCGAGCGCAGCCTCTACGAGAGCGGAGCGGTGGACCGGACGCTGGCGGCGCTGCGGGAGAAGGAGCTCCTCTACGACCAGGAGGGCGCGGTCTGGTTCCGCTCCACTGCGTTTGGCGACGACAAGGACCGGGTGATCATCCGCAGCAGCGGGTGGCCCATGTACTATGCGGCGGACATCCCGTACCACCTGAACAAACTGGAGCGCGGCTTCGATCACCTGATCGATGTGTGGGGGATCGACCACGTCGGCGACGTCGCGCGCGTGCGCGGCGGACTGGCCGCGCTGGGCGTGGATCCGGGACGGCTGGAGATTCTCCTCTACCAGCACGTCCGTCTGCGCAACGAAGGGGAACTGCTCCGGATGTCGCGGCGCCGCGGGGACTTTGTCACGCTGGCGGACCTGATCGACGCGGTGGGACGCGATGCCGCCCGCTATTTCTTTGCCATGTATACTCCCTCGGTGCCCATGGACTTCGACTGGAAGCTGGCCCGCGAGCGTAGCCAGGACAACCCGGTCTACTACGTGCAGTACGCCCACGCCCGGATCAGCAGCATCCTGCGCGAAGCGGCGGCCCACCCCGCGGGGCGCCCCCTTGTCACCGCCGCGGGGCGGCTGGACCCGGCCGGGGTGCGCGACACCGATCTGGGCGGCCTCACCCACGAGGCGGAGGTGGCGCTGCTGCACGTCCTGGCCGAGCTGCCGGAGGTGATCGCGCAGGCGGGGACCCGCCGGGAGCCGCAGCGACTCTGCGCCTACGCGCGCGCGGTGGCCGAGGCCTTCCACATCTTCTATACGCAGTGCCGGGTGCTGGGCGATGACACCCGCCTCACCGCCGCCCGGCTGATCCTGGCCGACGCTGCCGGCATCGTGTTGCGACGCACGCTCGCGCTCCTGGGGGTCTCGGCGCCGGACAGGATGTAGGGGTCCACCTTCCCGGCGGGGCCTCCCCCGGGTATAGTGAGAAGGAGGGTGAGCGTCCGAGAGCGAACACCGCAATAGCCACACGACGGAACGGCCGTTCCGGTCCTGCCTCCCGACGACACCATAACGGCGCGTGTAGGACCCACCGGTCGTTCTGGTTGACCCCGAGGTCCGATTCCAAGCCGAACCCGAGTGGATATGCGATCCCCGAGGAGAAACGTGATGCGCACGTTCGCGACACTGTGCCTGGTCCTGGCGCTGGTGGTGCCGGCGTGGGCCGATATCTTCACGGATATCGCCGGCCATCCCGCACAGCGGGCGATCGAGCGGCTCGCCGCGAAAGGCATCGTCCGCGGCAGCGAGGGGAGGTTCCTCCCCGGGAACGTGGTCACGCGGTTGGAGATGGTGCTGTTCCTGGTGCGCCTTCTGGAGATCTCCGGGGCGGGGCTCCGGCCGCCGGCCTTCAAGGATCTGGCCCAGATCCGGGAGGACGCCCGGTCCGGCGTCGCCGCCGCCGTGAGCATCGGGACCATGTCCAGCAACAGCGTCGAGGTGAAGAAAGGGGTCATCACCTACACGCTCACAACGGACAAGGTGGTCTACGCGCCCGACGAGGAGATCCTCCTCACCTTCATCATCACCAATACCGGTAAGCAGGATGTCATGTTCGAGTACAGCAACTCTCAGTTCCACGACTTCATCGTCCGCGCCACCGACGGCACGGAACTCGCCCGCTGGTCGTTCGGGCGGCCGTTCCTCCCGGTCGACAAGCCGGTGCCCCTGGCGGCCGGAAAGTCGCTGAATTTCAACACGCGCTGGCGGCAACTCGATCAGAACGACCGGCCCGTGGGCGTCGGCCGGTACGAGATCACGGCGGTGCACACCACCAAGGCCGACCCGACGTCACTCTCCCTGTTCTTCCAGAAGGGCCTCGTCGTCGGCTATCCGGACAACACGTTCCGCCCCAACCAGCCGGTGACCCGCGCGGAGCTGGCGGCGCTGGCGGTGCGCGCCGGCGGGCTGGATGCCGAGGCGTTCAGCCGGGCCAAGGCGACGCTGGCCGTCAGCGACGATGCCGCCGTGCTGCCCTGGGCGCGTGGCAGCGTGGCGGTGGCCCTGGAGCGCAAAATGATTCCGCTGATCGAGGGGGCATTTCGCCCGGATCAGGGCGCGACCCGCGCCGACGCCGCGGTGGCGCTGGATGCGCTGATGCAGTTGCTGAAGAAGTATGACTACCTGAAGGGCGTGCTGCGGGCGGTGCAGTCCGCCCGACCGGCGACGATCACGGTCGAGGATGAGAAGAAAGCGACGACCACCTACCGCCTGGCCGCCGCCCACGCCGTGTACCGCAACGACCGCCCGGTCAGCCTGGGCGACCTGCGTCCCGGGGACACCGTGCTCCTGCTGAAGGAGAGCGATGCCGGCGACATTGTCTACATTGAGGCCACCGGACGGTAGGAGGCTCCCGAGGAAACGGGGATGAAGTTCTTCCTGGACACCGCGAATCTGGATGAGATCCGTCAGGCCGCCGTCTGGGGACTGTGCGACGGCGTGACGACCAACCCCACCCTGGTGGCGCGCGAAGGCCGGGAGCACCGGGCGCAGATCCTGGAGATCGCCCGGATCGTCACCGGGCCGATCAGCGTGGAGACGACCAGCAACGACACCGAAGAGATGGTGCGGCAGGGTGTGGAGTATGCCGCCTGGGCCCCCAATGTGGTGGTCAAAGTGCCGATGACTCCCCCGGGACTCGCCGCCTGCCGCCGCCTGCGCGAGCGCGCGATCGGGGTGAACGTCACGCTGGTCTTCTCCGCCAACCAGGCGCTGCTGGCCGCCAAGGCCGGGGCCACCTTCGTCAGCCCCTTTGTGGGGCGGCTGGATGACATCGGCCACGACGGTATGCAGGTGGTGCGGGACGCCGTGGCGATCTTCCGCACCTACGGCTTGGCCACGAAGGTCCTGGCGGCCAGCCTCCGCCACCCGCTGCACGTCACCGCCGCGGCGCTGGCCGGCGCGCCCATCGCCACCATGCCCTTCAAAGTGTTGGAGCAACTCTTCAAGCACGCCTTGACCGATGTGGGCCAGGAGCGCTTCCTGGCGGATGCGGCCAAACTGGCGGCGGAACTGGAAAAACAGAAAGCCAGGGTGTGATGACACGTGCTCGCCATTGCTGATCTGCAAGAAAAAACCCTCAACGAACTCCAGGACCTGGCCAGGGATCTCAACATCGCCAACCTGCGGCGCTACCGCAAGCAGGAGCTGATCATGCGCATCCTCCAGGCCCAGACCGAGCGGGAGGGGCTGATGTTCCGCGCGGGGATCCTGGAGATCATGGCCGAAGGATACGGGTTCCTGCGCACCAGCGGCTACCTGCCCGGCCCGGAAGACATCTATGTCTCCCCCTCGCAGATCAAGCGCTTCGGGCTGCGCGTGGGCGACGAGGTCCTGGGGCAGGTGCGTCCGCCCAAGGACAACGAGAAGTACTTCGCCCTGCTGCGGGTGGAAGTGGTCAACGGCCTCGATCCCGAGGCGGCGCGCAGCCGGCCCGACTTCGAGAAACTCACGCCGGTCTTCCCGCACGAGCGCGTCAAGCTGGAGATGGCCGAGCCGGACCTCACCGTGCGGGTGGTCGATCTGTTCGCGCCCATCGGCAAGGGCCAGCGGGCGATGATCGTGTCGCCGCCCAAGGCCGGGAAGACGACGATCCTCAAGAAGATCGGCCAGGCGGTCGTGCAGAACCACTCCGAGATCTACCTGATCGTCCTCCTGCTGGACGAGCGGCCGGAAGAGGTCACCGACATGCGCCGCTCAGTGGAGGCGGAGGTGATCGCCAGCACCTTCGACCGGCCGCCGGAGGAGCACATTCAGGTCGCCGACCTGGTCCTGGACCGGGCCAAGCGGCTGGTGGAGGGCGGGCGGGATGTGGTCGTGTTGCTGGACAGCCTGACCCGCTTCTCCCGGGCGAACAACCTGGTCATCCCGCCGTCGGGGCGCACCCTCTCCGGTGGTCTGGACCCGGCTGCGCTGCACCGGCCGAAGCGCTTCTTCGGCGCGGCGCGGAAGATCGAGGAGGGCGGCAGCCTGACGATCGTGGCCACCGCGCTGATCGACACCGGTAGCCGGATGGACGACGTGATCTATGAGGAGTTCAAGGGCACCGGCAACATGGAGCTGCACCTGAACCGCAAGCTGCAGGAACGCCGCACCTTCCCGGCCATCGACATCAAGGCGTCGAGCACCCGGCGTGAGGAATTGCTGCTCACCGACGAGGAGCTGCGCAAGGTCTGGGTCCTGCGCAAGAGCCTGGAACAGCTGGACACCGTGGCGATGACGGAGCTGATCCTGGATCGCCTGCGCCGGACGCAGAACAACGCCGCCTTCCTCCGGTCGATTGTCAAGAGCGCGGAGGAGGACGCCGTGGGTTCCTGACAGCGTCCCGACGCGCGCGGACGAGAAAACGCGCGTTCCAGCGAGATCGCGGGATCCTGCGCGCACCCTGGCGCAGGATCCCGTGTTTTGCCTGGGCCTGGCTTCACCCGGCAGGAATTCCGCCCGGGATGTCGAAACCGGGGAGCTGGGAAGAGGCACACACGCTCCACACGTCCGGCCGCCCATCGTCCCCACTCCACGTTGAATCTCGGGACGGTCGGGGCTCAGCAACAGGCGATTTACGGCGGTCTGTAACTCCCTAACGGGACGGGGAGATGCGCTACCGCGCCATCTGCTACGCATTCCTCGCGCTCGCACTCATCCTTCCGGCCAGGGCCTATTCCGCGCCTCCGGCGCTCGCCTCCGGCCCGTTCGTGGATCCTTTGACGGCGGCGAGCCCGCAGAGCGTCCTGTGGCTGCAGCGGTGGACACTGCTGCGGGGATCCGAGGCGCTGATCTATCTGCCGCCGCCGGTTGCGGCGCCCCAGGTCGCGGCCGCTGCGATGCCCACGGCGCCGCTGAGTTCCTTGAACACGCCGGCCCATCCTGCCGTTGCGCCCGTGGATCTGGAGGTGACGCGGGCGCACGCCGTCCCGCAGGCGACCGCTCCGCGCGCGGCCGTCCCGGCGTTCCCCGCAGCGCGACCGCGCACCGCCTCTGTGACTGCAGTCCGGCACCGCGTCGCGGCCGGAGATACACTCTACGCGCTGGCGCGACGGTACGGGACGACCGTCGACGCGATCGCCCGGGCCAACGATCTCTCCTCCGCGGGCTATCTCAGGTTGAATCAGTTGTTGACGATTCCCGCGGGGCAACGAACGGTCGCGGCGGCCGCGCCGAAAGCCTCTTCCGCCGCGCCGGTACGTCGATCTGCGGCCTCGGCCACGCGCGTGACCCATAGAGTGCAAAGCGGCGATACCCTCTTTGCCCTCGCGCGCCGCTACGGCACCTCGGTCAGCGCGATCGTCGCCGCCAACCGGCTGGCCTCCGCCGACCGGCTGCGGCTGGGGCAGCAACTGGTCATCCCGGTGGGGCGGAGCGCCGCCGTCCCCGCCCCGCGCGCCGTCCCTGCCCCCCGGATGGACCGCCGGCCGCCCGCGGGGTCGCGGATCATGATGCGCTGGCCGTCGCGGGGCTCGATCACATCACCGTACGGCTGGCGCCGCCGGCGCCATCACGACGGCATCGACCTGGCCGCGCCCTCGGGGACGTCGATCTTCGCCGCGGGCGACGGACGGGTGCTCTTCGCGGGATGGTACTACGGGTATGGGCGCACGGTGATCATCGATCACGGCGAGGGGATGATCACCCTCTACGGCCACGCCTCCAGGTTGCTGGTCCGGACGGGCGAGTACGTGAAGCACGGTGAGTTGATTGCGCGGGTGGGGTGCACCGGGCGCTGTACCGGTCCGCATGTCCACTTCGAGGTCCGGATCAACGGGCGCGCGGTCAATCCCCTGCGTTACCTGCCGTAGGCCTGCCCCTTCCCTACCGAGATTCTGTGGTATAATGCGTCGGATTTTGCGCTGACGGCGCGGCATGCGCCGGGCCGCGACGGAGAGGACTCATGAAGAAGGACATTCATCCTGCCTACTACCAGGCCACGGTGACCTGCGCCTGCGGGACGACGTTTGTCACGGGGTCCACAAAGCAGAGTATCCGCGTGGAGATCTGCTCGCGGTGCCATCCGTTCTACACCGGGCAGCGGAAGTTCGTGGACGCGGAAGGCCGCGTGCAGAAGTTCGCCAAGAAGTACGGCCTCAAGGTCTAGCCGGCAGCAGGGCACCATCCCCGCCGATGACGGGCCGGCCGGGCACTCTGGAAATCATCGCCGGCCCGATGTTCTCCGGGAAGAGCGAGGAACTCATCCGGCGCGTCCGCCGGGCGCAGATCGCCCGCCAGCGCGTGCAGGTCTTCTCCCACGCGCTGGACACGCGCTACGGCGACAACCAGGTCCGCTCCCACGACGGCGGGGCTCTGGCGGCCATCCCCGTCAGCGGCAGCGGCGAGCTGGAGGCCCGCCTCGACCCGGAGGCTGAGGTCGTGGCCGTGGACGAGGTGCAGTTCATGGACGAGGGGATCGGCCGCCTCGCCGAGCGCCTGGTCGCCGGGGGGACGCGCGTGATCCTGGCCGGTCTGGATACCGACTTCCGCGGCGAACCTTTCGGGCCAATGCCCCAGCTGCTGGCCCGGGCGGACCGGATCGAGAAACTCGAGGCGGTGTGCGTGATCTGCGGCGATCCGGCCCAGCGCACCCAGAGGCTGGTGGAAGGAGTGCCCGCGCCCTACGGGGCTCCCATCATCCAGATCGGCGCGAAGGAAGCCTATGAAGCCCGCTGCCGCCTGCACCACGAGGTGCCGGGCAAGCCCTGACTTGGCCCGCTCAACCGGGAGGGGCGTTCTCCTTTAGGATTCCGCCCCGGTGAGTCGGTGCACCGCTTCCCGTCCCCACCGCCCGTGGACGGTCCGCGGGAGGCTGCCGGGCGCGAACCATTCCGCCGGAATCCCGGTCTCGGGACTCCCGCCGGCCCGGACCCGGTAGTGGAAGACCACGTGCCAGCCCCGGCGGCCCGAAGCGACTCGATGTCCCGCAGTTCCAGCGAGCGGACTACCAACCCGGGGAAGCCACCAGCGCTCGTCCTCCGGATCGTAGCGGACGAAGAGTACGCCGCCGTCGGGGCGCGTGACGACGTGGTTCAGGGCGTTGCTATAATCAGGGAGCGATGCTGGAGCAACCGATTCTGGCGAAACTCGACGCCATCGAGGCGCGCTACGAGGAGTTGACCCGCCTCCTGGCTGACCCGGAGATCCTGGCGGCGCCCGAGCGCTACCAGAAGGTGGCCAAGGAGCATGCTGACCTGGCGGCGACCGTGGCCCTGTTCCGCAACCTGCAGCGGGTACGGCGGGAGGCGGAGGAAGCCGAGGGGATGGCCCGGGATGAAGCCGACCCGCAGATGCGCGGCCTGGCGGCAGCTGAGGCGGCCCAGCTGCGCGAAGAGGCCGCCACCCTTGAGGAGCGTCTCCGCGACCTCCTGGCCCCGGTTCATCCATACGACCAGCGCGACATCATCATGGAGATCCGCGCGGGGACGGGCGGTGAGGAGGCGGCCCTCTTCGCCGGCGAGCTCTTCCGGATGTACGGCCGGTACGCGGAGCGCCACGGCTGGAAGGTCGAGGTTCTGGCCAGCAGCCCCACCGGTCTCGGCGGATTCAAGGAGGTCGTCTTTGCCGTCAAGGGCCGCGGCGCCTACAGCCGCCTGAAGTACGAGAGCGGCGTGCACCGCGTCCAGCGCGTGCCCGTGACCGAGGCCTCGGGGCGGATTCACACCTCCACGGCCACCGTCGCGGTCCTGCCTGAGGCCGAAGAGGTGGATGTGCAGATCCGCCCCGACGACCTGGAGATCGAGACCTACCGCGCCGGCGGCGCCGGGGGGCAGAATGTCAACAAGGTGGAGACGGCGGTGCGCATCCGCCACCTCCCGACCGGCATCGTGGTGGCCTGTCAGGATGAACGCTCCCAGTTCCAGAACCGGGAAAAAGCGATGCGTATCCTGCGCGCCCACCTGCTGGAGCGGGCCCAACGCCAGCAGCAGCGGGCCATCGCGCAGGAACGGCGCTCTCAGGTCGGCACCGGAGAACGCAGCGAGAAGATCCGCACCTACAATTTCCCGCAGAACCGCGTGACCGACCACCGGATCGGTCTCTCCCTCCACCGGCTGCCCACGGTCCTCGACGGCGACCTGGAGGAGATGATCGAAGCGCTGACCGCCGCCGACCGCGCGGCCGCTGTCGCGTCGTGATAGACCCACCCGCCCGCCCCCGCAACGCCGCCGCGCCCGCCCGCTGTCTGATTCGACTGAGCGGATGACGATCCGCGAGGCCTGGCTCCACGGCCGCGAGCACCTGCTCGCGAGTGGGGTCGAGGCCGCCGGCATCGAGGCGGAGGTCCTCCTGCGACACGCTCTGGCATTATCGCGGACGGATCTCTACCTGGCCTGGGAGCGCCCGGTGCCGTCCGAGGCCTGGGCGCGCTACCGCGGTCTGCTGGAGGAGCGCGCCCGGGGCCGCCCCGTCGCCTATCTGACGGGGCACCGCGAGTTCATGGGCCTGGACCTGCAGGTGGACGAGCGGGTCCTGATCCCACGTCCGGAGACCGAGATCCTGGTGGAACTGCTCCTCCATGTGCTGCGGGACGTGCCGGCGCCGCGGGTCATCGACGTGGGGACGGGCAGCGGCGCGATCGCCATTGCGGTCGCGACGTATCTTCCGGAGAGCACTGTGCTGGCCACAGACCTGTCCCCGGACGCCCTGGCGGTGGCGGAAGACAACGCCGTCCGCCACGGCGTAGCCGCGCGGATCACCTTCGCGGCGGGGGATCTCCTCGCGCCGGCGCGGACCCGCGGATGGGTGGAGGTGGATGCGGTCGCCTCAAACCCTCCCTACGTCGACCCGGCGGCGGCGGCGGCACTGCCGCGCGAGATCCGGGAGTACGAGCCGGCCCTCGCCGTCGTCGCCGGTGCGGGCGGGACGTCCGTGCACGCGCGTCTGGTGGACGAGGCCCCGGCCCTGCTGCGCCCGGGCGGCTGGCTCGCCCTGGAGGTGGGGGCAGGCCAGGCTCCGGCCGTGGTCGAACTCTTTGAGCGGTCCAACGCCTATCGCCAGATGCGTGTCCTCGACGACCTGGCGGGGATTCCACGTATCGTTGCCGGTATGAGATGAGCGCGGCTCCGACTTACTACCATCTGTCTTTTGAGCCGGCGGTACGCCGGATCCTGCATCCGCTGACGATCATCCGCGTGACCGGAGGAACGGAGGCGCCGCAGCGCGCCATCCGGCTGATCCGCGAAGGGGGCCTGGTGGCCTATCCCACGGACACGGTCTACGGCCTGGGCTGTCACGCCTTCGACGACGCGGCCGTGCTGCGCCTCTACGAGGTAAAGCGCCGGCCGCGCGGCGAGGCGCTCCCCGTGCTGATCGCCGACCCGGAGGAACTCCCCGACCTCGTCGCGGTCATCCCGGACGCCGCCCGGCGGCTGATGGCCCGGTTCTGGCCCGGGGCCCTGACCCTTGTGTTTCCGAAGGGGCGCCACGTCTCGTCAATTGTGACCGCCGGGGGCGACCTGCTGGCCGTCCGCCTGCCCGACCATCCGATCCCGCGCTCGCTGATCCGCGGCGCCGCTGCGCCGATCATCGGGACGAGCGCCAACGTGCACGGCGGGGCCAGCCCCACGGTGGCCCAGCATGTGGCCTTCGAACTGGGGGATCAGGTGGACATGATCTTGGACGGCGGCCGGACGCGGCACGGACGGGAGTCCACCGTGGTGGACGTCACCGCGGATCCGCCGCGAGTCCTGCGCGCAGGTGCCGTGCCCGCCGGTGCCGTCCTGGAGGCGCTCCGCTGAGAGTCGCGCTGGGGAGCGATCACGCCGGTCTGCCTCTCAAGGAACACATCAGGCGCCTGCTCGCCGAATGGGGGCACCAGATCCAGGACTTCGGAACAGACGGGAGAGATCCGGTGGACTATCCCGACTTCGTCGCGCCGGCCGCCCGCGCCGTGGCCCGCGGGGAGGCGGACTGCGCGATCGTCTTCGGTGGGTCCGGGAACGGCGAGGCGATGGCCGCCAACAAAGTGCGCGGCATCCGCGCGGCGCTCTGCCACGACGTGACCACGGCACGGCTGGCCCGGGAACACAACGACGCCAACGTGCTGGCCCTCGGCGCGCGGATCACCGGCACCGAGGTGGCCGCGGACATCGTGCGCGTCTGGCTGGAGACCTCCTTCGCCGGCGGGCGGCATGCCCGGCGGGTCGAGAAGATCCGGGCGCTGGAGGCGGAGGAAGCCGGGGAGGGGGGATAAGCCTGAGAATGGAACTGTAGGGAGATTCCCTGCCGGAGGTGCCCCCGTGAACAAGGTGCACGTCTTCGACCACCCCCTCATCCTGCACAAGCTCACGATTCTGCGCGACCAGCGCACCGGCCACAAAGAGTTTCGTGAGATCGTCGAGGAACTGGCCGTGCTGATGGCCTTCGAAGCCACGCGGGCCCACCCCGTGAAGGAGATCGAGGTGGAAACCCCGCTGGCGAAGGCGCGCGGCTGGACCATCGCCGGGCAGGAGATCGCGGTGGTCCCCATTCTGCGGGCCGGGCTGGCCATGGAGAATGCCATCACCCGGCTGATCCCCACGGCCCGCGTGGGGCACGTGGGGATCTGGCGGGACCCGGAGACGCTGGAGCCGCACTCCTATTACGCGAAACTGCCCGCCGACATCGCCGACCGCGAGGCGATGATCCTGGACCCGATGCTGGCCACGGGCGGGTCGGCGGTGGCCTGCATCAACACCTTAAAGGAACACGGCTGCCGGACAATCCGCGTCATGGCCATCATCTCCGCCCCCGAGGGAATCAGGAAGGTGCACGACGCCCACCCCGACGTGGAGATCTTCACCGCGGCCATCGACGATCACCTGAACGACCACGGCTACATCGTGCCCGGACTGGGGGACGCGGGCGACCGGTTGTTTGGGACGAAATAGGCTGGGCAGGGTCTTGCGACGATGACTCGCCCAAGCTGGGATCGATACTTCATGGAGATGGCGCACCTGGCGTCAACGCGCTCCACGTGTCTGCGCCGGCGGGTGGGGGCGGTCATCGCCAAGGACCGCATGGTGCTCGCCACGGGGTACAACGACACGCCGCGCGGCGTCCCGAATTGCGGCGATGGTGGGTGCGCCCGGTGTGCGAGCACTGCACCCTCCGGGACAAGCCACGAGACGTGTCTGTGTATTCACGCGGAAATCAATTGCGTCGTCCAGGCCGCGTACCATGGCGTGTCCATTGCGGGCGGCACGGTCTACTGCACGTATCTCCCCTGCTTGAATTGCGCCAAAACCCTCCTCAACGTGGGCATCAAGCGGATCGTATTTGAGGGCGACTATCCCGACCCGCTGTCCCGGCAGCTCCTCACGGGCGCCGACGTGGAGCTGGTGCGCTACGCTGCCGAGGAGGTCCCCACCTAGCCGGCGCCGCGTCGAGTCGGATTGCCGGCGCCAGGGTCTAGAAGATCGCGCGCAGGAGCAGCGCGGTGAGCGCGGCGATCAGGGCGCACACCGGGAAGGTCAGCACCCAGGCCGTGATGATCTCCAGGCCGACACCCCAGCGCACCGCGGAGAGGCGGCGGGTCGCGCCTACGCCCATGATCGCGGTGTTGATCGTGTGCGTCGTGCTGAGCGGGATCCCCAGCCGGCTGGCCAGCTCGATCGCCGTGGCCGCCGCGGTCTCGGCGGCGAAGCCCTGGTAGGGTTCCAGTTTCGTCAGGCGCAGCCCCATCGTGTGCACGATGCGCCAGCCGCCGATGGCGGTGCCGATCCCCATGGTCCCGGCGCACAGCAGAATCACCGACAGCGGGATGCGGAACTCCGGCAGCACGCCCCCCAGCACCAGCGCCAGGCTGAAGACGCCGATGAACTTCTGCCCGTCGTTGCTGCCGTGGCTGAAGGCCATAAACGCGGCGGAGAGCATCTGCAACCGGCCGAAGGTGCGGCGCACGGTGGAGAGGGCGACCCGTCGGAATGCCCACGAGATGCCCACCATGATGGCGAACCCGCCGAGGAAGCCCATGGCCGTCGAGATGCCCAGGCCGATCAGGACCTTGCGCCAGCCGTCCCAGAGCAGGACCCCGGCGCCGGCGGTGACCAGTCCGCCCCCGGCCAGGGCGGCCACCAGCGCGTGACTCTCGCTGGTGGGGAGGCCGCGGAACGCCGCCACCGTGCTCCAGATCACGATGGCCACCATGGCCGCGGCGATGGTGACCGGGTCGATCGCCTCCGCGCGCACGATCCCCTTGCCGATGGTGGCGGCCACCGCCGTCCCAGACATGGCGCCGACAACGTTGAGCACGGTGGCCATGATGACCGCGATCCCCGGCGACAGGACCCGGGTCGAGACCACGGTAGCGATGGCATTGGGCGCGTCGGTCCAGCCGTTGACGAACTCCGCGGCCAGGACGAGGAGCAGGACCGGGATCAGGCTCGCGGGGAGGGCGAGCTCCATCTCACAGCTTGGTGATCACAGTTTCTTGCCGCGGATGGTGTTCAGCACGTCGCTGACGTCTTCACCCTGGTCGGTCGCCTCCTCCAGGGTCTCGTAGATCTCCTTCCACTTGATGACCTCGATGGGGTTGTCGTTGGCGGCGAAGAGCTTGGCGATCGCATCGCGCTGCACGTGGTCGGCCAGGTTCTCCAGCCGGTTGATCTCGCGCACCACACCGTCGATCCGGTCGAGGCGTTTCAGGTTGGCGATGCCGTCCACGATCGCCTCGCAGATGTTGACGATGATGTGCGCCAGCTCCGCGGCCTCCGGGGTCGTGTGGTCGATGCGGTAGATCGCCATGCGGGCCGAGGTGGCCTCGATCCAGTCCAGGACGTTGTCCACCTGCTTGCCCAGCTCGATGATGTCCTCCCGGTCCAGCGGCGTCACGAAGGTGCGGTTCAGCCGCTGCACCAGTTCGTGCACGATCTCGTCCCCCTGTTCCTCGACGGCTTTGATCTCGGCGGCGCGCTCCTCGACGTTCTGGTAGTTGTCGAGTAGATCCTTGAGCAGCCGCGCGCCGTGCAGGGTGTTGTGGGCGGCCCGGTTAAACAGTTCGAAGAAGATCTCCTCGCGGGGGAGCAGTCTCAGCGCCATCGTCCCGGCACCTCCGGCAGAAACCTCTGGTACCGTATTCGCCGGAGGGGCGGGGCTGCCTTTTGCTCGGTCACCAGAGCGCGCCGCCCGGCGGCGAGGCGTAGCGAGGGAGGGTAGGATGCCGACCGTTCTCTTTGTCTGAATCGGGAACTCCGCCCGCTCCCAGATGGCGGAGGCGCTCTTCAACGCGGCGCCTCCACCGGGGTGGCGGGCCCGCTCCGCGGGAACGGAGCCGAAAGCCGCGGTGCGCCCCGAGGCGGTGGCCGTGATGCGCGAAGTGGGGATCGACATCTCCCGCGCGGTGCCCAAAGGGCTGGCGGGGGCCCGGGGCCCGGACGTGGCGCTCGTCGTGGGCCTCTGCGCTGAAGAGGCCTGTCCGGTCATCCCCGGGGCACGGTCAGCGCACTGGCCGCTGCCTGATCCCCGGCCGGGCGACCTGGAAGATCACCGCCGCATCCGGGACGATCTCCGCGACCGTCTCGAGGAGCTGGCGGCGGCATTGCGGGAGGAACGGCCGCCGCGGGGTGGGGGCTGACGGCGGGGTGGTTCCACGGGCCGCGCAGGTGCTATAATACGGCGCGGTTTGCGGCCCCGTCCGACGGGGCCATTGCCTTGTTGGAGGATGCCGGATGGAACGCGTGATTCTCGATGCCACGAAGCGGGACGCCAGCGGCAAGACGGGTGCCCGTCGGGTGCGGCGCAGTGGTCAGGTCCCCGCAGTGGTGTACGGCCGCGGCCGCGCGCCGCAGCCGGTTGCGGTGGAGAGCAAGGCGCTGGGGCAGAGCCTGCACACCGGCGCGGGGCTGAACGTCCTGATCGACCTGGACATCCGGCAGAACGGCGGCAGCGAAAAGCAACTCGTCATCGTCAAGGAGCTGCAGCGCGACATCTTCACCCACGACATCATCCACGTGGACTTTCAGGCGATTTCGCTGGAAGAGACGCTGGAGGCGCACGTGCCCGTGATCCTGTTGGGGACCCCCAGGGGTGTGGTGGACGGCGGGGTTCTCGACCAGCACCTGCGCGAAATCCTGGTGGAGTGTCTGCCCACACTGATCCCCGAGCACATCGAAGTCGATGTGACCGGGTTGACGGTCGGGCACGCCGTGCATGCCGGCGAACTCCAGATGCCCGACGGCGTCACGCTGCTCACGCCGGCCGGCGAAGTCGTCGCTACGGTCCTGGCGCCGCGCGTGGAAGAGGTGCCGGCGCCGGCGGCGGCCGCCGAGGCGGTGCCCGCGGAAGGGGTAGAGGCGGCTCCCGCGGCCGCGGAGAAGGTCGAGAGGGCTCCCGAAGCGGGAAGGAAGGCCGCCGAGGGAGAGTAGCCGCCGGGTGGTATGGGCGAGCGCCGACGCGGGGGCAACTGCCAAGCCCCCGCGTTTCGATTTGCGGCGCGGGGCGCCATGAGGATGATCGTCGGACTGGGCAATCCGGGCCGCCGCTACCAGGGCACGCGGCACAACGTCGGGGCCCGTATCGTGGAGACCCTGGCGGGGCGGCACCGCGTTCCGTTGCGCGAGGAGGGGTGGGCGCGGGTCGCCACCGTGACGCTGGACCGGCGGCGCGTCCTGCTGGCCGTCCCGGAAACCTACGTCAACGTCAGCGGGACCGCGGTCGCCGACCTGCGCCGCCGTCACCGTCTGCGGCTGGAGCACCTGCTGGTGGTGTATGACGACCTGGATCTCCCGCTCGGACAGATCCGCCTGCGGGCCCAGGGCGGGCACGGAGGCCACAACGGCATGCGCTCAATTATCGACGCCGTGGGCGGGACCGCGTTCCCCCGTCTGCGCATCGGCATCGGCCGGCCGCCCCAGGGGGTCGATCCCGCCGACTACGTGCTGCGCCGGTTCGCCCCCGAGGAGACCGGCGTGCTGGCCGAGGTGGTGGACCGGGCCGCCGATGCGGCAGAGGTGTTTGTGCGCCGCGGGATTGAGCCGGCGATGGCGGCATACAATCTCCGCTCGGGGAGTCCTTCACACAATCTTCACCAATCTCCTTATAATGAGGCCTGACATGAGAGACACCGCGCAGCGCCCCGACCTGAAGGGCCGCGTTCCGCCGGGCCAGTACGTCACGGAGAAGTGGCCGGTGCTCCACTACGGCAGCCTCCCCCGCTTCAACCCGAAGACCTGGGATTTCCAGGTCTACGGACTGGTGGAGAATCCGGTCGCCCTCTCCTACGAGCAGTTCATGGCCCTGCCCAGGACGACGCTCACGTGCGACGTCCACTGCGTCACCTCGTGGAGCAAGCTCGATGTCGTCTTCGAGGGCGTTCCCGTCCGGGACGTGCTGGCGCGGGCGGGGGTCAAACCCGAGGCCAGGTTCGTGATGGTGCACGCGGAGCAGGGGTACGAGACCAATCTGCCGCTGGAGTACCTGCTGGGCGAGGACGCCCTGCTGGCGCACCGCGCCAACGGCGCGGACCTCACCCCCGAACACGGGTGGCCCCTGCGGCTGGTCGTGCCGCGCCTCTACTTCTGGAAGAGCGCCAAGTGGGTGCGTGGGTTCGAGCTCCTGGCCCAGGACCGGCGGGGTTTCTGGGAGCGCAACGGCTACCACAACCACGCCGATCCGTGGAAAGAGGAGCGCTATTCCTCTCCCTGGGAGTAGCGAGGAGCGCTGCTCCTCGCTACTCCCCCCGCCGCTGGGCGTAGTCGATCGACGCCAGCTTCAAGGTTCTGGCCACACCCCGGTCCCTGTATTCGCGCTCAACCCCCGTTAGGAACGTGTGGGCGGGCCGTCCCTCCGGGAGGAACAAGTCTGGAGCGGCACGCGCCTGCCCTCTGCCGGGTAGGGGTTGCTCGGCAGTTTCTTGACGGATCGGAATGCTCCTGCCGGTGCGGTCGCCCGGCCCGTTTCGTCCCCACTCCGTCTTCCCTACAATGAAGCTGTTGTGCACGAAGAGGTTGCCGCCACCACCACCGTCGCCGCTCGCCTGACGCCGCTGGCCCCCCTGCGGAACCGCAACTTCCGCCTGCTCTGGAGCGGCCTCGTGGTCTCCAATGCCGGGAGCTGGGTCCAGTTCACCGCGCTCGGCTACCTGATGGACGAGCTGACGCGCGCCCCCGTCTGGCTGGGGGTGCTGGGACTGGTCCAGGCGGTGCCCCGGCTCGGGTTCGCCTTCCTGGGCGGGGTCCTGGCCGACCGCATCGACCGCCGGCGGGTAATGCTTGTGGCCAATCTCGTCGCCATGGGCTCGAGCCTTCTTCTCGGCACGCTTACGGCGCTCAAACTCGTGGGGGTGTGGCACCTCCTGGTGATCGCCGCGTTCAACTCCCTGGTGGCCTCCTTCGATATGCCGGCGCGGCAGGCGCTGACGCCGTCCCTGGTCGGGGAGGGGGAGGTCCTGCAGGCGGTCAGCCTGAATTCGCTCGCCTTCAACGGGTCAGGCGTGGTCGGCCCGGCCGTCGCCGGCGTCGTGATCAGCCTCATCGGGACGCATGGGGCCTTCTTCCTGAACTCCGTGTCGTATCTGGCAGTCATCGGAGCGCTGCTGGCGCTGCGCCTCCCGGCGGATGTGCCCCGGCTGGGTGCCTCCTTCCGCCAGGATGCGCGCGAAGGGCTGGCCCTCCTGGGGCGGCAGCGCGTGCTCCTGGTCTTGATGGGTCTGGTGGCGGTGATCAGTTTCTTCGGCCGGCCGTACATCCGCCTGATGCCCGCCGTGGCCCGCGAAATCCTGGCCGTGGGCCCGCAGGGGCTGGGTGTTCTGCAGGCCGCGCCCGGGATCGGGACCTTTCTGGCTGTGCTCGTCACCGGATGGAGCGCGGGGCGGATGGCGCGCGGCGCGCTGATGCTCAGCGCCGCCTTTGTCATGGGCGTCGCGGTGACCCTCTTTGCGCTCTCGACGTCATTCGCGCTGTCGGTGGCGCTGCTGGTCGGTGTCGGAATGAGTCAGTCCGTGGCGATGGCCGCAGGGAACACGCTGGTGCAGACCACGGTCCTCCCCGGCCAGCGCGGCCGGGCGATGGGGCTCTTCGGCAGCGTCGCGTTCGGCATGATGGCGCTGGGGACGCTGCCCGCCGGGTTCGCGGCGGGGGTGCTGGGCCTCTCCTGGGCGCTGGCCCTGGGGGGCATCGTCCTGATGACCGCGGTCCTCGCGCTCACCCTGGCCCGGCCGGGGCTCCGTCGCCTCTAGAGGCACAGCCGAGCACGGCGACGGATCAGGGCTCGAGCATCGCCTTCAACGGCAGCCAGTAGCTGTCCCACCACCCCTGCCGGATGTCCGCGTAGGCCGCTTCGGGCACACCGGACTGCGTGAAGGTAAGCCGGGTGCCGCCCGGCACGCGGCGGAGGGCGAAGGTCGCACGGGAGTAGTGGTCCCTGGGCCACCCGCGATTGTCCGACGTCCACGCCTGCACAATCTTCCGGTCCGGGAGGAGCGCCAGGTTGGTGCCGCGCAGCCACCCGTCATACGCCGAAAATCTGCCGCCGACCTTCCGGCTGATGCGCGCTGCCGCGCCGGTGAACCGCGCGTGCAGCCGCGAATCCATCAGCGCCTCGTAGACCTGGTGCGGCGTGGCCTTGAAAGTGATCGACTGCCGGATTGTCCGCATCCGCACAGGCTCCACCACCCTCGTCCGGATCTCCTGACCAGGTTCGGCGCCGGGGCGGAAGGTTCCGCCCGTCGGTGCGTATACTGGGGCCAGCACGTGACCTGGGGGTGACCGGTGGTGGTGTCGCGTTCCTTCGATCCCGCCTGCGTGTTCTGCCGGATCATCGCCGGCGAGGCTCCGGCCAGTGTCGTCTACCGCGACGACGCCACCATCGCCTTCATGGACATCCGCCCCGTGAACCCGGGACACCTGCTGGTCGTCCCACTGGCGCACGCCGCGTCGCTGGCCGATCTGCCCGCGGCGGACGGGCAGCGGATGTTTGCCGTCGCGCACCATCTCGCCGGGGCGCTGCGGCAGTCGGGCATCCGCTGCGACGGCGTCAACCTGTTTCTGGCGGACGGGGCCGCGGCCGGACAGGATGTCTTTCACACCCACCTCCACGTGCTGCCGCGGTTCGCTGGTGATGGGATCAGAGTGGCCACATTCGGCCGTCCTCCGGCCGATGCCCCATCCCGCGGCGACCTGGAAGAGATTGCTGCGGCCGTCCGCCGCGCGCTTGATGAGCCCAGGCGCGCCGCACCCTTACGACCCATCGACGCGTCCGAAGGCTAGCGTCGCGTTGATCCCGCCAAATCCGAACGAGTTGCTGAGGATGTAATCGACGCGGGCGGCCCGCCCCGCCTGCGGGATGTAGTCCAGATCGCACTGGGGATCGGGCGCGTCCAGGTTCAGCGTCGGCGGCAGGTAGTCGTGCCGCAGGGCCAGCAAGCAGAGGGCAGCCTCGATGGCACCGGTCGCCCCCAGCGCATGCCCGTGCAACGGCTTTGTCCCGCTCACCGGGATCCGGTAGGCGTGCTCGCCGAGGGCCAGTTTGATGGCCGCGGTCTCCACAGCATCGTTGAGCGGCGTGCTGGAGGCGTGGGCGTTGACGTAGCCGATCTGCTCGGGGTGCAGCCCCGCGTCCTCCAGGGCCAGGCGCATCGCCCGGGCGGCCTGGCGTCCGGACGGCAGCGGCGCGGTCATGTGGTGGGCGTCGTTACTGCTCCCGTACCCGAGGATCTCCCCGTAGATGGGCGCGTTGCGGCGGAGGGCGTGGCCGTACTCCTCCAGCACCAGAATGCCCGCCCCTTCGGCCATGACGAAGCCGTCGCGGTCGCGGTCGAAGGGCCGGCACGCCGTCGCCGGATTGTCGTTGCGCCTGGACATGGCGCCGATCATGTCGAAGGCGCCGAAGATGAGCGGCGCCAGCGGGCATTCCACACCCCCGGCCAGGAAGAGGTCGGCGTCGCCGGCCCGGATGGTCCGGAACGCCTCCCCGATGGCGATGGCCGCGGAGGTGCAGGAATCGGAGTTGGCGCTGGTCGGGCCCGTGATGTTGAACTCGATGGCGATGTTGCAGGAGGCCGACCCGGAGAAGACCGCCAGTGCCAGTGTCGGTTTGACGCGGCGGAGCCCTTCGCGCAGGTAGATCTCGTGCTGCTCCTCGGCGAAGGCGCCCCCGCCCAGGGCCGCGCCGATGAAGATGCCCGCCCGGTCGCGATCCTCGTCCTCCAGATGGAGCGCGGCGTCCTCGACGGCCTGACGGGCCGCCGCAACGCTGAACTGCGCGAAGCGGTCCAGGCGTCGCGCCCGCCTGGCGTCCATGTATTGCAGCGGATCGAAGTCGAGGACCTCCCCGGCGACCTGCGATCCAAACGGCGCGGGATCGAACCGGCTGATGCGGGTGATCCCCGACCCGGGGTGCCGCATGCCCGCGAACAGCCCCGGGGAGCCCGATCCCATCGGGGTCACGGCGCCGATCCCGGTTACGACCACGCGACGACGTTCCATCCCGTTACCCTCCCGCTTCCGCCAATTCTTTCATGCGCCGCAGGGTTCGGCCGGCGATCGGCGTGATGAACCCGCGGTCGACGATCCAGGCCAGCCAGCCCAGCAGCGGCGGCCAGCGTAGTTCGTGCCGGATGCCCACGCGCACTCCGCCCGGGCGCACCTGGAAGACCCATTCCACGGCCATGCCGCGGGTGGGCCCCCCGATGTGCGTGAACAGGATCCGCCGCTCCTCCGGCCGGACCTCCTGAACCGCCCGCCAGCGCACGGTGATCCGCCCGCGGCGGGCCGCCATCTCGGCGGTGGTGCGGCGCCCGCGGCGATCCAGGATGCGCACCCCGCGGTAGTGCGGGAGGCGGTCAGGCCAGCGCGCGATGTCCGCCGCCAGGGCGAAGACGCGCTCCCAGGGCGCGCCGATATCGATCACCGACTCGAGATGCATGATCGCAGCACCCGCGCGATGTAGTGGGGATTCAGCACCTCCCGGGCCGGCGCCGCGTCGGCGAGCACGCCGAGAAAGCGGGCGGCCAGGGCAGGGTCGCGCTGCCAGGCTCGGGCCAGGGGTTCGATCAATCTGGTCCGGGGCAGCCAGGACGCCAGATGCAGGATCGCCCGCAGGCCACCCAGCCGGTCCCGGTGCCAGCGTGCGTAGACCGCCAGCGCCGGCGCGGAGAGGTCTCTGCGCGCGAACGCCTGGGCGATCGCGTCCGCGGCCGCCAGGCCGCCGGTCACAGCAAAACTGACTCCCAGGCCGGTCAGTGGATCGGTGGTGGCGGCGGCGTCGCCGACCAGGAGGACCCCGTCGCCGGCGACCGGTCCCTGATGGGCAAAGAGCGGGCCGGTGGCCCGCAGAGGCCCCCTCGCCGAGGCGGCTCCGAGCCGGGGATGGAGTCGGGGGAAGTGGGCGAGGAATGTCGCCAGGGGAAGGGGATCGCTCCGCCGCCGGGCCAGGCCCGGGCGGAGCCAGGCGCGGGGCAGGACCATGGTAACGTTGGCCCGGCCGTCGGGGAACGACGAGACCCCGCAGTAACTCCCCGCGGCCAGGTGCATCTCCCCGAATCCGGGGTGACGGGGGAGGCCGCGGATGTACATCCCGACGGCGAACCAGTCCGCGCGGGGCGGCCGGCGGCGCCCTACGGCGCCGGCGACACGGGAGCGAAGGCCGTCCGCGCCTACCAGGAAGCGGGCCTCGACCATCCCCGCCTCTGTCCTGATCTGCCACCGCCGCTGGCGGGCGATGTGCTGCGCCGCGAGCGGCGCGCGCACGTCGGCGCCGGCGCGTGCGGCGGCCCGCAGGATGACGTCGTCCAGCACCGCCCGGCTCACCGACAACCCCGGCCCACCGGGAAAGCGGGCGAAGACCTCGCGTCCCTGTGGTGAGACGATGAGCATGCCGGCCAGACTCTGCCCGTGCGGAGCGATCTCCGCCAGCAGGTCCAGGCGGCGCAGAGCGTCCACGCCGAGGGGATGGACGAAGTCGCCGCAGAGTTTCTCCCGGGGGAAGCGCGCCCGGTCGAGCAGCACGACAGCGAGGCCGCGGCGGGCCAGCGCCAGGGCGGTGATGCCGCCCGCCGGACCGCCGCCGATGATCGCCACATCGGCCACCGGCGCCATGGCTCAGGTCCCCTGCACCAGCGCCAGCCGAAAGAGCGGATGGTGGTGGATCCGCGCGCCGTTCAGCCCGGCGGCCCGGGCCAGCGCGCGCACTTCGGCCGGGGTGTACGCGCGGAGGACGGAGAGCGGGCCGTCCGCGCGGGTGAGGGGGTTGCGGAGGAAGGCCAGCGCCAGCGCCCGGGCCCCCAGGTAGGCGGCGCGCGAGCGGATGAGGTCGGTCACGATCACTCCGCGGCGGCTGACCCGGGACAGTTCGACGAGCGCCCGCACCGCGTCGGCAGGCGCGAGGTGGTGCATCGCTGTGGTCAGCACGGCCACATCCACGCTGCGGTCGGCCAGGGGGAGCGCCCGCGCGTCGGCCCGGATCACGCGCACCTCCATGGCATCCGCGCAGTTGTCTCGCGCGATGACCGCGGTCGTGGGGTGATGGTCGATCGCGATCACACGCAGATCGAGACCCCGCCGCCGCGCCCACCCCACGAAGGCCCGCGGGAGATCGGCGCCGCCCGTGGCCACGTCCAGCACGGTCAGGTGGCGGTCGGTGGGGCGGACGAAGCGGGCCAGGTAGGCCAGGACCATGGCGTGGACCCCCAGGAGGCGGTTCAGCCGGGCGAGTTCGCGCAGGCAGCCTTCCATCATCGATCGAGGGTGCGCGCCCTCCATGCGTTCCACGATCTGGGCGCGCGGCGGGGGGTTCAGCAGCAGCATGGCTTCCGGGACTCTTCCCGATACTAGCGGGACCCGTGCAACGAACGTGTATCCCTTAGAGGCAGGGGAGGCGAGGCGGCGCAGTCGGGGAGAGGGCGCGGGCGGTGCGGGGCAGCGAGGATCAGTCGGCGGGCCGGCGCACGACCAGGAGCATCGAGGCCACGCCTCGCTGCGCGGATTCCGCGCGATTGACGACCCGCCCGCCGACGACCAGCGTGGCCGAGGACCCGCCGTCCAGGTTCATCGCTTCCACCGCGCCGAGGTCCTGCAGCAGCCGGGCCAGCTCAAACAGATTCATGCCCGAACTCCGCCGCGGCGACCGCTCCACGGTGACCAGGAGCACCTTCCCCGCCGCGGTGATGCCGACGGCGGAGCGCGAGGTGCGCGTGGTGCTGAACGAAGGCCCGAACTGTTCCCACCGGAAGGGAACGGAGATAGCCCCGGCGCGCACCAGGCGGGGGCCGCCGCCAAGCGCGTGCACGATCGCGCTGGGGCTGATGGCCAGATTCAACCGCACCCGCTGTCCCCGCACCAGCCGCTCCTCAATCAGCCCACCCTCTCCGGCGGCCGCGGCCAGGACATAGCCGTCCGCGGGGATCGGCACGCGGCCGGTGCGGAATTCCGTGACGGTGCCGTCCCGGACGACCGCGTGGATGCGCTGCGGCGGCGTCAGCGGACCATACTCCGGCGTGTACACGGCGACGCCGCCGCGGCGGGGCGGCCGGTTGACGGCCGAGACCGGAATCCGGCGGCCGCTGTCCGTTTCTACGGAGCCGCGGAACGTGAACGCCTGGATCAGGGGACGTCCCTCCGCGCTGATGGCGAAGACGGCGCGTCGCCCGATGGGCGTGGAGAGGAGCTTGCCGTCGATCATGACCATGCCGAGGGGTTGCCCGGTCCGGACCGTGAAGAACCCGCCGTTGATGGCCACCAGCGCGTCGTTGCGCGTGGCCGCCGCCCCGGTCGGCTCATTGCCCGGGATCGCGCCTCCGCCGAGCACCGGGCGCAGCGTGATCTGCGGGTCGGCCAGATCCACCTGCACGATGTGCGCGTCGGTCCAGCCGCGTCCGGTCTGTACCCGCCGGGCGGTATAGGCGACGCTCGGCGGGAGTGGCACCATGGCCCGCCACGCCGGCAGAATGACCACCGCAATCTTAAAGGGGTGGGCGCGCGTGTAGACCTTGTAGCGGCTGGCGCTGCGCAGGCCGACGGAGAGCCGCGTGATCTCCCGTTCCATCGGGAGCTGCCGGACCGTACCGACGCCGCCGGCATTGACGGTGATCTCCTGGGCGAAGGGTGCCGCGACCGGCCACAGGTCCACGATCAGGCGCCCTGCGCTCGTGGTCGCGCGGTAGCGGATGGGACGGTCCAGGTGGGCCACGATCTTGACCGCCCCATCCTGGGTCGTCCACCCCAGGTTCAAGAGGCGGGCCGAAGGCTCAGCCGGGCGCGCCGGAACTGGAAGCAGGAGGAGAAGCACCAGCAGGAGGGAGATCCGGGACACGATGTCGCTCCGATGACCGATCCGATAATCTCTGCCCAAAGTTGCCTCTTTCTACGACCCCCGCGGCCCGCTTTCCTGTCCCGCGCGGGGGGCGCAGATTCTTGCGAGAAAAAAAGCGCCCCGGCCCAGTGAGCCAGGACGCTGAAAGACTGTCCCGAGGGGACTAGCCCTGCATCCTCCTCAGGTGGGCCGGGGTTTGCATATCCATGCTCGGCCTCACCTCCTTTCTGTTCAGCCACCGGGAAACCGGGTGATGAACTATCCCGCACGATAACAGCCGGCCCCGGGCATGTCAACGGGTCGCGGTCCCGCCCGGCCGCCGCGCCCAGGCCAGGGTGATGGTGATCGTGCCGTCCGGTTCCTCCCGGACCTGGATCGCGTAGAACTCCCGCCGGCGCGCGTCGGTCAGGTACCGATCGTAGCGGCGTCCGGTCTGCTTCTGTGTCTCGTTGGTGAGGCTGGAGGTCCAGCCGCCCGGTTGGATCCCGGCGTAGAAGTCGCGCACCTTCTCGTACGGGGCGCGCACCCGCAGGTCAATGCGGGTCCAGACCGCGGGTCCGAAGCCGAACGCCGTCCCCCGGTGCTCCCCGCTGGCGGTCACCTCGGCGCCGGGATAGAAGGGGAGGATCCCCACCGACTCGGTGCGGGCACGACAGCCGGTGAGCAGCAGGGCCGCCAGCAGCAGAGCGATCCAGCGGATCATGGACGGAGGACGACGGGATCGCCGGGGTTCCGGATTCCGGCGCGCCCGCCGTCGCTCACTGAATACGCCGCAGGCCCCGGCGTCCCCTGGACGCAAGGGGAAACCGGGATCGTCCCGAATGCTTACCCCGGTGAAGGCGAGACCGCTGCTCGTGTACGTGCTGGCGGTGCTGCTCCTGGCCGGCGTGGGGCTGGGCGCGAAAGAACTTGCCCGCATCTCCTGGCTCGCCTACGTCAACTACGCCACACCGTTTGCCGCCCCGCTGGAGCGGGGGGCTCCCGGCCCGCCGCTCGCCCGGCGCGTCATCCTCATCGTCGTCGATGGACTGCGCGTGGACGCCTTCGACCGGATGAGCCTGGTGGAACGCTATCGTCCTCAGGCGTCGCACTGGCGCGTCTGGACCGGCGAGCCCTCCCTCTCCTATCCGGGATGGACGACGATCCTCTCCGGCGCGCCGTCTGAGATCACCGGCGTCACCACCAACTGGTTCAAGGGACCGGTGAAGGTCGACCACCTCCTGGCTGCCGCCCGCGCCGCCGGGATGTCCACCGCGCTGGCCGGAAACCCGGGGTGGGGAACCCTCTCCGGGGAGTACGGTGCCCTCTTCGCCGGAGCCATCGACGACTTCGTCGCGGTGCCCGATCCGCCGTATGGGGACAGGCCGGCCATCCACGACACCACCGTGGCCGTGACCCGGGCCGGCGAACGCTTCCTGGGAACCGCGGCGCCGCTCGTCGTTCTGCACTATCCCGCGCCGGACCTGATGGGTCACGGCTACGGTGCCCTGAGCGAGGCCTACGCTGACAGCGTGCGCCTCATTGACGAGGAACTCACCCAGCTCCTCGGGCGCGTCGATCTCCGGAGCACGACGGTGGTGCTCACCGCGGACCACGGGCACATCGATCGGGGCGGCCACGGCGGCTGGGAACCGGTCGTGCGGCGGGTGCCGCTGCTGTTCTTTGGGGCGGGGATCGTCCCGGGCGAGGGGTTCGAGGGCCGGCTGGCCGACATCGCCCCCACGATCGCCACCCTGCTGGGCCTGCCGCTGCCGGCGCACAGTATCGGCCGCCCGCTGATCGAGGCCCTCGCCGAGATCCCCGCGGGTCTGGAGGAACGCTGGGGGAAGCAGCAGGCGATTCTGTACGACGCCTACTCCATGGCGGTGCAGGGTCGGCATGCCGTGGTCTTCACCACACCGCTGGGGGGCGCCGATCCGGACGCGCTCCTGGCTGCCGCCGATGACCTCAACCGCCTCATGGCGGATTGGCGCGGACGCGCCCTGGCTCGTGACCAGCGCCGGCGCCTACCGGTCGCGGCGCTCCTGGCCGCCCTGCCGCTCGCTTACGTCCTGGTCCAACGCCCCCGGCGTGATCTTCTGCCCGCCCTGGCCGGGACCGTGGCATTCTTCGGGACCGCGCTCGGGCTCTTCTACGGGCGCGGCTACTACTTCTCGCTGAGCGTGATCAACCGCGAGGATCTGCTGCTGACGTTCTTCGAAGGACGGACCCTGGATGCCGCCGCGGCCGCCGTCGCCGGCGCCCTCGTCGCGGGGTGGTTCGCGCGGCGGCGGGGTCCCGCCGCCGGCGCGGTCGCCGGGTTGAGCACGGCCTACTTCAGCGCCTACGCCCTGCTCCTGCTGGTGCTCGCCTACCTGACGCGCTGGGGCATCAGGTTTCCCTACTACCTGCCGGACCTGCGTGAAGGATTCCGCTATTATGTCGGCCTGCTGGCGTTGACCCCGGTGGGGCTGCTGGCGGCGCCGCTGGTTCCCGTGAGTCTCCTGGGATACGGAGTCGGCCGCCTGACCGATCGGCTCCTGCGGCGGAGCAGGCCGGCCGCGGCCGGCCCGGCTACACCGGGTATCCCATCATCTGCAGCTGCTCCCGCCCGTCAGCGGTCAGCCGCTCCGGCGTCCACGGAGGACTCCACACAAAATCCACTTTGACGGTTTCCACCCCGACCGCCTGCAGCTTGTTCTCGATCTCGGCGGCGATGGCCGGTCCGATGGGGCACCCCATGGCGGTCAGGGTCATTTTGATCTGCACGCCGCCGTCCGCCTGCTGGAGGTCATAGATCAGCCCCAGGTCCCAGATGTTCACGGGGATCTCCGGGTCGTAGATCGTCTGCAGGATCCGGACCACCTCGTCCTGGCTCAGTGCCTCAGCCATGGCCTCCTCCGTTCCCCGGCGTCGGCGCAATCCTCTCCATCGCAGACGACAGCGCGGACGACTCGATTGTACCCGCGCGGCGGGAGGCCCTGCCAGGGGGGAGCCTGCAGCGGAGCGAAACCAGACACCATGAAGCTGTGGCTGCGGGTGCTCGTGCTCGTCCTGGTCATCGTGCTGCTGTTCCTCGGCCCCACGCTGGCGCGCTGGTACACCGACTGGCTCTGGTTCGGCGAGGTTGGCTACCGGCGGGTCTTCTGGGTGCCGCTGCTCTCCCGGCTGGCGGTGACCGCGGTGGTGGGCGCCGGGTTGTTCCTGCTCCTCTATCTGAATGTGCTCCCGCTGCTCGGGCGGCTGGCCGGTCCATCCGATATCATCGACCTGGTACCGCGGGGCCGGTTTCAGGTGCCCCGGCGCCTGGGCCCGCGGTCCGCCGCCCGGCGCGCGGCCGGGGCAATCGTCGCCCTGGTGGCGCTGCTGGCCGGCATCGCCGCCAGCCAGCACTGGACCATGTTCCAGCAGTTCGTGCACGCGGTCCCCTTCGGGGCGGCGGATCCGCTCTTCGGGCGGGACATCGGGTTCTTCATGTTCCGGCTGCCGGTCTACCAGTGGGCGGCCTCGTTCCTGTTCACCTGGCTGTTTGTCGCCCTGCTCATCGTCCTGATCGGCGCCTACCTGGATCTGGCGCCGCTGTTGATCCGCGGGTTGTGGAGCGTCCCCCTGCGCGTCCGTGCGCACCTCTCCCTCCTGATCGGCCTCCTGCTGCTTACCCGCGGCGTCGGGTTCTGGCTGGACACCTACGGCCTCGTCTATTCGCCCACCGGCGTGGTCACGGGCGCCGGCTACACCGACGTCCATGTGGTCCTCCCGGCGCTGCGTGTCATGGCGGTGCTCTTCGCCGTCGCCGCGGTGCTGATGTTCGCCAACGTGCGCCTGCGCACGATGCGCTTTGCCTTGCTGGTCCTGGCCCTGACGCTGGGGGCGTGGTTCCTCGGCCTGCGCGCCCTGCCGGGGCTGGTGCAGCGATTCCGCGTCCAGCCGAGCGAACTCACGTTGGAGACGCCGTACATCACGCGCAACATCCAGGGCACGCTGGCCGGCTACGGCCTGACGCGGATTCGGGAACGGGACTTCCCGGGCCGGCCGGTCAGTGTGGAAGACGTGGAGCGCAACCGGCCCACGTTGGAGAACGTGCGCCTCTGGGATTACCGGCCGCTCCTGACCGCCTACCGGCAACTGCAGACCCTGCGTCAGTACTACACTTTCACCGACGTGGACATCGACCGCTACCGCCTGGGTGGGATGCAGCGCCAGGTCATGCTGGCGGCGCGGGAACTGGACATCGACCGCCTGCCGCAGCCGGGGTGGGTGAACACGCACCTGGTCTACACGCACGGCTTCGGGCTGGCGCTGTCGCCGGTGAACCGGATCTCCGAAGAGGGGATGCCGGAATTGTGGGTCCGCGACATCCCTCCGCAGTCTGTCCCCGAGCTGACGGTGACCGAACCGCGAATCTACTTCGGCGAACTGACGGGCCAGTACGTGGTCACCAACACCGGGGTCCAGGAATTCGACTACCCGGCCGGCGATCAGAACGTCTACACGACCTACCGGGGCCGCGCCGGCATCCGCCTGTACTGGCTCAACCGGCTGGCCTTTGCCTACCGCTTCGCCGACCTGAAACTGGCGATCTCCGCGGACATCAGCAGCCGCAGCCGGCTGCTCTTCGGCCGGCACATTCTGGCCCGGGTCCAGCGCATCGCCCCGTTCCTGCGCTACGACCGCGACCCCTACCTCGTGGTGGCCGACGGCCGGCTGATCTGGATCATCGACGCCTACACCACCTCCGACCGCTACCCCTACAGCACCCCGATCCGGGCGCGGCTGAACTACATTCGCAACGCGGTGAAGGTGGTCATCGACGCCTACGACGGCACCGTGATCTTCTACCTGGTGGACCCCACCGATCCGGTGGCGCGGACCCTCGCCGGCATCTTCCCGGAGCTCTTCCGGCCGGCGCAGGCGGCCCCACCGGCCGTCGCCGCGCACTTCCGCTACCCGGTGGACCTCTTCGAGATTCAGGCGCAGGTCTACACCACCTTCCACATGCGCGATCCGCGGGTCTTCTACAACCGGGAAGACCAGTGGGCCATCCCCAACGAGATCTTCGGCAACAACGAAACCGTCCCGGTGGAACCCTACTACGTGACGATGCGCCTCGAGCCGCAGGCGTCCGCGGCGCCCGAGTTCGTGCTGATGCTTCCGCTGCGCCCGGCCGGCCCCGAGCGGGAGAACCTGATCGCCTGGATGGCGGCGCGCAACGACGCGCCGTACTATGGCCAGCTCGTCGCCTACCGCTTCCCCAAGCAGTCCGTCGTCTTCGGGCCGATGCAGGTCGAGTCGCGGATCAATCAGGAGCCGAACATCTCGCAGGCGATCACCCTGTGGAACCAGCAGGGCTCGCGGGTCCTGCGGGGCAACCTGCTGGTCATTCCCATCGAGGACGGCGTCCTCTACGTGGAACCCCTCTTTCTCCAGGCAGAACGCAGCCAGCTGCCGGAGCTCAAGCGCATCATCGTGGCCACGGGTGCCCGCATTCAGATGGCGGAGACTTTCGATGAGGCCCTGGCCGGTGTGCTGGGCCGCCGGCCCGTTTCGCCGACCGGGCCGGCCCCGCCCGCCACAACGGCACCGGGCCCACCAGGCCCATCCGGCCTGAGCGCGGCGGAGCGGGACCGGCTGATCGCCGAGGCCCTGGCGGTGTACCGGCGCGCACAGGAACGGCTCCGGGCCGGAGACCTCAGCGGGTACTCGCGGGAGATCGAGCGGCTGGGGCAGATTCTGGAGCGCCTGGCCACAGCGACGCGCTAGCCCGTCGGGGGGAGGGCGTCCGGGGTGAGGGCGACCAGGTCGATCTCGCGCCGAAGCCCCGCGCCGCCTGCAGGTCGTCGGAAGGATCGGCGGGGGTGTTGTTGGTCAGGCTGGGGTCGATGACGAAGGCGTGCGCCCATACCGGGAAGATCAGCGCCGCGGAGAAGCTCACGCGACGGCGAGGGTCGTGAAGGGAACCGTGCAGGGCGGGCCGCCGGCATAGCGCATCTGCAGCGCGTCCAGATCCATGAGCACGGCAAAGACGGTCTCCGAGCGCTCCTCCTCCGGCAGGCGGGGATTGGGATGGCGGCAGATGGAATCGGGGCGGCCCTCATGGTCCCGCAGGAGGTCCTCGAGATCCTCGGCGCTGAGAAGCCCGCGCGCGGTGCGTTCGCGCAGCAACACCTCCATCCGGTCGCAGCGCTGGTAGGTCGAGATTCGTTCTTCGCGCAGAGGCTGCCAGATCGCCAGGCGGTCCGGGTCGCGAAAGTGGTTGGCGTGGGCCAGGGTGCCGTCCACCGGCGCGATCGTGACGTGACCACCGGGGGAGGTCTCCACGTCCACGATCTCCTCCACCCGTCCCTCCGCGCTGCCCCGGCTCCCCCGGGCGATCAGGAAGTTGGCCGAGCAGGCGTGCGGACCCTCGGTGGCGTGGCGGACCGCGGCGGCGAAGTCCCGGCTGCGCAGGATCGCGGCCGTCCGCAGGTGGAAGGGGACGCCCAGCATGCTCCAGTCATCGAGGTTACTGAGCAGCCCGTTGATGACCAGGCCGATGCCCGCGGAGTTTAGGCCGATCTTGCCCCCGGCGATCCCGGCCTCCGTGAAGGCCAGGATGCGCAGATCCCCGTCCGTGATGTCGAGCAGGGCCCCGCGCACGCCAGGGATCCAGTCCCAGGTCTGTCCGATCCAGAGGTGGCCGTCCGCGGTGACCTGCCGTGCCGCCGCGAACGCGGTGCAGTCCCCCGCGGCCTCGGCCATGCCGATGGCGGAGTAGGCACTGTACATGATCTCGTAGCGGGCATTGAGCATGGTGATCTCGCCCAGGGGCCGACCGCTGGCTTCGGCGATGCCCTCCATGGTCTCCCGGTAGGCCGGACCGTGGCGCGTGAAGACCTCCAGGTACGCCGCCGCGCGGCGTTCCACCTCCGCCTGCGGCAGCCGGGCATCGGTGGCGAAGCGGTGGAGGTAGAGCTCGACGTTGTGCCGGATCTCCTCCCGCAGCGCCTCGCCGTGCTGGCAGCCCTGCTCGCGGGGCGTCCCCCGCAACTCGACGACCGGCAGCGTGCTCATCACGTGAACGCGCGCTCCATGACGATCGCGGCCGGCTGGCGCTGGAAGCCCAGGCGAATGTTGATGCTCAACATCGGCTGATTCTCCGAATCGTTCCAGGTCTTGATGCGCCGGACGCCGTGCGTCTGCGCGTACTCGATGGTGTTCAATTTCAGCGCCCAGGCGATGCCGCGCCCCATGTAGTCGGGATCGGTCGCCGTCAGGGCCTGGAGGAGCGTTTCCGGCTCTTCACTCTTGGCCAGCCAGGAAACGCCTGCATAGCGATCGCCGTCCCTGGCGATGAAGAACGCGTCGGGCAGACGGCCGGGGCTCTCCATGATCCACCGCCGGAACATCTCGAACGGCACGTCCGTGGGCAGATCGGGCAGCGGCATGTGGCGGACCGCGGCGCTGACCAGCGTGTAGAGCCGGTCCAGCGACGCCGGTTCCCGCTCCAGTTCCTCGGCCAGGGTCGTCAGCACGATCCCCTGGGATCGCACGCGCTCCCAGCGGTGGGCCAGGGTGGCCAGGTCCACGGTGTCCACGGGCAGGATCGATTCCCAGAGGCGCCGTTTTTCCACGAACCCGCGTCGCTCCGCGAAGGCGACGCCGTGAGGGTGCTTCTCCTGAACCATGGTCCGGGCCAGCACGGCGCCCCGGCTCGTCAGCCGGTCGACCAGCCACTCCCAGAGCCGGTTCCCGATCCCGCGCCGCTGCACCTCAGGGTGCACGCTCAGGCCGACTTCGTACTTGTCAGGGTGAAACATCTCGGGGTTGTGGCCCATGCTGGCCACCCCGACCACGCGGTCGGTGCTCGGGTCCACGGCCACCTGCCGCTCGCGGTAGTACCGCTCGGTATCCAGCGCGTCCCACTGAAAGCGCATCCGCTCCAGGGAGGTAGGATTGTCCGGGAAATTGGCGTTGCGGATCTCCCGCGCAGCCGGAAAGTCGGTCGCGGGATCAAACACCCGGAGACGGACGTCCATCCGGACCTGGGCCATCCGGTTCACCTCGCGGTGGGCGCTTCCGCGGGTTCGCCCAGCCGGTTCTCAAAGGTGATCCAGGCCGGCTGGCGCACGAACCCCAGCTTCTCGTTGATGCGCAGCATGGGGGCGTTCAGCGTGTCGTTCCAGGTGCGGATCTCGCGAATCCCGTGCCGGCGGGCATAGTCCACCGTCCGCAGCTTCAGCGCCAGCGCCACCCCGCGCCCGCGGTGTGCCCGCCGCGTGCCGGTAATCCCCTGGTACAGCACGTCGGCGAGTCGGTCGCTGGTGAACATGTTGCTCTCCGCCACGTACTGCCCGCTGGTGTCCCTGGCCAGGAAGTGCGCGTCGGGCAGCCAGGAGGGATTGTCTACCAGCCGCCTCATATGCTCCGCCAGCGGCAGCGGCGTGTAGATATCTACCCGCGGCACGTCCTCGCCGACCTCGAGGTCCAGGTCGTACAGCTTCTGCATCCATTCGGCATCGCGTTCGCGCTCCCGGGCGACGGTGGTGATCTCGAGACCCTCGACCGCGCGTGTCGCCTTCTCCAGGAAGGGTGCGGGGTCGAACGCGGCAACATCCAGCCGGGACTCCCAGGCGCGCCGCTTCTCCACGAACCCGCGCCGCTGCAGGAACTGGATACTCTGCGCGAAGGTCTCCCTGGTGTTTGCCCACAACAGGACAGGATCCAGGGGAGCCATCCTGATCCGCAGTTCATCGTAGAGCCGGCTTCCCACCCCCCGGCCCTGGTGCGTCGGGTGCACCATCACGTCGATCGAAAGTTTCTGTGGGTCGTAGGCGTAGGGATCGTGGTGGTACTCCGCGACCCCGAGCACCTGCCCCTGGGCCTCGGCCAGGAGACGCTCCCACGTGATGCCGGGTGCCGTGAACCGGGAGTCCCAGTGGCGGACCTCCTCCTCGGACCAGGGGTAGTCGGGGTAGACGGCGTTGCCCAGCGCGACCACCGCGGAGTAGTCCTGTTCCCCGAAGGCGCGGATACGGATGATGCCGGTCTCGAGTTTCACGTCTTCCCTCGCTGACCCGGGCGGTGTCAGCCGGATACTAGTCCCCGCCCCCGGTCGAATCAAGCCCCCGGGTTTGGCCGGTGGGAGGGCTAGCGGTACACCGCCAGGCGCGAGGTGGCGGCGGCCACCCGGTCCAGGCGGACGGATACGCCCAGGCCGGGGCCGGTCGGCACCGCGATCGTGCCGTCCGGTCCCAACTGCACCGGAGGATCGATGAGGTCTTCCTCGTAGTAGCGGTCGCTGGCGGAGAGGTCCGCCGGCAGCGTGAAGTTGGGCAGGCTGGCCAGGGCCAGGTTGGCGGCCCGGCCCACGCCGGTCTCCAGCAGCCCGCCGCACCAGACCGGAATGCCGCGCTCCTGGCAGAGATCGTGCACGGCGAGGGCGGCGCTGAGCCCGCCCAGACGGGCCTGCTTGATGTTGATGATCCGGCAGGCGCCGATGGCCAGCGCCTTGCGGGCGTGTGAGGGTGAGACGATGGATTCGTCCAGGCAGATCGGCGTGCGCAGGTCGGCCTGCAGCGCCGCGTGATCCACCAGGTCGTCCTCCTCCAGCGGCTGTTCGATCAACAGCAGCCCGTAGCCGTCCAGGGCGCGGAAGACGCCGGCCTCCGCCAGGGTGTAGGCGGAGTTGGCATCCACCTGGAGCACGATGTCGCCGAAGACCTCGCGGATACGCGCCACCACGGCCACGTCCCACCCCGGCTTGATCTTCACTTTGATCCGCCCGTAGCCCAGGCGAAGGAAGTGCTCGATGCGCTCGAGCAGCCGGCCGATCGCGGGTTCGATTCCCAGGCTGACCCCGACGGCGACGTGGTCGCGGCTCCCGCCCAGCAGGGTGTGGAGGGGCCGGCCCACGGACTGCGCGTACAGGTCCCAGAGCGCCGCCTCCACACCCGCCTTGGCCATATGATTCCGGCGGATGCCCGCGACCAGCGGGAGAAAGGCGCGAGGATGATCGAGGTCGCGGCCGAGGACCGCGGGCACGATGAACCGCTCCAGGACATGCCAGGCGGTGCCGACGCATTCCTCGTTGTACAGCGGGGCCACCTCCGCCGGCACTTCTCCCCAGCCCTCGGCGCCGTCGCTGAAGAGGCGCACGAGCAAACACGTGTGGGCCTCCTGGCGCCCGAACGACGTTTCGAAGGGAAAGCGCAGAGGCAGGCGGACCTCCCGCACCTCGACGGCTTCAACGCGCATCGGCGCTCCTCAGGATGTACTGTCCCACCGCACCGCCTCGCACGAAGTCCACGGCGACATACCCGCGTGCAAAACACCTCTGGAACGCGGCGCGCGCCTGGATCCGCCACTCGCGGGCCAGACCGAGGTCGCTGCGGCGTAGCGCCGAGAAGTCGCTGGGCACCCCCAGCAGCACGGACGGGGCCTCCGGCGCCGCGGCCGGGAACACCGGGCGCGGGGGATCGCCCGACGCCGCCAGGATCGCGGAAACTCCAGCGATGTCGGCCGGCGGCTCCGGCCGCGCCGCCTGCAGCCGGCGGACCACGTCGGGGGAGTTCAGCGCCCAGTCCACTTCCAGCCGGTCGCTGTCCACCCCGCGGTTCAGGTCGTCGGCCATCTCGCCGTAGTAGTTCACCAGGTACCGCTCCGCGCGGACCCCCAGCCGGTGCAGGTTGAAGTACGCGTTGGTGCCCTGCAGTGGATCGAAGGTCCAGACCATCCAGTCCAGGCCCCGGGCCAGCGCCGCCTCCCGCTGGGCCCGCTTCAGCTGGAAGCCGACCTCCCGCCCACGGTACTCCGCCAGTACACCGGCCATGTGGGAATAGAACAGCGGCCGGCCCTCCCGCCGTCCCACGAACCCGTAGCAGAATCCGATCATGCGGCCGTCCGGCAGAAAGGCGCCGAGCACCACGCCGCCCGCAGCGACGATGGCCAGGAGTTGGTGGGCGGGCACGATTTCCCGCTCGGAGGTGCCCCAGATCACCTGCTGGAGGTCCTCCACGGTCCGGAGGGCGGGCAGATCGCTGACCGCCCGAATGGCGATGGCGTCCACAAGGATTACTCTATCGCCGGCACAAAGACTGTCCAGGTACTTTCTGTGGGCCTGGATTCTCCGGAGGTGTCTCGCGTGGACGCCCTGCGCCAGTATGTGCGTGATCGGTCCGAACCGGTGCTGGACGACCTGAAGACCCTGTTGCGTCAGCCGTCCATCGCCGCCTCGGGCGAAGGCATCGCCGAGTGTGCGGCGCTGGTGGCCGGATTGTTCGCCCGCGCCGGGGCGGACGTCACGGTGCTCCGCGCCGATGGGGCGGCTCCGCTGATCGTCGCCGACTTCGCGGGTAGACGCGAGCGTACGCTGCTCTTCTACAACCACTACGACGTCCAGCCGCCCGATCCGCTGGAGGAATGGACCACCCCGCCCTTCGATCCCACGGTGCGCGACGGCAACCTCTACGCCCGCGGCGCCGCCGACAACAAGGGCAACCTGGTGGACCGCCTCGCCGCGGTCCGGGCCCTGCAGGCGGTGCGAGGTGGATTACCTTGCCGGGTCCGGTTCATCATCGAGGGCGAAGAGGAAATCGGCAGCCTGCACTTTGAGCACTACATCCGCGAGCACCGGGAGCTCCTGGCCGGCGACGCCTGCGTCTGGGAGTTCGGCGAACGCGACATGCACGAGCGCCTGGTCCTGAACGCCGGGGTCAAGGGGATCTGCTATCTGGAGTTGAGTCTGGAGGCCACCGCCCGCGACCTGCACTCTTCCCTCGGCGCCATCGTCGAAGGCGCGGCCATGCGCCTGGTCTGGGCTCTGGCCACGCTGAAGGATCCGGCAACGGGGCGCGTGCGCGTGCCCGGGTTCTACGACCGCGTCCGGCCGCCCGCGCCGGAAGAGGAGGCCGTGGTGCGGGCCTTGCCCTTCGACGAAGCTGAGCGCAAGGCCTATTACGGGGTGACGACCTTCATCGGTGGCAAGACCGGCCACGCGGCGCAGGCGGACCTCTACTTCAGCCCGACCTGCACGGTCTGCGGGTTCGCCAGCGGCTACACGGGACCGGGGAGCAAGACCGTCCTGCCCCGGCGCGCCGGCGCCAAGGTGGATTTCCGCCTGGTGCCGGATCAGGATCCCGCAGAGGTCACCGAGCTGGTGCGCCGGCACTTCGCGGCGCAGGGGTTCGGCGAAATCGGCGTGCAGCTGCTGGGTGGTGAGCGGGCCTACCGTTCCTCGCTCAACGACCCGTTCATCCAGTTGGCCGCGCGGGTCGGCGCGGAAGCCACGGGCCGGCCCGTCCTGCTGAAGCCGACCTCGGCGGGGACCGGGCCGATGTACCCGGTGGGGACGCTGCTGGAGGTGCCGATTATCAGCCTGGGGGATGGCTACTGGGGCAGCCGCGGCCATGCTCCCAACGAGCACATCCGCCTCGCCGACTTCGAGGAGACGATCTACCTGATCGCGCGCCTCATTGAGGCCTTTGCCGAGATGTAGCACTGACGGGAACCTGCCGGGGCAGGAGAGGTCCCGACCTACTCGACCGTAATTTCCCAGACGATCTGCGTGAGGGGGTTGAGCCGCAGGACGACCGGCGTCCCCGGGCGGATCTCGTCGCGGGTCCTGGCCCGCCCCGACACGACCAGGTCGAGGTGCAGGGTAAAGGCGGAACCGTCCTGCAGGGTGATCGTGCGCAGGGTGATCAGGGTGACGACGCCCCGGACCTCTCGGTAGGCCGCCCGCACCGTCGCGGCCTCGAGGCGCGCGTTCACCACGGCGACGATCTGGTCGCCCGGCCGGAGTTCCCGGATGTTCACCGAGCCGCCCGCGCCCGTCGTGGTCTCCCGCCGCAGGATCGAGGTCTCGGCGGTGACGACGATGACATGGAGCAGCGTGCCCGCCAGGACGTGGAGGCGACCCTGCTCGCCTTCCACGCGCAGCAGGGTCCCTTCGATCGTCTGCGCGGTGGCTGCCGGGGACGGCAGGGGCGCGGCCGTGAAGATCTGCACGGTGCGGGTGCGCTCATCCCAGTCGACCCGGGCCCCCAGCGCCTCGCTGACGAAGCGGAGCGGCACCATCGTGCGCCCGCGGACCGCCAGCGGCGGCACATCCAGCAGCACGATCCGATCGTTGATGCGGGCTTCCCGGCTGCCCAGCCGCAGGATGACCGTCACCGCCTCGCGGGTGGCCGTAACGGTCTGGGCCGCCGGGTCGAAGGTCACCCGCGCGCCCAGGCGCTCGAACACGCCCCGCAGGGGCACCAGCACGCGCCCCTCCACCTGAACCGGGGGAACGTCGAGGATCAGCACGCGACCATCGATAAGCACCGTGATCGCCGGCTGCGCCGCCGTGGGAACGCCGGCCAGCAGGGCCAGCAGAACCGCCGCAGCACCGATCCTCATTCCGACTCTCTCCGCTCGGCCTCCGCGTACATGCGGGCCCGCAGCGTTTCCAGGGCGGGGCTGAGCCGCACGGGATAGGCGGCGTTCCCGCGCCGCGCGCGCAGGGCCGCCGGCAGCTGCTCCACGCGGGCCCGGCACCGCGCGCGCATCTCGGGCAGCCGGTCCGCCGCCACGGCGCGACCGCCGCGCATCACCTCGACCAGGAGCGGCGACGCATCCCCGCTGGGCGGTTCGTCGGCCAGGGCGATCGTATCCTGGTGAAGGACTCCCGCGCCGTCGGTCTGCCGCCAGACCTGTTTGCGCCCGGGCAGCGTGGCCTTCCCCGTGCTGAGTTTGACCCGGTAGCCGGCGGCGTCTTCCACCAGCTTATAGACGCCCTCCACGAAGGGGGCGTCGGCGGAGGTGCCGAGTTCGGTCCCCACGCCGAAGGCGTCGGCGGCCGCTCCGGCGGCCAGGAGGTCGGCTATCTTGTACTCGTTCAGGCCGCCGCTCAGGACGATCTGAACATCGCGCAGGCCCGCCTCATCCAGCAGCGCGCGCACGCGGAGACTGTCGGCGGCCAGGTCTCCGCTGTCGATGCGCACGCCGCGCAGGCGCGCTCCGCGCGCCGCCATCTCCCGCGCCACTACCACGGCATGGCGCGCCCCCTGCAGCGTGTCGTAGGTGTCGATGAGCAGGATGGAATTGTCGGGGAAATCGCGGGCGAAGGCGCGGAAGGCGTCCAGTTCATCCTCAAACGACATCACATAGGAGTGGGCCATCGTCCCGTAGACCGGGATGCCGTAGAGCTGCCCCGCCAGCACACAGGACGTCCCCGCGCACCCGCCGATATACGACGCCCGCGCCACCTTCACGGCGGCGTCCGCGCCGTGGTCGCGCCGCGGCGAGAAGTCGATCACCGGCCGGCCCTCGGCCGCCAGCACCACGCGGGCGGCTTTGCTGGCGATGGTGACCTGGAAGTTGAGGGTATTGAGCAGGAAGGTTTCGATGATCTGGGTTTCGATCCGGGGGGCGGTGACCTCCAGGAGAGGCTCGGCCGGGAAGAAGATCTCGCCCTCGGGGATGGCGCGCGCGGTCCCCGTAAAGCGAAAGTCGCGGAGGTAATCCAGGAAACCCGTACTGAACTGGCCGAGCGAGCGTAGGTAGCGCAGCGCCTCGTCGTCAAAGCGCACGTGCTCCAGGTAGTGGAGCACCGGCTCGAGGCCGGCGCTGACCAGGAAGCTGCGGTCGGGCGGCAACTCCCGGACGAAGACGTCGAACGTCGCCGGCCCGTTCATTTCCTGCCGGAAGTAGCTGTCCGCCATCGTCAACTCGTAGAGGTCCGTGAGCAGCCCCATGTTTTGGGGCGTCAGAAAGCCGAAGGCGGGATAACCGGGCATGACTGGGGACGCTACAGCCAGCCCGCCCGCCGGAAGAGCAGCAGCATTCCTGCGGCCAGGACACCCATGGTCCCCAGGATGATCCAGAAGCCGTAGGGCCAGTCGAACGACGGGAACGGGGCTGTGAAATTCATCCCGTAGATTCCTGTGATCACGGTCGCGAGCGCGAAGATGGCCGTGATCACCGTGAGGACCTTCATGACCTCGTTGAGCCGGTTGCTGATCAGGGTCAGGTAGATCTCCATGGCGCCGGCGATCAGGTCGCGGTGGGTGTCGATCTCGTCGGTGATGCGCAGCACATGGTCGTAGATATCGCGGAAATAGAGGACGACCGCCTCGGTGACGAGCGCGGTTTCCCGCCGCATCAGGACATTGAGCGTGTCCCGCAGCGGCACGACGTGCCGGCGGGCCACGAGCAGCGCGTGCTTGACGCGGAAGATCTGGCTGAGCGCCCGCGCCGTCGGGCGGCGGAAGAGCTGGTCTTCCAGCCGCTCGATGTGCTCCTCGACCCGGTCCAGGACCGGGAAGTAGGTGTCGACGACCGCATCCAGGATGGTGTACAGGACGAAGTCGGCGGAACGGCGCAGGCGGCCGGGCGCCCGGGCCAGGCGCGCCCGGGCTTCCTCCAGGGCGGCGGCGCCACTCGCGCTCACCGTCACCACGGCGCGGCCCCGGAAGAAGATGTCCACTTCCTCCAGGATCAGCCGCGCGCCGTGATTGTGGCGGGCGGCGTGGACGGTCAGGAACAGGGTGTCGTCGTACGCTTCGATCTTCGCGCGTTGGCCGGTCTTCTGCGCGTCCTCCACGGCCAGCGGATGGAAGTGGAAGACATCGCTCAGGGTCTGGAGATCCTCCGGGCGGGCCCGGTCCAGCGTGACCCACAGGGCCTGCCCGTCTCGCTCGAGGAGTGCCGGCAGCGGTGCAGCGGGGTCGCCGACGATGTCCTCTCCCCGGTAGACCGTGATCTGCATGGCGTCACTCCAGGTTCGCCACGGCGGCGCGCTCTACCTCGGGGGGAAAGAGGTGGATCCCCGGCGGGTAGTCACGGTGGCGGTGGACCATGAAGCGGATGCCCTCCACCATCAGGGCAGTCGTCAGATCGAAGGCATCGTAGGGGTCGCCGGGTCCGGCGGCCAGGTTGAACATGGCCCCCCCGGCCAGCAGGTAAACCCGCCGGGCGCCGTCGAGGTCAACGGCTTCGATGTAGGGACGCACGGTCGTCGTCGGCCGGCGGCGCAGCGCGGCCACGTCGATCTCCGCGCTGGAGTGCCCGGCGTTCAGCAGGATGGCGTCCGGCCGCAGCAGGGCGAACTGCTCGGGTCCCAGGACACGCTCTCGTCCTGTGGCCGTGACGATCACCTGCGCCGCCGGCAGCGCCTCGCGCAACGGCTGCACCAGGCAGCCCTGGTGCCGCGCCTCGACCTGCCGGCGGGGGTCGGGGTCACTGACCGTGACGACGGCGCCCAGGCGCTGCGCGTGGTCGGCAATGCCGCGGCCGACGGGCCCGAAGCCCAGCACCAGCACCCGCCGCCCGTACAGCATCAGACTGGTCACGTTCAGGAAGGTGGTCCACACCATCAGGCCGACCAGATGGCGGTTGTGCACTCCCTGTTTCAGCGGCAGTCCATCCCAGTTGAAGACCGGGAAGGGCAGCGGCAGTTCGGCCAGGCGCCGTAATCCCGTGCCGGTGGCTTCCATGCCCGCGCGCACTCCCGCGGCCGCGTCGGGCCGGGTTCCCACCAGATGCGCGGTGACGTCGCCGCCCATCTCGCTGATGAAGGCGGGGCGCTGCTCAACCGCCCAGTCCAGGGCAGCCCGGCGGTCCGCTGCGTCCATGCCGCAGGCGGCGCGGACCTCCACGCCGGCCCGCGCGAGGCGGGCGACCACCTCGTCGCGCGTCGTGGCCGGGTTGGCGCCCAGCAGGAGCACACGCGCACCGGTGCGCTCCAGCCCTTCGAGCACGGGGATCATCTTCAGGTCCAGGTGCACGCACAGGCAGAACGTGTGCGCACGCCAGTCTTCCCCCGCCAGACCTTCGGCCGCCCGCCGGGTCAAGGGGATGTGCGCGCGCAGCCAGGCGAGGTCGGCGTCGAGGCCCATCTAGTTGCCGAGCAGTGTGCGCAGGTCCGAGATCACATCCGGGGGATTGAAATCAGGATTGTAGTACCCCAACACGCGGCCCTGCGGGTCGATCACCAGGATGGGCGCGCCGTGGTCGATCCGCCCGGGCCTGGACGAGGGGCGGACCGGAATGCGGTAGGACGCCACGACCTTGGTGACGACGGCGGGCCGGCCGCTCAGGAAGTGCCAGCCGGAGTGATCCACCTTGAACTTGGCCGCGTAGGCTTTCAGCACCGCGGGCGTGTCGCGCTGCGGGTCGAAGGTCATCGTCAGCAGGACCGCTTTCGTCCCAAACCACCGGCGTTGCTGGAGTTCCTGCTGTACCCGGACGAGCTTGGCCACGGTCAGCGGGCAGATGTCGGGGCAGTGAGTGTAGATGAAGCTCAGGAGCACGTACCGTCCCCGGAACTGCCTGAGGCGAATCGTCGCGCCGTCCTGATTGGTGAGGGTGAAGTCGGGTGCGACCGCCGGGGCCTGCCCCGCAGCCGGGCGCGGGAAGGGTACGAGCGCGCCCACAAGCACCAGCAGCAGCAGAGCCAGCCGGGGGCGCATGACACTCATCGCGCTTCCACTATAACATTCCGCTGCGCCCCGCCAGTTCCGTGGCGCGCGGGGACCGACTACAATAGCGGCATGTGCCATCGATCCGGTTTCCGAATCTTCCTGCTGATTGTCCTGCTGAACGCGGTCCCGGCGGGTGGGGTGGCGCCCTTCCCGGATGTCACGGTGCGGCCGGCGCCGGTGGTAGCCGCCCCGCGTACGGAGCGCTACGTCATCGTCTCCGCAGACTCCCAGGTGATCTACCGCGTGGGGGAGACACTCTTCAATGAAAACAACCGATTCAACCTCGCCGTGGGGATCACGCAGGTCGTGCGGGGGGAGATCGTCGTCGATCGTGCCAATCCCCCGACCAGCCGGATCGGCACCATCAGCGTGGACATCAGCCAGTTCCGCTCCGACAGCAGCCGGCGGGACCAGGCCATCCGCCAGCGCTGGCTGGAATCGGCGCGCTACCCCATCGCCGAGTTCACACCGACCGCCATCCGTGGCCTGCCCGCGGCGCATGTGGAGGGGCGGGAGGTCAACGTCGAGATCACCGGCAACCTGAAAGTGCGCGAGGCGGTCCGGCGGACCACCTTCGCCGCCACCCTGAAGCTGGAGGGTGATACCCTGACGGGGACGGCCACCACCCAGGTCCTGATGACGGACTTCGGATTCGACCCGCCGGCCATCTTCGGCATCCTGCGCGCGGAGAACGAGGTCCGGCTGGAATTCCGGTTCACGGCCCGCCGCGCTCCCTGATGGCGGGCGCCGGCCTCCGCGAGACCGCGGTGCGGTCCAACGTCCTGGTCTGGACGCTGGGCGGCGAGACGATGCGCACCGGCTACGGGACCAACTGCACAGCGGTCTGGGGACGGGACGCCGTTCTGCTGGTGGACCCCCTCATCGCGCCGGCGCATGCCCGGATGGTCGAGGACGCCCTCCGCCGGCACACCGACGCGCCGGTTCGCCTGCTTGTCCTGACCCACCACCACACCGACCATACGCTGGGCGCGGCCTGGTTTGCCCGCCGGGGCGCGACGGTGATTGCCCACCGGGCCTGCCGTGAGGCGATGGCGGCGCAGCATCCGGCCCTGATCGCCTCACGCCGGGCCAACCCGGAGGTTGCCGACCTCTTCGCCGACGCCGAGCCGGTCCTCCCCACGGTGACGGTGGACGCGGGAGTGACGCTGGACGCCGGCGGGGTCGAGGTGGAGGTCTGGCACGCCGGGGTGGGGCACACGCCGGGCGACGTCTTCCTCTTTCTTCCCGGCGAGCGGGTGGCGATCTGCGGGGATCTGGTCTGGTCGGGCTATCACTTCAACTATGAAGATGCGTCCATCCCCGGCGCCCGCGCGGGACTGCGCGCTCTCAGGGCCCTGGACGCGGAGACGTTCATCCCCGGCCACGGGGAGGTCGGCGGGCCGGAACTCCTGGACGCCCAGGCCGCTTATCACGACGCCGTGGAGGCCGTGGTACGCGAGGGAAGGGCGAATGGTCAGGATGATCGGGCGATCGGCGCCGCGATCCGCGCCCGCTTCCCCGACTATCAGCTGGGCATCGTTATCCCCAGCGCGGTAGCCCGCTTCACAGCCTGACGAAGCACGGCCACCCGCCCAAGACCTGAGCCGGTCGGCGCCGCGGGCCCGCCGCTATCAGCCCAGGCGGATCGCCACCATCTGGATGTTCGTCATCTCTTCCATGGCGAAGCGGACGCCCTCCCGGCCCAGGCCGCTGCGCCGGTTTCCCCCGTAGGGCATGTGGTCGGCGCGGAAGACGGGGGTATCATTGATAATGACGCCGCCGAAGTTCAGCCGGCGGATGGCCTGGAAGACCCGCTCCAGATCCCGGGTGAAGACTGCGGCCTGGAGACCGTACTCCGTGGCGTCCGCCTGCCGCAGGGCCTCGGCGAAGTCAGCGGCGGCGATGACCGAGGCCACCGGCGCAAAGGCCTCCTGCGCGACGACCTGCATCTGCGGCCGGACATCGGTCAGGACGGTGGGCCAGTAGACGGGTCCCTCCCGGCGGCCTCCGGTCAGGACGCGGGCGCCGCCGCCGCGGGCCTCCCGGACCCACCCGTCGATGCGCTCGGCTTCGCCGACGTCAATCATCGGGCCGACGTCCACCCGCTCGTCCAGCGGATCACCCACCACCATCGCTTCACTGGCGGCCACGAAGCGTTCCGTGAACGGCTCGTAGACGGTGCGCTCGCTGTAGATGCGCTGCACGGAGAGACAGACCTGCCCGGAGTTGTAGTAGGCGCCGACGGCGCAGCGCCGGGCCACGAAGTCGAGGTCGGCGTCCGAGGCGATGATGACCGGTGAGGTATTGCCAAGTTCGAGGGTCACCTTCTTGATCCCGGCGATGGCGGTGATGCGCTCGCCCACCGCCGGGCTCCCGGTAAACGTGACCTTGCCCACGCGCGGGTCGGTGACCAGCCACTCGCCCACCGTTCCGCCCGGCCCCGCGATCAGGTTGATCGCGCCCGCCGGCAGCCCGGCGTCCGCCAGGGCCCGGCAGAGCAGCAGGGCGGTCAGCGGGGTCCAGGTCGCCGGTTTCAGGACCACGGCGTTGCCCGCGGCCAGGGCGGGGGCGACCTTGTGCGCCACCAGGTTCAGCGGGAAGTTGAAGGGGGCGATGGCCGCGATAACGCCCACCGGTCGCCGCACCCAGAATCCGAAATACCCTTCGCCGGCGGGCACGCCGTCCAGCGGCACCGTCTCCCCGTGCAGCCGGCGCGCCTCCTCCGCGGCGATGGTGAACGTGATGATGCCGCGGTCGACCTCGATGCGGGCGTACTTGAGGGCTTTGCCGGCTTCGGCGGCGATGGTGCGCGCGAACTCCTCGCGGCGCTCCTGGATGAGCGCCGCCGTGCGCCGGAGGATGTCACTGCGCCGGTGCGCCGGCATCGCCGCCATGACCGGCGCAGCCCGGGCGGCCGCGGCGACGGCGGCGTCCACCTCCTCCCGGCGGGCCGTGGGGAGCGTGCCGATGACCTGGCCGGTGTACTTGTTGCGCACCTCCACGGGCGGGCCGCCCTCGACCCACCGCCCGTCAATGAAGAGCCTAGCCTCCAGAACTGCTGCCACTGGCATCCCCTCACATCTCGCTGGGAATCGCGTCTCCCGTGCGTAGGGCGATTTCGGTCGGGTCTTCCGCGAATCCTTGTGGCGGATCGGCGCCGGTTCTCGAGCGCACCACGGTGCAGGGTCTGGCCGTCCTCCGGGCGTAAATACACGAGGTCCCCTGGAGGTGGATGGATGGCGGAGGTGCGGGTCGGCGATCGGGCCCCGGATGTGACGCTGGTGAATGCGGACCGCCAGCCGGTCCGACTCTCTGAACTCACCGGCCCGCCGCTCGTGCTGGCCTTCTTCCCCGGTGCCTACACCACGGTCTGCACCCGGGAGATGTGCACCTTCCGGGACAGCCTGGCGGACTTTGAGGTGACGGGGGCCCGGGTCGTGGGGATCAGCGTCGATACGCCCTTCTCGCAGAAGGCCTGGGCCGAGCACCTGGGACTGACCTTTCCGCTGCTCAGCGACTTCAATCGCCAGGCGGTGAAGGCCTTCGGGATCGAAGACCCGAACTTTGCCAAAGGGGTGCTGCCCGGCGTGGCCAAGCGGTCGGTCTTCGTCCTGGATCGGGATGGGGTCGTCACCTACCGCTGGGTCTCAGACAACCCCGCGGTCGAGCCCGATTACGCCGAGGTGGCGGAGGCGGTCAAAAAGATCCGTCCAACATAAGGAGGCGACTGATGGCTGCGGCGACCGGAACGTACCCCGTACGTTTCGACGTCGTCTACCCCGAAAGACTCTCCCGGGGACTCATTTTCGTGAAGTGGCTGCTGGCCTTCCCGCACTACCTGATCGTCTGGGCGCTCGGCAGCCTGCAGGGTGTCCTCAGCTTCATCGCCTTCTTCGCGATCCTCTTCACCCGACGGTACCCGCGGGGCCTGTTCGACCTGTACGTGAACTCGGCCCGGTGGAGCGCCAACCTGGGTGCCTACATCGGACTGCTGCGCGACGACTACCCGCCGTTCAACTGGGAGCGCGGGGTGTATCCGGTGACCTTCGAGATTGACTACCCGGAGAAGCTTTCCCGGTGGCTGATCTTCGTCAAGTGGTTCCTGGCCATCCCGCACTGGATCGTCCTGGTGGTCCTTGGTTTCGTCCAGATGGTCGTTATCGTGATCGCCTGGTTCGCGATCCTGTTCACGGCCCAGCTTCCCCGCGGGCTCTTCGATTTCAGCGTGGGCGTGTCGCGCTGGGCCTACCGCGTGACCGCGTACACGGCGCTGCTGCGGGACGAGTACCCGCCCTTCAGCCTCGCCCCGTAGACTCCGCCGCAGCGGGACCGGCGTCCGGTGACGCCGCGTCCCGCTCCTGCTTCACCAGGTTGGAGAAGCGCACCCCGACCAGGCGCACCGGCCGGTCCAGCGTGAACCGGTCCAGCAGGCTCACGGCCGTGGCCAGAAGGAGGGTGTCGTCGTCCGTCGGCGCCGCCAGGGTCTGCGCCCGGGTGTGCGTGCGGAAGTTGTGGTAGCGGATCTTCAGCGTCACGGTACGCACCAGGTAGCCTTCCTCGTGCACGTCCCCGCAGACCTCGGCGCCCAGGCTGCGGATCGCCCGGAGCAATGTTCCCCGCCGGCGGACATCCACCTGAAAGGTGGTCTCGCGGCTCATTGACTTGGGTTCCCACTCGGTCACGATCGGACTCTCGTCGATGCCGCGGCAGACCTCGTGAAGATAGGCGCCGTGATTCGGACCCAACACCTCCTGCAGCCGCAGGAGCGGAATCTGCTGCAGGTCGCCGACGGTTACCACCCCGAGCGTCTCCAGGAGGTGCGCCGCGGTCTTCGGCCCGATCCCCCAGAGGACCCGCGCGGAGAGCGGTGCGAGCTTCTCCGCCGCTTCCTCGGCCCAGATTACGCTCAGGCCGTCGGGCTTTTGCATATTGGCGGCGATCTTGGCCAGGAGCTTGTTGGAGCCCACGCCCACCGAGGCGGTCAGTCCCAGCTCCGTCTTGATGCGCTCCTTGATGGTCCGCGCCAGCTCGACGGGGTCCTCCGGCCGCGCGGAGATGTCCACGTAGGCCTCGTCCAGGCTCATCGGCTCCACCAGCGGGGAGTATTCACGGAGGATGCCGCGCAGCTTCGTGGAGAAGTCGTGGTAGGCGCCGAAGTCCACGGGGAGGAAGACCGCCTGGGGGCACTTCTTGTAGGCGGTGCGCAGGGGCATGGCCGAGTGGATGCCGTAGGCCCGCGCCTCATACGAGGCCGTGGAGACGACGCCGCGTTTGTGGGGATTGCCGTCGCCGCCCACGACCACGGGTTTGCCGCGCAACTCCGGCCGGCGCAGCTGCTCGATGGCCGCGAAGAACGCGTCCATGTCGATGTGCAGGATCACGCGGGGCACGGCAGGTGATTTCGACGGGAGGGTGAGATGTTCCGGCTGGACGGCATGGCGGCGCTGGTGACCGGCGGTACGTCGGGGATCGGCGAGGGCATCGCCCGGGTGTTCTTGGGGGCGGGCGCGCGCGTGGTGGTCGCTGCCCGGGGCCAGGAGCGCGGCGCGGCGGCGGCGGGCCGACTCCGTGAGCACGGTGAGGCGTACTTCATCCCGGCCGATGTCACCGAGGAGGGCTCCGTGGAGCGCCTGATGGCGCAGATGGTCGCGATGCTGGGCGGTATCGACGTCCTGGTGAACTGCGCGGGGACGATTCGCTATGTGCCGTTGCACGAGATGGAGCGTGAGCAGTGGTCGCTGACCATCGACAGTAACCTGACGGGCGTCTACCTCTGCTCACGGCACGCGCTGCCGCACCTCCGGCAGCGGCAGGGCGCGATCGTCAACGTCGCGTCCAACCTGGCGTTCCGCGCCGGGCACGCTCTGGCGCCGGCCTACAACGCGGCCAAGGCGGGAGTCGTCGCCCTGACGCAGGTGATGGCGGTGACCTACGGCCCCGACGGCGTGCGGGTGAATGCGGTCTGCCCGGGGATGGTGCCGACGGAACTCAACCGCCCCCGCTGGGGGAAGTGGAACGAGGAAGAGTGGGAGCGCGTCCGCCAATCCCATCCCCTTCGCCGCGTCGGCACACCGGAAGACATCGGCTACGCCGTGCTCTTCCTGGCGTCAAAGGAAGCCGGATGGATTACCGGCGTCAGCCTGCTCGTGGACGGCGGCCTGACCGCGCGGTGACAGACGCGCGGAGGCTCGGGTGGCCCTGCCGGTCCATTCCGAGCAGGTCCGGCAGGGTCCAGACGGTCGCGTCCGCCAGACTGGCCTCGATGAGGTGAGCCCGCTCGGCGGCCTCGCGCAGCAGCGCCGGCGGCCAGCGGAAGAGGTCCAGAACCTCCTGGGGCGAGGCCGCCCCGACGATCCGCAGA